>WOR8_10007567_pt1 | contig 10353 bp, 11 predicted proteins | sample DeeMarSeWOR38_10_FD_19890 | JGI IMG/M metagenome (IMG submission 19890)
CGCCATCCTGACGGACATCGAGGGCACCACATCCTCGATACGCTTCGTACACGACGTGCTGTTTCCCTATGCGCGCGAACACCTGGCTGAATTCGTGCGCGGCAGTGCCGGGGACTCGCGGGTGGCACGGCTGCTGGACGATGTACGGCAGGAGGCCGGCAAAGACCTCGACCTGGAAGGCAGCATTGAACAGCTCATCGCCTGGATCGATGCCGACCGCAAGATCACGTCGCTGAAGGCGCTGCAGGGCATGATCTGGGAGGCCGGCTACCGCAGCGGAGATTTCACCGGCCACATCTACGCCGATGCCGCCGCCAACCTCCGGGCCTGGCACGCGGCCGGTATCCGGCTGTATGTCTTCTCCTCGGGATCGGTACAGGCGCAGAAGCTGCTGTTTGGCCACAGCGACAGTGGCGACCTCACACCCCTGTTCAGCGGCTATTACGACACCCGCATCGGCAACAAGCGCGAGTCGGCCGCCTACGCCGAAATTGCCGCGGATATCGGCCTCCCGCCCGGCGATATCCTGTTCCTGTCGGATATCCGCGAGGAGCTGGACGCGGCACAGCAGGCCGGCCTGGGCACGATCTGGCTGGTTCGCGACCGCGAGCCGGAGGCCGGCGCAGCACATCCCCAGGCCAGAGACTTCGACGCCGTAAGGCTCTAGTGCGGATTTTTCACAGAACGGCGCAGGTCGCCGCTGACAGCAGACCAGTCCCGCCTGGCAGACTTCACTCCCGGCAGCCGGATCGGCTACACTCGGTACGGGGCAATTACAACAAAGAATCACTATGCTGGGTTTTGGACACCAAACCGTCTTCGGCCTGTGTCTGGCGCTGGTTACACTGGCGGCCGTCTCGGTCGTCTGTGTCGCGCTGCTGTTTGCCGAACGTCAGGACATCAACCTGTTGCAGGAGCATATCAACAGTCTCCGGCAGGAGAACACCGTGCTCAGGTCAGAGCTGGAGGACTTCCGCAGCAGCCGCCTGGTGCAACAGGACGCCCTGACGCAACCGACGGACTGAGGTCGCCGGGAAGGCAGATCAGGAGGCCGGCTATCCGGCAGCCAGGTCGGCGAGCACGGATTTCACGAAGGGGATCGTCAGCCGTCGCTGCTCGATCATCGAGGCCTCGTCGAGACGGTCCAGCAGGTTAAAAACGCTCGCGGGATCCCGCGGGATGCGCTTGAGCAGAAAACTTGCGGTCTCTTCCGGCAGTTCCAGCCCCCGTCCCGCGGCACGGCAGGACAGCGCGGCCAGCATATCGGCATCGTCCAGTGGCCTGAGCACGTAAGTCACCCCCCAGCCCAGCCTCGACACCAGGTCCGGCAGGCAGAAACCGGACAGGCCGGGGAGCTGCTCACCGGCAACCAGCAGGGAGCCGCCGGCCTCACGCAGGCGGTTGAACAGGTTGAACAGGCCATGTTCCCAGGCCTCGTCGCCGGCCATGAGCTGCACATCGTCGAGACAGACCAGGTCCATTTGCTCCATGCCTTCCAGCACCGCCGGCGCCAGTTCGTACAGCTGCTGCATGGGCAGGTAGGTGCTGGCACGCCGGTTGCCGGCGGCATGGTGGCAGACGGCCTGCAGCAGATGTGTCTTGCCCATGCCGGCCGGGCCGGCAATATAGACCAGTGATTCGCCCTGCCCCGCCGCCGCCAGCCGCAGACTGTCGACGGCCTCCCGGTTCGGCCCGGCAAAGAAACCGTCAAAACGGGCACTGTCCCGCAGCTCGAGACCAAGTGGCAACTGGGGATTGTTCATCTGGACTGGCTGAAGCGGGTGACCGGCATCTCGCAGTGGCTACGATCAGGCTAGTGCTCGCTGCGTTTCCAGGCCCGGCGACCCCAGGTCCACACATACCCCACACCGCTCCAGATGATGGTCACCAGGACACTGTAGACAAGCAGATCAGTCCACCAGGCCGGCAGCTCCATGACAGCCTGATTGAACAGCACGGACAGCACCAGCAGGATCTGGGCAAGGGTGTTCAGCTTGCTGACGATACTTGGCGTCGCCTCGATGTGCTCGATACGGGCGTTGTAGATGATCGCACCGGTCACGATCACCAGGTCACGCAGGATCACCAGGCCCACCAGCCAGAGCGGAATCAGGCCGAGCCAGCCCAGCGTAAGGTAGCTGGAGACCATCAGCAGCTTGTCCGCCAGCGGATCCATGAGCCCGCCGATGCGGCTGGTCCAGTGATAGCGCCGGGCGAGAAAGCCGTCCAGGGCATCCGAGAAGCCCGCCACGGCAAACAGCACCAGCGCCGGCATGAATTCGTCTTTCAGCATCAGCATGACAACCGGCGGCACGAGCAGGAAACGGAACGCCGTGAGGATATTTGGCAGCTGGTGGAGTTTCACTGACGCAGGCGGTAGGTGGCCGGGGTGCCTGTCGGGTCGGGTTCCAGCACCGTGCCGATGGCGATGGTCTGTGTCAGCCCCTGCAGCGTGCCGTCGAGTTGCAGCGCGTAGTTCACCGATGTCGGGCTCACTTCCTCGACCTGGAGCTGGCGGACGGCCGTGAGCGATGCCAGGTAGTCGTTGACCCGCGCATAGGCTGCCAGTGTGCGGATATCGTCCACCCTGACAGAGACCATGCCGGTCTGACTGCCGGTTTCGCGAACCGCCAGCCGGGAGGCCAGCGTGTCGGCAACATTATCAATGCCGCTGTTCAGGACACCGGCGAGCTGGTTATCGCTGTTGGTCCAGGACGAGGGATTGCCGGCCACCTGAAGGTTCCAGCGCGCCACCCAGCTGCCCGTGCGGCTGCGGTTCAGGCGGCCGATCAGGATGGCCTGCGGGTTATAGCGCTGCGATGCCTCGAGGGCGTGATCGAAGAAGCCGCCCCACAGATCCGAGAACTGCACCCTGGACTGGTCTTCCAGGTCCAGCAGCGGAAACAGCAGCGGGATGCCCCGCTGGCGCGCTGCCAGTTCGAGTTGCTGCCCGGCCTGGGTGCCGTCCTGTGCCGAGACGATATAGCGCCGGCCACGATCCTCGACCGCCAGCCAGACCAGGGTGTCCGGCCGCTCGGCATCACCCCAGAAGGCAACGCCCTGCTGGCGCAGCGCCTGGCGCACGGCCTCGCCGTCGAACCGCACCCGCATCATCAGTTGCGGCGGCACACTGTCCGGCACGGTGAAATAACGGTATTGCTGTACGTAGTTTCCTGCACTGCCTAGCAGCGCACGACCCGGGGACTGCTGCAGGAGTTCACGCTGTCCGGTCACGCGCACCAGCACACTGGCCAGCGCCTGCTGCATGGCCGTCGAGCGTTCCGCCGGTGTCTGGCTGCTTACCGGCACCTCGGCCTCGAACAGGTCCAGGCCGGTCACGCCAGGGGCCATTACAGGCAGCAGGGAGAGAAAAAATGCCAGTCCGGCGAGGTATCGGGGTAACCGCGATCTTGCATCCATGTCGTTACTGTTTGCTATAAGCCTGTTGGTGTGCGCCAAGCATATCGGTATCCGGCGTATTTGGCCATAACAGCCGTCACAACCGGGGATCATCCCGGTTTCGGGTTTACACTGCTTGCAGCCGGCCGCTACCATTAGCGCACCTTCCAGCGGAGCAAGCATGTGAGCGAGCAGGACAACAGCACGACCGGCTCATTGAGCTACAAGGATTCAGGGGTCGACATCGATGCCGGCAACCGCCTGATCGACCGGATCAAACCCCTCGTCGCGCGAACCCGGCGCCCCGGGGTCATGGCTGGACTGGGGGGCTTCGGCGCACTGTTTGAACTGCCGCTCGACCGCTACCGGCAGCCGGTACTGGTCTCGGGCACCGATGGTGTCGGCACCAAACTCAAACTCGCCATCGATACCGGCCTGCACGATACGATCGGCATCGACCTGGTCGCGATGTGCGTCAACGACATCATCGTGCAGGGCGCCGAGCCGCTGTTCTTTCTCGACTACTACGCCACCGGCAAACTGGACCTCGATATCGCGGGCAATGTCATTGGCGGCATTGCCCATGGCTGCGAACTTGCCGGCGCCGCCCTGGTCGGTGGCGAGACTGCCGAGATGCCGGGCATGTACAGTGCCGGGGATTATGATCTGGCTGGCTTCAGCGTCGGTATCGTCGAGAAGGACGCGATCATCGACGGCAGTCGTGTCGCGATTGGCGACACCCTCATTGGCCTGGCCTCCTCCGGCCCGCATTCCAACGGCTACTCGCTGATCCGCAAGATCATCGAGGTCAGCGGCAGCACGCTCGATATGCCGTTCGAGGGCAGAACGCTCGCGCATTGGCTGCTTGCGCCGACCCGCATCTACGTCAAGCCCCTGCTGTCACTGTTCAACGAAGTCGACGTCCACGCCCTGGCACACATCACCGGCGGCGGCCTGACCGAGAACCTGCCGCGGGTCTTGCCGGACAATAGCGCCGCGGTAATCGACACCACTGCCTGGGAACGGCCACCGGTCTTCGACTGGCTGCAGCAGCAGGGCAATGTTGCGGACGCCGAAATGTACCGCACCTTCAACTGCGGTATCGGCATGGTGGTGTGCGTCAGCAGCGCCGACGCCGGGCGCGCCATTGAACACCTCGGGTCACAGGGTGAAAAGGCCTGCATCATCGGCACAATCACCGCTGGAGACGGTGAACCCGTGGTCACCCTGCAGGGCTAGGCTCCCCTTTCCCGCGCTACCGCAAACCGCTGCCACATGGCCGATGCCGCGAACACACGCCTGCCTGTCGTGGTCCTGATCTCCGGGCGCGGCAGCAACCTGCAGGCCATCATGGACGCCGTGGATCGAGGCAGTCTGCCGGTCGAGATTCGCGCTGTCATCAGCAACCGCCCGAATGCCGGCGGCCTGCGGCGGGCGGCACTCTCCGGTATCCGGACACTGGTTATCGATCACGCCTGCTATGGCAGCCGCGAGGCATTTGATCGCGCGCTCATGACGACCATCGACACCTTCGAACCGGCGCTGGTGATTCTTGCCGGTTTCATGCGCATCCTGACCCCCGGCTTTGTCCGGCACTATCATGGCAGGATGCTGAACATCCATCCCTCGCTGCTGCCCGACTACCCCGGCCTCAACACGCATGCCAGGGTACTCGAGGCGGGTCGCGACCAGCATGGCGCAAGCGCCCACTTCGTGACAGAGGAAATGGACGGCGGCCCCGTCGTGGCGCAGGTCTGTGTGCCGGTACTAAAGGATGACGACGTCGCAACACTTGCCGATCGGGTACTGGCAGGCGAGCACCGCCTCTACCCGCTGGTAATTGGCTGGTTTGCCGAAGGCCGGGTATCAATGCTCAACAACCAGTTGCTGTTTGACGGCAAGCCGCTGCATTCACCGCTGCGGTTCACGCCGGAAGACCTGCCTGTCACATGACCTCAACCGGCAGACCTGGGGCTGCACGCTGGTTCACGCTGGCTGTGCTGCTGCTGTGCAGCGTTACCACGAACTCCCTGCCGGCTGCCGCGGTCCCGGACTTCGAGGCAAATTACAGGATCAAGCGTGCCGGCCTGACACTGGGATCGACCCGACTGACCTTCCGGACCAACCCCAGCGGGGAGTACACCTACAAGTCCACCTCCGGCGTTGGCGGTTTCCTGGCATGGTTCCGCAAGGAACATGTCAGTGAGTCCAGCCACGGCAGCATGCACGCTGGCGGCATTCGCCCCGATGAATACCGCTTCCGCCGCACCGGAGACAGGGGCAGCCGGCTGGCCAGGGTCCGCTTCGACTGGCAGAACGGCAAGGCTGTCAACACGGTCAACGGCGTTCCCTGGCAGATGGACATTTTGCCGGGAACCCTGGACAAACTGGTCGTGCAGATCGCCATCATGCAGCAGCTGCAGGCCGGACCATCCGACCTCGATTTCAGCATCGCCGACGGCGGCAAGCCGAAACGCTATCGCATCTACATCCGTAACGAGGAAACCGTGAACGTACCGGCCGGGGAATTCGATACCGTCAGGATCGAGCAGGAGGCAGACAACACCCGGCGCAAGACCATCCTGTGGGCCGCCCCGGACCTGCACTACCTGCCGGTGAAAATCATGCGCGAGGAAAGTAACGGCGCGCTTTACTACAGCGTACTGGAAAGCGTCACGCTACCCGGGTACGAACGTTGAAGTGCAGAAGCACGGGGCCGAAAAGAAAACATCATTGCCACAGAGACCCCAGGGGCAAAGAGCCGGATAATCTGGCACCACTCTCAAGGTCTGATTACCGCTTTTCTGCCTTGCAATGACTTACGCTGAACGTCCGGTTCGCGGGTGTAAAGAGGTCATTCAATCAGGCATTTCGTAATGGGAAATAGCATTCTGATTGCTTATCCTTCTGTGGCACTTGATTCGGAATTGCAATAACAAGTGAGGCAACCCTTGGTATTTACATGTAATGAATGACCTGTACTGGATTGGCCCCGCGCTGATATCCGGACTGCTGGCCGTGCGCTTCGGCTTGCCGCCCCTGGTTGGCTACCTGATCGCCGGGTTCGTCCTCAATCCCCTGGGTTTCGTCGACCACGAGAGGCTTGTCGCAGTCGGAGACCTCGGCGTCATCCACGCCGATGCCACAGACTAATGAATTTCGGGCAAGAACCGGGAAAGGCAAGGTTTCACTAGCGCTGCCGGCATTACCCGAGTCTGAACAGCTTCTCGGAGTCGCCAAGGAGATCCGCAGCCGTCATGCAGTCGTGCGTATCTTCGCCGTGGCCAATACCCGGAAGAAGTTGCAACACTCAAGGCAGTCGGCGTGGAAACCACCTGGGATTTGTACGCCGAAGCCGGCAAAGGTTTCGCTGAAGAAGTCATTGACCGCCTCGGTGATACTATCGAAAAAACAATCACGCCCACTGCCCCCAGCACACCCCGCAAAAGCCAGCGGGCGCATGAGGACACTGGATTCAGGTTCTTGAACCCGCATCCCTGACACGCGAATCGCCCGCTCCCCTGCCCGGCATTGGAAGATTCATTGTACCCCGTCAGCCCCAGTTGGACAGTATAGGCTGATTGTCTAAGAGACAGTTTTAGCTCATCGTTAACCCCCCGGAGGAAACGATGATCCCAAGGAAATCCAACAAACCCGGTGCAGCTACGGACGGCAGTCTCTGCAGGAGCAATAAACCCTTTAACGCCGCATGAGAAACGGCATCAAATAAAACAGTTGCGTATTAACTTCGGGCTATTAGCTTTTTCAGAAGAATCATTCCCTTATTGAAGACTCTCCAACAATCTCACGAATACCTTTTTGAACATTCGAAAGTTCATTTGCAAGCAGTAGGCGTGACAATGCTTCAGTGCTTGACCGCTGCCGGTTTGCAAGAATCAGCGCCATATGTTTGATAAGCTTGTGTGCGACGAGGTGATCTTCATCAAGAAGTTCTTTGAATTTTTCCAGTGGAATCCTCAATAGTACAGTCTCTTTTGTCGTGCGAATCGTGGCAGAACGTGGCAAACCATCCAAGATAGCAATTTCACCGAAACATGAGTGTGGTTCGAGCATTTTTATTGTTTTTTCATCACTATTTGTCTGTTTAATCACTTCTACCTCACCGCTGTAAATCGCATACCACGCATCCCCTGGATCACCTTCATTAAAAATGATATCTCCAGCTGCATATTTAAGCGTCTCTACAATATGGATGATTTCGCTAATCTCGCGCGGCTCAAGATCCTCAAACATCGGGGTAGTTAGCAAGAAGCCAATCATGTTTTCTTGTGAAATATGGGTGTTCATCTTTTCCTCCATGTAGTTCGGCGAATGATTTCAACCAAGCACACTACGATGCATTCCCATTAGCCTTGAGCTCCAATCTCAAGGTAATCATGAACACAATTGAAGTTTAGCGATGGACGTAATAAAAGTGTTTGAGGGTAATCAAACAATTGATCGAATTACCCTTTAGTGGGCACGTTTACAATGTCTTGCAGTGGCTGTTTCCCATAGAGTAGATCGAAAACAACAGCTTTTAGTATTTTTTGAAGCTATCCAGATGCTTAGGGAGGGTGACAGGTTTGTGGTTGAAACCGCTCATCTGAGTAATTTACTCAGGTATTTTCTCTTCTAGGACCGCCCCCCCCCGGAACCAGCCGTTCACAGGCCACCTCTCCAGGGCCTGGTTCGCAATGCCAGCTCAACCGTTCCATGGGCCTGCGCCTAGTTCCGGGTACCAAACTCTGGCATTCAGCTATTTGATGTTGAGGGACGTTTCATACATATAACAGATTATTACACTTCAGACTTGGGAAACATGCGGCGCCGAATAAAGCAACACCCCGTTGCCGGGGCGTTTTATCAGTACCGGCTGCCCGATCTTACGGACGGCATTCAGACGGACGGTACTTGGAAGGCATGCTGCCGTTGCCGGCGCTGCCGGAACCGTCACAGGCCCATTCCATGGAACCCAGGCGCGGCTCGGGATCCAGGATCATGGTCTGGCCGTCGGCCGTCGGGGTACCGCCCATGCCGCTGTCCTTGTAGGTGATCAGGAGGGTGCCGGAGGCATCAATAACCGCCACGCTGGTGACGTAGTTGCCGCTAATGCTGGTCGATGACGGCAGGCCGTAACTGGCGTTGGAGGCGATCATGAAGCGCCCTTCCGAGTCATAGGTCTCGGCGACAGCCAGCTTGGCAGAACCGGCCAGGCTCAGACCTTCAGAAACCTTGGAGCGGATGGTGTAGTCCTGGTAGGCCGGGATCGCGATGGCGGCAAGAATGCCGATAATGGCGATCACGATCATCAGTTCGATCAGTGTAAAACCTTTTTGCTGCTTCATGGTGTTGACCTCCAGCATATTGTTAACATGTTTGTTATCTTGATAAACATTCAGGTTGCCCACGTTTGAGCGTACGTCGCATAGCCGTACCAGTCGGGCAAACATCCTGCAGAATTACCGGTGATACAGTGGTGATCGCCTCACGTAGAACCAGACCATGACTACGGCTACGGTAACTATCCCGATAGATGCATCGATCAATATCAGGGTTCTTGGTAAACAGACATGATGCTCCCTGGTAATTCTTATGCAATTACAAGCATGCCAATTCTGGCTAGGCATACTATTGTTCTGAAGTACTAGGGTATGGCTGGTCACTGATTCCGGACGCATGTATCCGGCAGCACGCCAACCGCCAGCTCCGGGTTTTATTGTTGCGAAAAAGTCTTATAACGACCAGAGGACCGGTCATTCCCGGAATTCTGGCGAGCAACGAAAAAGCGGCCTTGAGGCCGCTTCAGTAATGACTTCCGAGGTTACTGTTAAGCCGTATTTTTGCGGCCCAGCGCGGGACACCCTTCCGGCATAGGTGAACCTCCTTTTGAAAAATCATCTATGCCAACACCTGTATTTTCAGGCGCAATTGTCCAGCGACGCTGACATTTCATAACCGTCATTGATTTTCCTGTTTATTCTCCGAGATCGTTGCCAAAACAGCGCCACCCCAATGAACTCAATTTTTCAATGAACTCCTCTGCCTTGTGTTCGCAATAATTCTGCGTATTTTCTGCTTCCCACAATGCACGGGGCAAGACATCCTCATTTGGCTTGGCATAAAACACCCTGCACGGCAATCGCGCAGGCGCTTCCGGATAGAAGACAACCACTTCACGTGTAAACTCGGCCTTCTCGCAAGTCCATGAGCTAGCTGAGACTTCTGAAGCCACTCCCAGAAAGACCAGCAGACACACTGGAGATCCAATATTCAGATACTTCATTGCATCTATTTCCCTGGATATCTGTACTTCCAAGTACCGTCTGAACCGGTCATTTGACCAGGTCGCCCGGAAGTTTACCCTTCAAGGCCTGGAATACCCAAAACTTGCCGCGCTCCATCTGCCCCCGGAGGTCTGATTAGCAAAACCGGACATAACTGCATATTAAAACTACCACTAAAGGAGCCTCAGCTGAAATCGTCACGGTGCTTTACTGCGTCTGGTTATCCCGATCCGTCGCGGCAGATCGGAGTTTCCTCATGGCTTTTCCTTTGCATAAACATGGAATCTGTCTCAAATCCAATACCTTGTCAGTTTGTGATTCTTTCAGCCCGCGGGGCTTTCCAGGCCTTCATTTTTTCGAGGTCCGGTACGTATAAACGGAGTTGAGGGCTTAAATCCTGATCCTTGCGCTCGATAGGTAACCAGTTCTCGTCAGGCACATCTTCAGGCTTCTCGGCAGCGATATAGTTTGTGATACCACCGTCTTTGTCCAGTTTCATTCCACCGTTCTTACCCACGCTGTACTTTTTGCGGTCGTTCGGCATGAAGAAGCCCTGGTCCAGGTCGCAGAGGGTCAGCGACCAGAAGGCCTTGGCCGGCGGCAGTTCATCTTTCGTCATGCGAACAATATAATCGTGCATGGCATTCATTTGCTCGCCATCTGTGGT
>WOR8_10009731_pt1 | contig 10352 bp, 6 predicted proteins | sample DeeMarSeWOR38_10_FD_19890 | JGI IMG/M metagenome (IMG submission 19890)
GTTCCCGATCTCTGCGAACAGCGGGTCGGCATCGATGTTCCCCGTCCCCCAGTGGACGACCGAGAGGGAATCCGTCACGTCGATGGAGTCCAGACCATCCTGGATATCAGAGTAGTTGACGTGGAGCGTGGCCCCCGCGGAGTCAACCGTGACCAGCGCAATCTGGCCCAGCGTGTTTCCCCAGAATATGCAGTTGGTCACAGACACCAACGCCGGGCCCCGGACGCTCAACGCTGCACTGGGTCCGCCATCGTTGAGTGCGAATGTGCAGTTCACGAAATCCACTGCTGCACCGGCCCCCACGGCCATGCCGGCCGTGTTGGTGCCTGTACCGCCGCCCGCGACGTTTGACGCGGAGAGACAGTTGGAGACCGTCCCGGTGCAATTCGAGGTGAAGGTCACCCCGGCACTCCAGCGAGCCGCGGTATTGCCGGTGAAGAGAGAGTTGGAGATCACGAAATCGGAAACGTGCCCGGAGATACGAAACGTCGTGGCGCGATCCGCACTGTTATCAGCAAATACGCAACCATCAACAAATACATCGAGCAGCGATGTCTCTTGATCGGTTTGCTGAATATGCACACCGGCCATGGCACCTGCTGAGTTGTTCTTGTCGAAGCGGCTGCCTATCAGTTTGACTGCATAGGGCCGGCCGAATATCGTGGAATCCGCAACGAACCATATTGCGCCGCCACTGGAGAACGCCTCGTTGTGAAGGAAGAGAGTACTGTGGAGAGAGAGATCGCTGTTGTGGACATTGAGCCCCCCGGCGGTCCCAGCCGTATCGCCGGAGAACGTGCAGTTATCAATTGTCAGCTTGCTCCAGACTGCATTGATGCCACCTCCGACATTTGCCGAGTTGTCGTCATAGAGTGAGCTGCCAATCTCAAGAGTGGAGTGGTCAAAATGATTACCCCCGCCTGCTTCATCTGCTCGATTCTCTGTGAAGTGAACGCTGTCCATCTGGATGTCACAGAAATCAGCAGCGATGGCTCCGCCAAGCCATGTTACGTTGTTCCCCATGAATGTGGAGTTGCGGATCATAATCGTGGAGTTGCCAGACCCCAGGCCACCCCCCCAATTGGCACTGTTCTCCATCAACGTCACATCTGCCAGGGAGACGGAGTCAGATTCGATGCAGAGGATCCCGCCGCCGCCGTGCACAACGGCTTCGTTCTCTCTGATGGAGCATGTGATGAGCTGCAACGGCGTTTTGTACACCTGGATTCCACCGCCGTCCGGCGCGGTGTTGCGCTCCACCGTCACATTTCTGAGCGTCAAACTGCCCAGAGAATCAGTTCCACTGCCGATTCCTCCGCCCCACCCTCCAGTCGCTTGGTTGTCTGTGATGGAGCAACTGTCCAGTTCCAGCCGTGCTCTGAACGCATGGATTCCGCCACCCTCCCGGGCAGTATTGCGTGCCACAGTCACGTTTCTGAGTGTCATGACCCCCAGTGAATCACACCAGATACCTATTCCTCCCCCAGAGCCCCCGATCGCCTGGTTGTCCGTGATGCTATCCATGCGGAACGTGGGATGCGAATTCCCTCCGAACGCCACTGCCCCGCCGGCTTTTGCCGTATTGTGGGAAAACGTATTGCCAACAAGCGTCAGATCCGATTCATGAGCCTGAATGGCCCCGCCATCCCCGACTGCGGAGTTGTACGAGAATGTATTCTCCAGCAGCACGATGTCTGACCATGCCGTATGAATGGCGCCACCCGAGGGAACCGTGCTATCCGGCCCCCCGGCACTGTTGTTCATCAGGAGGCAATGGGACACGACCACCTTGTCATACTGGGTGACACAGAGCGCGCCGCCGGCATTGATAAACCAGACTGTCCCAACCGCCTTCCCGTATTGCAGTCTGCAGTAGGCAATTCTGGAGGTGTCATTCTGCTCGGGCGTGTCTATGAACCGTATCCCGTACCACCCGCCAAGCGTGGTATCAGGATCATGGAAACCGGTCGTATCGTTCACCGTAAAGAGAATCGTGTCCTCCTCGCTCCCGACAGCCAGCAACCTTCCCTGGACGTTTAGCGGGTAGTGACCCTGAAACTCTACCACGACACCCGGTTCTATGGTGAGCGTGGAATCGTTCGGGATGGTTATCTCGCCATCAATCAGGTACGGAGAGTTTGCCAGGGTCCAGGTCCCGTAGACGTCACCCGGAGAGACATGCGTCTCAGCATCGGATATCAGAGCAGACATCGCAAGGAGGAGAAATACACATCCCGGAATTCTCATGTGGTGCCTCCACGTTTGTTCTGGTGCGGAACCGCCGTAACGAGTCTCTGGCATCGCTGGCTGCAGAGACCGACAGAGGCCGGCCCTGAGGCAAGACTGAAGCGCGCCCTCAGGTCCGGGTCTTCAGCTCCGCCCTGTACCGCCAGTTGAGCAAGAAGAGAACCCCCACCAGGAGGGGAATTCCCGCGAGGATCACGTAGTTCATCCAGGGGAACCTCCCCCAGGTCCACACGACATAGAAGACTCCGATAGCAACAAAGAGGAGTCCGCCAATCCATTCCCATCGCCAGGAAACCGCCAGGACCAGTAGGAGTATCGCCGTCGGGATAAGGTGCATAAGAAGCGCGAGGATTGTCTCCCAGAAACCATACCCTTCTTCGAATACATCAAAGGCGAAGAGGCTCACAAAGACGGCGAACAGGATGCAGATAACCCTTGGCATCCAGAAGAGAAGCCGTCGCGTTCCTTTTGTCATCGGATCAAGACTATCTTTCTGGTTTCAATTCGGATCGAGATGGCCCAAAACAACTCGGGCCTTACCCGCGGCTCGCTCGGCAGGGGAGGCTGGTCGTCGGTAAAAAGGTGGGCAAGTCTATCGGCGGCTCAGCGGCTCCAAGGACGAGCCACGTGATACCGATATGTGTGGGTAAAACATAACCCGCTCGTCTGGCATTGTCAATATTGAAAATGTCAACACAAGAGGGAACTACCCGGCGTGTGATGCACGCTGCCTCATACTGGAAAAACCGGTGATATCCGTCATCAGCTCAATTGCCTGAATGTTCCAGCAGCTTCTTGAGATTCTCCCCCTCCTCTCTCATGTGCTTTCTGGCAGACTCCAGGGCGGCGTCCAACTTCTTCCTGGCAAGCTTCTTCATGAGCCACCCAACCCGCATGTGAGCCGTTGCAGTGAAGGTGCAGATCTCGCCCTTGGATTCGACAGAGAAGGTGTTCTTGGGAAAGTAGATTCGCCAGAGCCAGAAACGTGGACTGAACTCGATCTCCCTGTCTGGTACCACTTTCGTGACAATGTACTTGAGCTTGTGGAGTTTTCCGTGGGCGTACTGCTCCGCGTAGGCCACGGACCCCTCTTCCCAGGGCTCCCCCTTGACCCAGCGCATGAGCTGATGGTCCTGCGGATGCCAGGCCCTGTAGTTCTCCTCCAGATGGAGATGGCGGAGGAATGCAAAGATCTTCTCCGGAGTGGTCCTGATCTCGATTGAGTGTGTCAGAACAAGGTCTTCCAGAAGTCCCATGGTCGGCCTCCTCATTGTGAAGACAAGAAGAATGTAGGAGAGCCGGAAGAGAGTGTCAATCTTCCCAAAACTCTACTTTGCCATGATCATTTTCCTGGTCTGCGTCAAACCCTCTACCGATAGCCGGCAGATGTAGACACCACTGGGAATGCCTCTCCCCTCGAACCGGACGGACCGGCTTCCGGGCTCCTCTACTCCCTCGACCAGCACGGCGACCTCTTCTCCCAGCAGGTTGAACACCTTCATCGATACGTATGCCCGTGCGGGCAGTTCATAGGCAATTGTTGTGCTTGGATTAAACGGATTGGGATAGTTCTGTCGCAGATGGAATTCCCCGGGAGCTGTCTTGCCGTTCTGATGAACAGCGGTGAGGAAGAAGAAGGGAAGTTCATCCCGCTCCGGGCCGCCATAGGCTCCCATGTCGTTTGTCGCATTCCCCAGCGAGGGCCATTCGGCATAACCGGGATGAGCCGCATCTTCGGGATCCGAGCAGACCGGATCGGGCGCTCCGGCATCAATGCAGGGGGATTCACTGGCAAGATGGAAGCTCGAGTCTGCGAAGGCCGGCTCCTGATCGATATTCCCCTCCCCCGGAAATCCCCCCTCTACGTCGCTGTAGGTGAGTGTCGCGGTTCCACCATCGATCTCAGCTATCTGTCCGCCCCTGCTCTGCGTATTGCCCCAGATGATGTTGTTGCGGGCTGTCACGCTCCCGTACCAGACAAACATTGCGCCACCACGACCGCCGTAGGCCCCGCTCCCCGTAACAGCATTCTGAATGATGTGGTTGTTCTCAAGGATGATCGGCGTTGCTCCGTTCCCGATCGACCAGAACCCTCCGCCCCCGTAGTCCTCCCCCCCGGTGTTCCGGTAGATGATGTTGTTCTTGATGACTCCGCCCGAGTAGTCGATGACGATGCCGGCGCCATAGCGTGCTTCATTCTCCATGATGAGGTTGTTCTGTATTAGCGGGTTTCCGCCGTAGCTGAGGATGCCGCCCCCCTGGGCTCCATTGACACCGCTCGTGTTGGTAACCTCGTTGCCGAGAATGACGTTGTTCTTGATCGTCGGGGAGCTCATGAAGATCAACACGCCTCCTCCCCCGCGCCAGGTCCGCGAAGGAAATTGGGGGTCGACCCACTTCGTTCCTCTGCCGCCCGTAATGGTGAAGCCCTGCAGGACCGCCGTGGAATCTTCCCCGGAAGCAATGACCACGCAGCTCGCGGTATCCGCACTCGACGGGCTGCCGCCATCAATGATCGTGCTGTTCACATATGAGAAGCTCCGGTCCAGTATGAAATGGCTGGCCAGGACAACCCGCTTCCCGAGAAAATTGAGGTTCTCACCGTAGCTCCCGGGGGCAACCAGGACCGTGTCTCCGTCCGTCGCCACGTCTATAGCTGCCTGGATCGTCGGCTCATCAGATGGTACGTTGATGATCCGTGCAGAAGCGGAGATCTGAGCCAGGAGGCCCAGAATCACCAGGAGAGGAAAAGATCGCTTTGCCATGACAAACACCTCCTTTGATGGTCACCACATTCTTTGGCTGCCGTATCGTCCGCCCCCCCCCCTACGCTAGGTAACCTTACGGCATTCTGGAGGTGGAGTCGTGCGGCTTTATAGAGCAGGACGCTTTTTATGGGGCAACAGCGCGGAGCGGGCGAATCGGAGCTGCGAGGAAGAGGCACTTTTCCCCTTGAATTCACTGGGTGTCATCCCGGTATGTTTCTTGAAGGCTGCATTGAAGGCCGATTTGGAGTTGAAACCGACCTCATAGACGACCTGGAGCACGGTTCTCCTTCCGTTGGATCTGTCGGAGAGGAGCCGCTGCGCTTCCTCGATCCTGAATCCGTTGACGAAATTGAAGAAGTTCTGGTGAAAGCGGTCATTGATCACCCGGGAGAGATCCCAGCTCTGAACAGAAAGCCTCTGCGAGAGCTCCTCCAGCGTCAGGGACGGCTCCAGATAGGGCTTCTGGGTGTTCATGTACTCTTCCAGCTTCTCGGCATACTCCTGGACCTTGGCCTCAGTGAGCTTGGAGGTAAGGTACTTCGGTTTCTCATCGAGCCCTGAGAAGATCTTCAGCTGCTCCAGTCCCTTGAATACCAGAGCGGTCGTGAATCCCAGGAAGATGGTTATGGAGAAAAGATCAATGAGGCTCGTCAGGATCGGGGCCTGGATCTCCAGAACGCTGAGTGTGGAGCGGGATACGACGAAGAGCCAGTGGAGCACAATGATCAGGAGAAGCGTGACCAGCCAGTTGAGATTCATTCTCTCCACCGAGGAGTAGATCTTCTTCAACTCTCCCCGATAGGCGTGGACTGTCATCAGCATGCCGAGGATGTAGTAGAATATCTGAACGAGATTGGCACTCCAGAATATCTTGCCATGGAAAGAGACAAAGAGCTGGTAGAGGGCCGAACCCTGGCCCGGAGAACCTGCAAGCATGATGCGGACGCTGATCAACTGGAAGAGGAGTATAAGGAAGAACGGGATGAAGTGGATCAGGGTCACGCTGCCGAGTCTGAAATCCCTGTAGCAGAGGGACCGTATGTAGAGATAGAGCAACGGAGCCAGGAGGAAGAAGGCCGAACCGGTCAGGTGGTAGAGGTAGGGAGACTCCCGGTACAGCAGGACGCCGAAGTGAAAGGCGATCCACCGTGTGGTCAGGAAAGCCTTCGAGAGGAGAAAAGCAACGAGGAGGTATCTGTTGAGCTGATGTCCGCTCCCCCGGGTCAGGAGGACGACTGCAAGCAGCACCAGCTGGAAACCGGTGACGACGAGAACGATCTCCGTCAGCGTTTCTATCATAGGAGCGATTCCTGGGACTCGGCCTCAAGCCGTCTACTGGTTAAACGGACAGAGGGGGGAAAATGATGCAGAGGAGAGGTCCTGTTTCCGCGCTTTTCCTCTGAAAACGGGGCCGTCGGCCTTATCTGTCACCTGTCAGCTCTCTGAAGAGGAAGGAGCCTCTCGTCCAGGATTTGAGTCTCTCGAGGTCCGGGTCTCCGACGGGAGAAGCGTCTCGACAGCTGAATGTGAACAAGCTGAGCACGAGCCGGGGAGCGCCGCCCAAGAGCACCATTCTCATGAGCATCCTTACACGTATGAGTGATCTCCTGAACTTCCACAGCCTACTGTCTCGCGTGATCGGATGAAACCAATATCGCTCCGAAGGATGTCTCTCTCATTTCTCGAAGGAGAAGACGACCTTCCAGTCGCGTTTCATGTCAACGACCGTCCACCCTTTTTCCTCCGCTTCATCGAGGCCCTTGTCGAGACGGCCGATGCTGGAATGCCGATCGTACGCCCACTCGCGCTCTGCGTCAGTGTGATGAACGTAGAGGCAGAAGCGCGGGCCCCTGCCCCCAGCTACCCACTGGAGCATCTGTAGATCGCCATCCGAGTTACCGAACGCGGCGATGGGGCGACGGCCGATGTGCTGGTTAATGGCAACCGGTTTACCGGCTTTGTCGTCGATGAAGTTGATCTCCGGTAGGCGCACGAGCAGAGGCGTGCCGTCGCGCAACTGGAACTCAGTCTTGATGCTGCTGCCGATAACCTGTTCGGGCGGAACGCCATAGACCCTTTCAGCCCACGGGCGCATGAACTCGATGCCTCCGCCGGAGACAATGTAGGTCTTGAATCCGTTGTCACGCAGATAGGCCAGCAGTTCGAGCATTGGCTGATAGGCCATCTCCGTGTACGGACGACCGGTCCTCGGATGCTCTGCTGTGGCCAGCCAATCCTCTACGATTTGCGAGAACTCCTCCGTTGTGGTACCGGCGTGCGTAGCCATGACAAGTTCGAGCAACGCCTGCTCACCGCCGGCCAGGACCGTTTTGAGATCACCTGCGAGCACCGCCCGGAAAGGCTGTTTCTCTTTCCAGTCGGGATGCCTCGGTGCAACTGCTTTCACGCGGTCGATCACAAACGCGAGCTGAACGTAGAGGGGCTGCTCGGGCCAGAGGGTGCCGTCGTTGTCGAAAGCGGCGATGCGCTCGGCTGCTGGCACATATCGTGACCCGCCTGCAGTGCTCACATCCTCGACGAACTGGATGATGGATTGCTTGGCCGTACCTTCATTCCACGATGGAAGCGGATCGTTGGTCTGAGCGCTCGCCAACGCAGCCGAGACCAAGGCAACCGCCAGCGTGAGTATTGTGGTTATATTCTGTTTCATATCCTCCTCCTTCATTGACCGTCCTTACGTAGCCAGCCGCCATGCAGACTGTTGTGAGGCGACACCGCGAATATCGAGAACTATCTCCACTATTGCACCCCTTGGGGCACGGCCCGCTGCCTTGCCAGATGAGAAGCCCAGGCCGAGAAGATTGAGGCTCGATTCACCGGCCGGATGTTCAGGCAGACTACTCTGTCAGCGCCACACGCTTCAGCGTCACCTGCTCGCCAGCTGACTGGAAATCCGACTACTGGCTCTTCTTCTTCTCCTCGACTGATGTCCCGCGCCTTGTCTGATCTACACTCAGGGGATGATGAGCCCGCCTGAGTCACATGACTACCATCATTCACCTACGGACCCAGGTTTCCGACAGAACAACTGAAGAAGTGACAACTCCGGAAGGGTCTCTTCATCTGATTCTCGCCTGACCACTCATAGGTGACATTCGGCCGCACCCCGCAAGCCAGCACCGGCCCATTGGAGGAGGGAAACAGTGCCGGCTACATCGCTCCCGGACTCCGATCGATGGCATCTCTTTTGTTACAGAGAGCAGGATAGTCCTTGTTTTCCTTCCAGGAAGAACTACATTTGGTGAAGGCTGAGCGGAGGAGCTACTGCCAGCTGTCTGTTCTTTTCAGGCGCACGATGTCCTGAACCCCGGGACACTATGAGAACATCTACACACACGATCTTCATATCCGTTCTCATCCTGATCGGTGGATTGACCGCAATTGTCCCCGGCATCTACGGGTTCAGTTACTACACTACTCCCCTTGAAGAACGCCCCTTCCATCCGCAGTATGATACGCTGAAGCCAACCGGGACGCTGGGTCACGGCTACGGCATCATCGGTTCGTTCATGGTCATCTCCGGCGTCATCACCTACTCCTCCCGGAAACGCCTCCGTGCGTTCGCCCATCTCGGCAAGATCAAGCATTTTCTCGAAGTGCACATCTTTCTCTGCCTGGCCGGCCCGGTCCTCATTCTGTACCACACGACGTTCAAATTCGGAGGCCTCGTGTCAGTGAGCTTCTGGAGTATGACGGCGGTGGTTCTGAGCGGCCTGGTGGGGAGGTACTTCTACATCCAGATCCCGAAGAGCTTGCACGGTACTGAACTCTCTGCCGCCGAACTGGAGAAGGAGAAGGAGCGGCTCGGGGAAGCGTTCAGGAGAACATTTGGCCTGCGGCCAGAGGTCATCACGGCAATTGACGCAATCGCTCTCCCGGGCAGGAATGTCGCAGAGATGTCACTTCTCCAGGTGATCAACTTCTTTGTGTTCAACGATCTTACCCGAAAGGCACGACTCCGCCGCCTTTTTGTCGGACTCCGCAAGGCGGGGCTGCACCGGCATGCCGTGCGGCACCTTCGGGTGCTGGCAAACCACCGTATCGTCCTCATGCGCAGGGTGGCGTTCCTCCAGAAGTTCAAGCAGATCTTCCACTACTGGCATGTGGTCCATCTCCCCTTCTCGATCGTGATGTTTCTCATCCTCTTTGTGCATGTGGCTGTTGCCCTTGCATTCGGATACACGTGGATATGGTAGCCCCGAAGAATTGGCATTCGATCCTGGCACTCTCAGCGGGACTGACACTCTGCCTGCCATCCGGCACTGCCGCGCAGATTTCACCGGGGGAGCTCTCCAGATCCCACGCCATGCTGGAGGGAATCAGCAACTGCACGGCGTGCCATGCCCTGGGCGAGGCAGTGAAGAACGACAAATGCCTTGACTGTCACACCGAACTGGGGACGCGCATTACGGCAGGGAGAGGGTTTCACGGCAAGCTCGGCAGCAGTCCCTGTGTGGAGTGTCACAAAGAGCACCACGGGCGGGGATTCGCACTCGTCAGGTTCAACACGGAGGAGTTCGACCATGCATCGGTGGGCTTCTCCCTGGAAGGGAAACACCGCCAATTGGAGTGCGCACGGTGTCACACTGCCGAACACATCAAGGCATCCGACGTCCGGGCGAACACGAAGCTCCTCAAGTCGCGCACCTACCTCGGGCTCGACCAAAAATGTGTGGCCTGTCACACGGACATACACAGAGGGCAGCTCTCACCGGACTGCCAGCAATGCCACGGCGCGGACCAGTGGAGACCGGCCTCCGGCTTCATTCATGACAGGGCAAGGTTCCGTCTGACCGGCAGGCACGCAGAGGTATCCTGTGAGGGGTGCCACCCCCGCTCCGGGGGTGAGTCAACCCCGGTGAAATTCGCGGGCCTCCAATTCTCCTCCTGCTCCTCATGCCACGGGGATCCTCATCGAGGTACGTTCCGTCAACCGTGCGAAAGCTGCCACACGACCGGCGGCTGGAAGAGCAGGGCGGGATCACGTTTCAACCATGCAACGACCAGATTTGAGCTCCGTGGCAGGCATGTGAGGGTGCCGTGCGACGGTTGTCATGTTCCGTCCCGGGAAAGGAGCAGCGGAAAGCTGACGCAGAGCTTTGCCGTTGGAAGATTCGAACGGTGTGCAGACTGCCACAAGGACCCGCACCGCGGGGAGTTTGCGGGACGGCCCGATGGAGGGGCCTGCGAATCATGTCATGCCGAAGACGGCTTTGCCCCCGCCCGATTCTCGCACGACTCTGCACGATTCCCACTCCAGGGGCAACACAGGAGCGTCGCGTGTGCCAGGTGCCACACCCCCCTTTCGGGGGGGAG
>WOR8_10008300_pt1 | contig 10350 bp, 8 predicted proteins | sample DeeMarSeWOR38_10_FD_19890 | JGI IMG/M metagenome (IMG submission 19890)
CAAAGAAATCAGGAGGATAACCATATGAACATCGCTGTATTGGGCTCGGGAAACGGGGGCTGTGCCGTTGCATTCGACTGCGCGGCCCACGGCCATCAGGTCAGTCTATTTGATTTTGAACAATTCCCGGATAGTATTAAGGCTGTCCAAAACAACGGAGGCATCCACTGCGAGGGCATACTTGAAGGATATCAGCCTGTGGTCTCTGCCGGACACGAGATTGAAAAAGCGTTGGATGGAGCTGATATCATATATGCCGTTGGTCCGGCTTACAGCACCAGACCCTTTGCCGAAGCCTGTAAGCCATACCTCAAGCAAGGGCAGATCGTGATCGTGTGCCCAAGCTCCTGCGGTGGCAGTGTTGAATTTAAAAACGGCGCGGGACTGGATCTACGGGATGCTGATATTGTCGTTGCAGAGACGTCGACGCTGCCGTATGCCGTTCGATTGCTCGAACCTGGCAAAATCAGGATTTTTAACAAGCTCAAAGGCGGACTGTTCCTGGCAGCGGTTCCGGCGCAAAATACCAATTATGTCTTGGAGCAGGTGCGCGATGTCTATCCGACGATGAGCACGGCAAAGAATATACTCCAGACCAGCTTACAGAACGGCAACCCGGTCATCCATCCTGCGATTACGCTCATGAACGTCGCGCTAATCGAACGCACCATGGGTGAGTTCGATTTTTATCACGAGGGTGTCACCGCTGCGGTTGGTAGGCTGATCGAAGCGGTTGATAGAGAACGGATCGCCATTGGAAAAAAATTGGGCGTGGACGTCATTCCTGACCCGGAATTAGGCGTCATGCAAGGCTATATGACAGAAGCCACGTACGACAACGGATTTATCACCGCGCCGGGATTCGAGGGTGTCAAAGCCCAGAGCAGTCTGGATTACCGGTATTTCAATGAAGATGTGGGATATGGTCTGGTGTTCCTCCAGAAACTTGGGGAACAGGTCGGGGTAGCGACACCGGTTATGTCGGCTGTGATCACACTGGTTTCTCTGTTGATGAATCGAGATTATTTGGGTGAAGCCAAGCGCACAATGGAGACTTTAGGACTTTCAAAGCTAACTGCGAAAGAAATGGAGAGACTGTTGGCGTAAAAAAATATGGAGCAAATAAGTACAAACCGCTGGACGTTATTCGGAAGCACTCGGAATTGCAAACTTGGATAAGGAAGCACTCAAACTTTATCTTGAATCCGGCAAGATACCTTCCGATTAAATTATATTATCGAAGAAGACAAAAATATTTTGAAGGAAAATTTTCAGGACCTTTTAGTAATTATTAAAACAATTGAGAAAGGTAAAGCCAATAAAGCAAGATCACTTTTTTTCAATATTACGATCATAAGTTTAAACCTCGTATAAAAAATAAAATCATTAACAGCAATTGATGACTTAAGGAATAATGTAATGAATCAGAATCGTTACATCCAAATGGAAGAAGAATTCGGCGCACATAATTACAAGCCTATAGATGTTGTACTCTCAAGAGGTAAGGGTGTTTGGGTATGGGATGTGAATGGCAATAAATACTTGGACTGTTTGTCTGCCTATTCCGCTGTCAACCAGGGGCATTGTCATCCGAAAATCATGCAGGCACTCATTGATCAAGCGCAGAAGCTTACCTTAACATCAAGGGCTTTTCGCAACGATCAACTCGGTCTCTTCTACCAAGAAATCTGTGAATTGACCCGATCGCACAAAATTCTACCTATGAACAGCGGCGCCGAGGCTGTTGAGACCGCCATCAAAACGGTTCGAAAATGGGGATACACGGTGAAAGGCGTTCCCGATGACCGGGCTGAGATCATTGTGTGTGAAAATAATTTTCATGGTCGAACGATTTCAATTGTCAGCTTTAGCACGAATTCGAATGCACGTAGCGGATTCGGCCCATTCACACCGGGGTTTAAAGTGATTCCTTTCGACGATGTTCAGTCCCTGGAAACGTCGATAACGCCCAATACAGTTGCTTTTCTCGTAGAGCCTATTCAAGGTGAAGCCGGCGTTATCATTCCCCAGGCAGGATATCTTAAAGCAGCAAAAGAACTGTGTGAGAAACACCGTGTTATCCTGATTCTTGATGAAATTCAGACCGGTTTAGGCCGCACCGGTAAATTGCTGGCAGAAGAGCATGACGGCATTGAAGCGGACCTGACATTGATCGGAAAAGCCCTGTCCGGAGGCTTTTACCCGGTGTCCGCCGTTTTGTCCAACACCGAAGTCATGAGCGTGCTGCAACCTGGTGAACACGGTTCCACCTTTGGCGGCAATCCGCTGGCATGCGCAATTGCCCGGGGAGCTTTGAAGGTGCTGGTGGAAGAGGGACTCATCGACAACGCCGCTTCGATGGGTGCCTATTTTTTGGAGGGTCTCAAACAGATTGCAAATCCCTACATTAAGGAAATTAGAGGCAAAGGCCTGATGATCGGTGTGGAATTTTATCCAGAAGCTGGCGGTGCCCGCCAGTACTGCGTAAAACTCAAGGAAAACGGACTGCTTTGCAAAGAGACGCACGATCATATCATCCGCTTCGCGCCGCCTTTGGTCATCACCGAAGAGGAAGTGGAGTGGGCTCTGGAAAGAATAGAATCGGTGCTGGCCACCTGAACTCCACTTTCAAAGTCTAGGCCTCAAGGTCAGGGATATGTTAGTTCAACTCAATCTGAACTTTGAATCTTCTTATGAGAATCTGGTTAGCCGAAGTCTTTTTTACGATCAAACTGGTTGTTTCACAGGCCTTCCGATTGGCGCAATCAGAGCTTCGGATTATCACTCTGTTTCTTCCCTTTTCTTCTCATAACGCTATCGTGCTTTTGCGCAAGTTTTATGTGACTAAACTTTCTTCAATCTTTATTCCCCTACTTTTCAATCCCTTCAGAAAAAGATCAACGGGCATATCCCTGACCGGAGAGAGGATACCCTTTTTATTGATTTCTCCTTTTGCGATCATCTCGGCTGCAATGCAAGCCGGGTAGCTTACTCCCAAGGACATCCCCATAAGACCGGTTGTCAAATCTCGCTCTATCAATACATTGATGATCAGTTTTTTCTTTTTGCCGTCCTTAGTTCCGATAAAGACATTTTGCATAACCGCCAAATCTTTTTCCTTATTTTCATATTGGAGCTGCGGCTCAAGCCATTTGACAAAAAATTCATGAGGTGAGATTGCACAAGGCAGCCCGTCCACCGGTGATTCGGAAAAGCATCCAAGTTTTTTCAGGGGGCGCCAAAAGGCAGACCAACCAGGCCACCTAAGGGAATACCGCCCCGTTTCTTTTATCGTATTCGATAATTCGAGAAGCTCAATAAAGTGAGCTGCATCACCGTTTGGAAACGCCTCGAGTTTTCCTAAGCCTGGAAAATCAATTTCATGGATGAAAGGATTGTCATGCTGATCTTTTCCTAAAATTTCGATTAATTTTCCAGCTCTTATAAGAGTGGCATTCCTTTTTTGACTTCTCAAAACTGCGTCCCAATTCCAACTGATCTTGTAACCAAGAGGGTTCGTACAGGCCGTCTTTTCAGGTATTCCCCCACAGTAAGAGTTGAGCACATGCAATTCATCAAATTGCCTTAGCCCATACCCATAAAGAACAAGATCAATTCCCGGATCCAGTCCACATTCAGGCATAATAACCACCCCTTTGTCGACCACCTTTTCTTGCAATGAATGGATATGGTAAGCGTAATTCGTATTGACTAAATTAACCCCGGCTCTGATAGCAGCTTCGGTTACTGATTTCATAAAGTGTGGGGGCAGGAAATCAAGCACGACATCAAATCCCTTATTCATTAATGAAACCAGTGCTTCTTGATCATTTAAATCCATTTTTTCTGATCTTGTTTTTGATTGGTCCACATAAGTGAGGCCTCGTATTCTATCGGGAAAAAGATCTGCGACAACGATTGTGCTTACCCACTCACGCTTAGAGAGATCAAATAAGGCTGCCTTACCCTGAATCCCGCAGCCACCTAATACGAGTACCTTCATTATTTTCTCTTCGGCCGGTAGTCCCAGCGCTGGTATTAATGATGTTTCGCTTTCTGATTCAGTCCCGTTCGTTCTGTTCTCACCGGTATTGCCGGCCTAAATAAAATGTTCGAGTTCATTAGCATGTGACATGGCAAGATGTCTATTTTTCCTTCATCTTTGAAACGCCGGGAATGAGTGTCACAGTGCTGGTTATCCCCGAAATACTTCTTACCTTATTGTGAACAAACTGCCCGATGATTTCAGCATCAGAGGACAACAGGTCTCGTGTCAACATAATCTTTACAAGGAGATCAATTTCGCCATGAACGGAATGAACCTCCTGTACTTCTTTAAGCGCATAGAGTTTCTCCATTATTTTAAACTCACTTTTTGCTTTAACATTTATTAGAATGAACGCCGTTATTCCCCGCTGCATCTCAGGGTACTCGATCTCTTTTGTATTTGACATTTTCTCTCTAAATTCCTCCATGTTATCAGCCATAATACGGTCTATTGTGCTTCCATAATTTCGCGATCTTTGACTGTCCCATTGATGGACTGAAATATAAGTATATAGGTCTGCAATCGTCCGTCCAGGGAAAGCCTTAATGAGACCTCCTTGATTGATAATATCATTCAAGGGTTGATAGATCGTTTGATACCAGTCTTTCGCAGCGCTCTCAAATGAAACCGATTTTTTTGTCTCATGCTTCAAAAATTCCTGGTGCTTTGAAATCTGTTTAATAAGATGGATATACTGGCCAACTTCTGTCAGATTTATTGGGTGTGGTAGCCTGGTGATTTCTTTAAATTCACTTTTTTCCCGATAGAGAATATTTTCCAGAGTGTTTTTGGACGGAATAAATTCTACGATTTCCGCATCGATTTCGGGGAGACCGATTTCTTTTGCAGCTGCAATACGGTGATTTCCATCCAGAACGTAGTATTCATCTTTGATTTGATAGAGCCTGACCGGGGGAAGGCGTTTACCGCTTTCCATTGCCTGCTTTATGACTTTAAACCTGTCAGAAGGCATATGCTGCATTAATCGAAACTTATTGTCGAAGTCATGATATCGTCCTACACTTCCCACTATCTGTTCCACCAACACCGAACTGAATCCCCTTTTTTTGTGATCAAAGGCTTCTTCTTTTTGTTGATCTTCCTTGAAAGATTTCGCAAATTGATCACGGGTGCGGCCATTCCTGGCGTTTACCAGTTTATTTTGAAATTTGATCAGTATTGATTTCAAAAAGGTAATAGCCATACGTGTTAACAACTCTTGTTTTGTTGATTTTTGTTATACGTTCGACGGGATCATTGAACTCTGCATGGATGTGGCCATGGATAAAATAGTTCGGGCAGTAGCGGTCAATGAGCCACCGGAAACTTTTAAACCCTCTGTGACATTGATCTTCTGCATCATGGATATAACGTGGTGGTGCATGGGTAATGATAATGTCGACACCTTTTTGCCACCACATTTTTGGTCGAAGGCTTCGGATCGTCCTCCACATTTCTTTTTCGGTATACTGATGTGGTCCTCCACTGTACCAACGTGACCCTTCAAGACCCAGCATTTTGATACCCTGGAACCGAATTATTCTTGCATTCAGATCGATACATCCACCAGGAGGCTTTGAATCATATCGGATATCATGATTGCCGCGCACATAATAAAGGGGGGCGTTAAACGAAGTGTAGAGATGAGAGAGGTATTCAGGAGGCAGGTCTCCGCATGAAAGGATCAGATCGATTTTTGGAAACCGCTCAACCTCAAAATTATCAGACAGGGCCGATACAACACAGTCTGAAACAGAGAGTATTCTCATTCGCCTACACCATTTAATGTAACATAATAGATATGTACCTAAAATGAAAGGTTAAACTATCAGTTTAATTAAGAAGGCTTTTCATAATGCGCCATTGCGATTTACATTTTAACTTTTAATATTATTACATGGTTGTGCGCTTGAAGCCAGTGGGTATAAAATGGGGGGACTCGAAAAATACTATATCTTCGCAAAGTAATAAATCACTATGGTTTAAGGGCTTTAACAACTGTGATACCATCAATCTCAATCTTAAGGCCCTGATGTTGATAGCGGCGAGCAGCAGATGCTTGCCATTGGGCGTTCGCTTATGAGTAACCCCAAAATACTTCTTCTGTACGAACCCGGCCTTGGCTTGGCGCCTATTTTGGTGAAAGCCATCTATGAAACGGTCAGGGAAATCAACCAGTCAACCGTTACCGTGGTTTTGGTGGAACAGCATGCGCGAGTTGCTTTAAAGCTGGCCCAAAGAGAATATGTCATGGAAGTGGTGAATAGAGTGCTTCAAGATTCTGCCGAGGCACTTTTTGCCAATCCAGAGGTGCGTGATGCCTATCTGGGTGGTTAGAAATGATAAGCAAGAATTTCTACAGGAGACAAGATACCGTGAATACCCAACATGCTGACATGATCATACAAGAAGCCATCTCTTTGGCTGAGAACTGGCAGAATCGGGCTAATCGATTACTAACTTCGGAAGAAAAGGACATCCAGGACCAGATGTTGCGCCTCCTGACCAATCCAATAGACAAAGTCATTATGGCAAAGATGATAGATCAGAGTTTTCGCTCTGATGATGCTCGTCGTGTCGCTGATCAGATCAACTATTTGCTTAAGGAATACGGCGTTCCTGATTTTTTTACCTCAGGAGATAGATTGCTCATGCGACTGTTCCTTGGCGTCGGCAGATATTTTCCTCATGTTTCTGTTCCACGGGTGATTGATAAAATGCGGGAGGACAGCAGTCGTTCCGTCATTCCTGGAGAAAAGGATTTTTTCTATGCGCATTTGCTGAAAAGAAAAAGCGAAGGCGTGAGGATGAACATCAACCAGCTGGGAGAAGCGGTTCTCGGGGAAGATGAATCTCTCTCTCGCCTTAATAAGTACTTAGAAGACTTGAAAGATCCCGAGATTGAATACATTTCGGTAAAGGTATCTACCATCTACTCTCAAATCCAGTCCCTCGCTCTTGAGCACACCGTAAGCGTTCTCAAAGACCGCCTATCACAACTTTACAGGGCTGCCAGGGACAATCACTTCACCAGAATTGACGGAACCAGAGTGCCAAAGTTTGTTAACCTGGACATGGAAGAATATAGGGATCTGGAAATCACTGTCAGAGCATTTACAAGGACCTTGAACGAAAAAGAGTTTAAAGATCATTCTGCCGGAATTGTATTGCAGGCCTATCTGCCGGATTCTTATGACATACAGCAGGAACTCAGTGCGTGGGCCAGAAAAAGAGTGGCCGAAGGTGGTAGCCACATCAAGATCCGCATTGTCAAAGGTGCCAACATGGAAATGGAACAGGTAGAATCAGCTCTCCATAACTGGCCCCTGGCCACCTATGACAACAAGCTGGATGTAGATGCCAATTTCAAACGCATGGTGGAATTCGGCATGAAGCCAGAAAATATCAAAGCCGCCCATCTAGGTATAGCATCACACAATCTGTTTGAATTGGCCTATGCATATAAACTGGCCCAACAAAACAAAGTGACCGAATATTTTTCCTTTGAAATGTTAGAAGGCATGGCGGACCATGTGCGCCGAGCCATTCAGGAAACACGCGAAGAAGTTGTGCTCTACGCGCCTGTTGCCACCAAAGACAACTTCATCAATGCAATTGCCTATCTTATGCGTCGTCTGGATGAAAACACCGCGGAAGAAAATTTCATGCGCTATTCTCCCAACTTGGAAACAGACTCTGAAGAGTGGGCGTTTTTGAAGGAGCAGTTCATTGCTTCCTATAAGCATAAGGACAAAGCAGGCAAAACGCCCCACAGGGTGCAAGACAGAACACAGGAAACTTTTCCTGAAAAAATGGGAACCTTCTACGAAGGGGAATTCAGCAATGAGCCGGATACAGATTGGTCCCTGGCTGCCAATAGAAAATGGGCCGAAGCCATTCGAGAAAAGTGGAAAAAGGGTCCAGATGATAAGCCAATGGAAATCCCCCTGGTAGAGGCAGGAAAAGAAATTTATGAAGGTAGACAGACGAGGGAATGCATGGATCCTTCTCAGATCAATGAAAAGGTCTGTGTGGCTCGCTATGCGATGGCCAACGATGAAGATGTTGAGCGGGCTGTTGCGGTGGCAAAAGCCGACCCTGATGGATGGAGGAATAAAAGTCAGAAGGAGCGGCATGAAATCCTTTCCAGGGTGGCTATGGAGCTGCGCCTTGCCAGGGGAGATCTCATCGGCGCTGCTACTGCCAATACAGGCAAAGTTTTTACAGAGGCTGATGTGGAAGTCTCCGAGGCCATAGATTTTGCTGAATACTATCCCTACTCTGTTAAAGGCTTTACAGATTTAGAAAATGTTCAGTGCAGTGGCAAAGGTGTAGGGCTGGTGATTCCGCCCTGGAATTTTCCCATAGCCATTCCCTGCGGGGGGGTTTTAGCCTCACTGGCTTCAGGCAATACGGTAATCTTTAAACCTGCTTCATCTGCTGTAGTGGTGGCCTGGCAATTGTGCCAGTGCTTCTGGAAAGCTGGCGTTTCCAAAAATGCTTTGCAGTTTCTTCCTTGTTCCGGTGCCACCACCGGGGCAAAACTTGCCAATCATCCCGGTGTTGATTTCATTATCCTAACCGGCGGAACCGATACGGGGCTGACGATTTTGAAAGAGAGGCCGGGTGTTTTCCTTGCGGCTGAGACAGGCGGGAAAAATGCCACCATCGTAACTTCCATGTCTGACAGGGACCAGGCCATAAAAAATGTGGTCCATTCGGCTTTTTCAAACTGCGGTCAGAAATGTTCTGCAACTTCTCTGCTGATCCTGGAAAAGGAAGTGTATGAGGATGAAGCTTTCAAGAAACAACTGGTTGATGCAACTAAAAGCTATCCTGTGGGATCGGCCTGGGATTTTGAAAATAAAATGGGACCCCTTATCCATCCTCCTAAGGGTGATCTGAAAAACGGGCTTACACGGTTGGAGCTTGAAGAATCCTGGGCTTTGAAACCTGAAAATGTCCATGGCAATCCCTCCATGTGGACACCGGGTATCAAATGGGGAGTTCAGCCTGGATCCTACACTCACATGACCGAGTTTTTTGGACCTGTGTTGGGAGTCATGTGCGCCAGGGACTTGGACCATGCAATTGAGCTGGTGAATCAAACAGGCTTCGGATTGACTTCAGGTTTGGAGAGTCTGGACAAGCGGGAACAAGAGCACTGGAAATGCGGTATAAAAGCAGGAAACCTGTACATCAACCGGGGAACCACTGGTGCCATTGTCTTGCGCCAGCCTTTTGGTGGCATGGGAAAATCAGCCCTGGGCGCGGGAATCAAGGTGGGCGGGCCGAACTATGTAGCCCAGTTCATGAATTTTGAGGGAACCGCTCATCCTTCTATCGGAGCGATACAAAATGAGCATGCTTTGCTGCGCCTTGCTCAGAAATGGAATCAAAAACTGGATTGCGGCCAGCTTGCGGAGTTTGAGGCTGACCTTAGAAAAACCATCCGAGCCATCAAGAGTTATCTTTACCACTTGGAGCAGGAATTCTCTCAGGAAAAGGATTATTTTCATCTGCGTGGCCAGGATAATATATTGCACTATCTGCCCATGATGTCCTGGCAAGAATAGCTGCGGTGAAGATTTCAGGCTGCAAACTGGTGATCAGTATTCCCCCCCATCTGGATAACAATGTTACGGCATTCCTCCACGGCAACGAGGGCAAAAGGCTTGTGGGTGATACGCCTATTGACCATCAGTCGGACAGTGAGCTTCTTGATTTAATGCCTCAGGTTCAGCGTATCCGATATGCAGCGCCCGAGCGGGTGCCTTTTGAGGTGTTTGAGGCAGCAGCAAGGACAGGATTCTACATTTCTCGAACGAAGGTGATGATGGAAGGGCGGATCGAGCTTTTGCAGTATTTCCAAGAGCAGAGTGGATTCTTGGTAAGAGTAACGGGATCAAGTCTGCGTTTGACTGTTGTACGCACACGCAAAGAGCAGAAGGCAGGCTTGCCCCTTTTGATTCTACTAGCCCGGATATTTCATGAATCACTGTGGTGAGACCGTGAACATGGGCGTGCCACCGGGCAACCGCAGGGTGTTGGACCTGAGGCGTACCTGAACGGTACGTCGCAAGGTGCGACACCCGAGGACGCCAGGAAGGACGGCCATATCCTCGGTCGCAGCAGGTGATTCATGAAACATCCGGGCTAGATATGGCGCAAAATCTGCCTGGTAGGCTACTTACGTATACCTGCTATATATGTGAACTTCTGAAAGTCTCTGAAAACTTTCCATACGCATATCATGAACTAAACCGCTTTGCGGCAGTCCCCTTTTAATTCAGCATATCTGG
>WOR8_10009710_pt1 | contig 10350 bp, 6 predicted proteins | sample DeeMarSeWOR38_10_FD_19890 | JGI IMG/M metagenome (IMG submission 19890)
CGCAGTTCAACCGCGAGCTGGACCACACCGACACTCAGAAGCACTATCATGAATGCTGCTGTCAGGAAAATGTGTTTGGCTTTGCTTTTGCCCACTAGGGCTACTCCTAAAATTGAAAATACAAGAACGAGCTAAACGACTGCGTGAACATCGTCATTAGTGATACACAGAATAAAAAAATCAGTATGAGAACTTTGGGCCATGTTATAGTCCTGGCCCAGTCAAACGCCTGCAGGGGTTGAAACGCCAATACGGCACAGATTGCCATTATGAGTATATTGCCTTGCGTATAGATTTCAGCACTGAGCAGAATCGAGCCGCCCTGTGCTTTCGACGGTATAAACATAACCGCAAGATATTGCCAGGCATCGGATATTGTCGCAGAGCGGAAGAGCACCCAACCTGTCATGATCAGCAGGAAGGTAAACAGAACCTGTAATTGTCCTGGCAGAGCATGATAGATAGTCTTTCTGCCGCCGAAGCGTTCGATTACTAGCAGTAAGCCGTGATATGCCCCCCAGATGACAAACGTCCAGTTTGCGCCATGCCAGAGTCCGCAGAGCAGAAAAACAACAACCAGATTGAGGTATGAGCGTCCGGCCCCTTTTCTATTGCCCCCAAGGGGTATATAGAGGTAATCCCTGAACCAGCTTGAAAGCGAGATATGCCATCGCCGCCAGAAATCTGTGATGCTGCCGGCCAGATACGGAGCATTGAAGTTGCGCGGACATTCGAATCCGAGCATCAGCCCCAAGCCGATAGCCATTTCAGAATAAGCGGAAAAATCAAAATAAAGCTGAAATGTATAAGCGGCGGCACCGAACCATGCGTCAAGGCTACCGGGAGCTTCGGCGGCGAAGACAACATCTGCCACCCCGGCCACCACATTTGCCAGAAGTATTTTCTTTGCAAAGCCGAGGATAAACAGTGCCGCACCGTACGAGAACTTCTCTAAACTATAAGTACGTCTAACGAGCTGCTCGGCGAAGGTTGGAACTTGTTGCGACTTGGCATCTATAGTGTCGTAACGCTGGATCGGGCCCGATAGAATCTGCGGGAAGAAGCAGATGTAGCACGCAAAATCAAAAAAGCAGCGCGCCGGCGGCAAACCCCGGTAAACATCCACCATATAGCTGAGGATTTTGAAAGTATAGAACGATACCCCGATGGGCCAGACAACTTTTAAGACTGGCAAGGCTTCCGCCCCGAAGGTTCTTACGACATGGTTTAAATTCTCCTGGAAGAATACAAAGTACTTGAAGAAGCCGAGTGTTCCTAAATTCACTACGATGGAAATTACCATAGCGGGTAACTTCCACATATTGCCGCCCGGTCTGGCTATAAGAATGGACAAGAGATAGTTTATCGAACTGATACAAAACAACAGAACCGCGAACCACGGATCAAGCCATGCATAGAAGACATAACTGACCAGAATAAGAAAAGCGTTGCGCAGCAGAACGAACCTGCGAGGCAGCAAATAGTACAGCACCAGCAGGAAAGGCAGAAAATAGAATATGAAGATATGTGATGTAAATGTCATCGACTTCTATTTTATCACAAGATTTGTCCATAATGCCCAGTAAATCGGGTCCTCGCTCTCGCCGAAGTACTTGTTGATGATTCCTCCCATATAGTAATCATCAATGGGCACTTCTAGGGCTATGCGGTGTATGTCTGTTGCTTTGAATCTTCTGAGATTGCCGCCGATGTCCCTCACTCGTGCATCCGCGACACTACTGCGCGGCTCTGCGGGATTGTAATGGCCGACATAGATGGTCTCTCCATCGACTTTGCCGCGGTGAACCTGGAGAACCTTGTATTTCATAACGTGGGCATAATCGTACAAGGGGTCGTCTATTATCTTGCCTCTTATTTCAAGCAACTGTGCCGTCACCTCGATGCTTCCGAGAGTAGTCACTTTGGCGTCCTCACCCGTATCCTGCTTCTTCGAGCAGGAAACACAAAGACCCAGGACGCAGGGCAGTGAGAGTAATAACAGGATATTGGCATGCCGGTTGATATATATCAGTAATCGTGTCATTTCACTGCTCCTAACACAGAATATGTCCAGTGGGGCTCCCATCCGTCCGGCAGTACAAGTACTGGGCCATCTTTGGTGGATCCGTGGACTTTACGCAGAGCTTTGCTCTGACCGCCAATCGTGGGCGTATCCCTGAGCCGCATTAAAGCCATCGGAGCACCTGATCCGCTGGCGTCGCCGTCTTCCTGCATGTTTCCCGTGAAAAGCACATATATGCCGTCCGGAGAAACGGCGCCTCCATAGACATGCCGCCCATCCTCGCCGTACACAAGAGACCTATGCTTGCCTTCTGCATCCGCCATCCACAACTGTGTCCAGCCGTATTCGCTGCCTTCCTGATTGGCAGGGCGATAGGAGAAAATGAGTTGCTGTGAATCAGGAAACCAGTCGGGCGTGCAATTGTTCATACTGCTGACGGCGTTCGTGGTGCCTGTAGCAATTTCCATGCGGGCCACAGTCCAACCGGTGCCGAAAGAATTGGCGACACCACACAGCCATTTTCCATCCGGCGACCAGGTCAACTGCTGGAAGAATCCCCGGCGATCCAGACGGCCGACCACTTTCTTAGTAGCCAGTTCGACAAAATAAATTCCCTTCACGGACATGCAGGCGATACGTTCGCCTTCCGGATCCCAGGATGCCCACGTATACTCGCCTTGCCCCCCATAAACCTCAGCATTACCCCCGTCACTGTCGGCAAACACCAACTCGCCCTGCATCCCATGCAGGTTGTTGTCGAAGCTCTCACTCAGGGCAATTCGCCGATACAAAATCCTACTGGCGTCCGGGGAGAACCGTGGAAGACCTTCGTTGAATAACGGTGTGTTCGTGATATTCTTTATGTCCGATCCGTCCGGACGCATGATGAACAGGTCCCAGTTTCCTTTCGAAGTCCGTGCGGCATAGATAATCCAGCCCTTCTTAGACACTTCTTTAGCCAGTTCGGCTGTTCTGGGATCGTCGTGCTTGCCGGCGGGGGGTGAGTTGACGGCTAGCGTCCAGCCGGCAAATTGAGCGATGCCGGCGATAACGACAAAAGAAAATATTCCAAAATGGGTTTTCATAGAAGTCTCCGTCAATTCATCGCTTCTTCGCATCAATCGTAGCATATGTCCAGTGTGGCTCCCAACCCCACGAGAGCTGTAAAATCGGCCCATTGTTGGCATCGGGATAAGCTTTACGCAAGGCTTCGTTCTTTCCTGCGATAATAGGAGTATCCTGAAATCGAATGATTGCCATAGTTGTCAGGGAATTGTCAACCTCGCCAAGGTCTTGCTGTGACCTCGTAAAAAGAACGTATTTCCCGTCCGGGGAAACACACCCACCATAAATATGTCGTCCTTCTTCGGCATAAAGCACCCGTTTTCCCTTACCGTCACCGTCAGCAACCCATAACTGCGCCCATCCGCCAATTTCGGGGATAATACCACGAGAATAAACAATATGTCGCGAGTCCGGCAACCAGTCTGGCGTGCAGTTATAACGGTCCACCTCACCGACGGCATTCACTTCACCTTTTAACGCGCTTATCCTACCAATGTTCCAATACTGACCCAGTCTTCTTCGTGTATAAATCAACAATCCGAACTGCCTTTATTGAAAGACAGGCAAGTCTCTTGCCGTCAGGCCCCCAAGAGGCCCAGTTGTAATCATTGCCCCAGACAATTGGATTTGCGCCGTCCGCATCGGCCATAACGAGATCATAGATGCCGTACTTGTTGTTATCGACGACAGTTTCCTTGGTCATTCGATAGTATAGTATCTTTTGCCCATCCGGCGAAAAACGTGCCGTAGCTTCATTGAAACCGGGAGTATTCGTGATGTTCCTGTGGTCCGACCCGTCAGGACGCATCAGAAACAGGTCCCAGTCACCATCGCGGGTACGTGCGCTGTAGATTATCCAGCCTTTAACACGTACTTCTTTGGATAAATCGATTACACTGCGGTTATTATCGCCTTCGGCAAAGAACTGGCCTTCTTGCTTAGCTCCTTTTACATCGAGATAGGTGCCAGCAATGATTATTGATATAAATGCTAACTGCCAAACTCGCATATAAATCCTGCTTTGTTTGACAAATGTTCCTTTAAGCACCAACATACAATAGCCTTCACAGGACGCCTTACGGTGTTACCCTTTAGATAAACACACATATTATGTTTCTGAAAGATACTTTATTCTACTGGCCTTGGTGCCGCAGTACAACAAAGAAGAAACTTGCATAACCACTTCATAACCACTATCTTTACGACGATGGACGACCTTAGTTAATAACAAGCTAATGATAGAGCCCCAGAATAGGAAAATCCCAAAGTATCTTCTAATTGGATTTGACACCCACATCTGTTTGGGCACCGGTTTAGAGTGACGCCAGCACGATCGTTATATTAACAACAATAGGGATTATAGTATTGGACATTGAGCTTTTCATAGGTGGACTGTGTCAAAAAATAAGAGCTGATAAACTCTTTTGAGCTATCAGCTCTAATAATATATTCTACTCGAATAAGTATATTTTGCAGAATCCTTAGCGTCCCACTGACGAACGACACGGGCAAAGTCGTTACGATTTATCAAAGAAAGCACTTACGTGGATAAACTGCACCTTTACCATAATTGCATCTCCGGTTATAATTGGATAACTGTTTGGGTAAAACAAGTATGCCAATCCTGGAGATACTTTTTAAATTCCTATCTTGGACAAGAGTGATAACAGATTATTGTGCAGATTGGAGCATGCAAAGGAGCCATTTATGACGTCATGTGGGAAATCTCGGTTTAATGTACTGCAATCTATTTTGACTGCATGCATTTTGCTCTCGGCATTGCAATCAAATGCCCAGACCATTGTTCATCCAAGCGATGCGTCAATTACCGAACAGCAGGCAGCAAAAGAATTAAGGAGGTACATTTTCCTCCGTACAGGCACAGCTCCTACATTGGCAATTGCAGACAATTACAGCAGCCCAGCCTGCCTGCCGGAGATGTTATTGTAGTTTCTGCTAACGCCAGAGCCATTATAACAGAGTTAAAACAAGAATACGGAAATGTAAATGCCCCTGATTCTGATAATCGGAAGGGCTATTTAATTAAGTCTATTAGTAAAGACGGCAGAAGCGTCTTAGTAATAACTGGTGCGGATACTACAACCACGTTGAATGCAGCCTACCGGTTTGCAGAACTGATCGGTTGTCATTTCAATTTAGCGGGAGATGTAATTCCTGATCAGAAACTATGCTACCCATTGAAAATAAGTGGTTATGATGAGAAATCGCAACCTTGGTTTGAACTACGTGGAAATCTTCCCTTTCATAATTTTCTAGCTGGTCCTGATTTTTGGAGTACTGCAGATTACAAATCCTTTCTGACGCAGCAGGCAAAGATGGGGATGAATTTCTTTGGACTGCATCATTATCCTGAGCGTGGAGATCCTTTCTCACTAGAGGGGCCAGAACCGCACGTTTGGATAGGACATAAAAAGGATGTAAATGCTGATGGTACCATCAAGGAAGCGGGAGCGTATAAGTCCTATTGGGCAAGTACATTCCGACCTGCGGAAAATAGTTGGAGTGGTACACCCGTAAAAACAACTGATTTCACCGATGGGGCAGATAAACTATTTGCACATGATGCGATGGCATCAGACGCAATAGGATTGAAGGAAGCTAGTACTCCCGCAGAGAAAGCTGCCGTATTTAACAATGTAGGATGCTTACTTCATGATGCGTTCAGCCATGCCAAACAGTTGGGGATCAAGACAGCTATAGGTATCGAATCCCCTTTGGCTTTCGAACCCGGTAATCCCGCGACTACTCCGGAAGGAGACCCCGCACATATAATTACTAAAGACTGGATACGTACTTGTCCAACGTTTGTACGAGACAGAATGAGAGATGCCCACGGATTCACTATTCCCACATCCAGAGGAACTGACAATGAAGCCTTTGCCAAAGCGTTGTATGAAGGGATGTTTACAAGGATAATAAGAACCCATCCATTGGACTATTTCTGGGTATGGACCTATGAATGCTGGTCGTATGCAGGTCATTCCCCATCAAGAGATCAAATTGAAGCTGTTGCAGACGATTACAAGTATTGCAACCAGGTAATGACTGATATGAATACACCTTTCAAATTGGCTACGTTTGGCTGGAAAGTTGGAAGTTCTGGAGGTGATGGTGACGAATTAGAATTTCACGATGATTTACCACTGGAAGTTCCCTTTGGTACTTTGTGGGATAATGCACAGGGCATGTGGGCAGTATTACCTAAAGGTCGCAAAGGATGGTCTTCCTGCTGGTACGAAGAGGATTGGGGATTGATACAACCGCAATTGAGATCACTGGGAGTATATAACGAAGTTTCACATGGGTTGCGCAATGGAGGAGTGCAAGCGCTTATTGCCAAGCATTGGCGTGTTAAGTCTGTTGCACAAGCATCTGCTGCGCATGCCCAATTGTCTTGGGATAACAGAGCTCCTGTAGCAGGTACATTGTTAACTCTCAATGATGCAGCAAGTAAGTTTCCTGTATTTAATATATGGGAAACGCCGGTGGCCAATCAGCCTCCTGCATTTGTACGTTGGATTACAAAACACTATCAAGATTGGGCAAAAGCCAACTTTGGACCTGAAAAATCAAATGAAATAGGGGCTCTTTTAGCCATGGCTGACCGATTGGGAGAACCAAAGTTTACCGGCGAGGGACTAAAAGGCTCTATACCAAGGTCGTCACGATTTCTTCCAAGTGCTCTTAATGAGCTGGAAGATGATGATCCTAAAAGGCCAACAAGTCGCAAGTTTTTAGATGCCATTCATGTCTATACTGAATTCTGTTCCTACAAAGACCAGATCGTTGGAACAGGAAATAAGGATCGTTACATGTATTGGTATCACTTTTTTCAAGGCCAAATTGAGTTGTGTAAAATGGCCATTTACAGGCAACGTTATGTTGAAAGTGATCGTACTAATGCGGCCATGAAAGATCGCATTCTAAGCACCTGGAGCAAACTAATGACACATGAGATACAACGTTTGAGAAATGTATCTGAATTAGGTATTATTGCTCAATTACATCAGTCCACATTGACGGATGCAATCAGGAAGGATTTAGGAATTACTGATCCGGTTAGTACCACTTACAAAGGTGAAAAGGCGGTTAGGGCCATGCCTGAAATTTCTCAGATATATGAGAATGAAGACTTTGAGCAAAAGGTAATCTTTATAGGTAATGGAGCCATAACTAATCCAACAATGTATTATCGTAAAATAGGTTCAACCGGCTCTTTCTTAACCGCAGCACTTACTACTGTTGGTAATAATGTTATGAGGGCAAAGTTACCTAATCCCGGCTATGATTTTGAATACTACATACAAGGTGCTATTGGTGGTGAAACCGTAACCTATCCTGTAACAGGTGGTAATAGCACTGGCAATATTAATAAAACAGTCATTACAGTTAAGAAAGTCGATTTCGTAGCAAAAGAGTTGAAACCACTTCCAGTTCCTACTCCATAAACGCTTTCAACCAATATTGCAAATGGTTTTGCAGTTAATTAAGTATATATGCTTTCCTTTTAAAATTCCAGACTTGGCCGAAGACTATACCACAAAACACACTTCCTCTGAGTCGAAAATTGTTAAAATTCTTCACCAAAACCATGTCTCTAAAATGTCTCCACAGATGCTGATTTTGCATCAATCGAGTCCCAAAAAATGTAGATTATTAGGCCATAGACTCGATTATCAAAAATAAAATAGGATTCAATGGCCGATTGAAATAATAATTTGCCATTTCATATTGCATGTATTCTATGCAAATAAAGAGACGACAAACGCTTCTGAAGAAGATATGGAAAGATTTCTGAGTATGCCTTCCAAATGGCTGCTAATTCAAACAATCGATCCTAAAACCGGCGAAGTTACTGGATATTTGTTTGATAGCCAGCGTTGTATAGCTAAAGGCAGAGGCAACCATTGGTAAGAATTTTCTTTACAATTCAATAGGATCTTTTGTAAAATTGTCGCAGTTGTGAGGAAAAACTATGCTCTCTAATCGTTTAAACGGGAAATGTCAGATAGACTTAACATTTCTTGTGAAACACCTGTGAAGGAAAGGTCCTAAACCGTGTTTAAAGCGTGTTGAGACACTCACAGTATAAGAGCATTTTTTGAGGCCGGAGGTGCTCGGTGAGAAGAGTGATTCGTCACAGAAGGTACAATTCGACATGTGGGGGGGCGTGGTGGAGAGGTCCTTATCAGATCATGAGTTTCCCTATTTTTGAGATAAACGCTGTTTACAGAGGACAGAGGATGGAAGACAGAATTGAAAATATCGAATTACCAATAATCAATAACAAATAATGAAACGGTTTCATAAAAAATTTAAAGGATATTCAAAATGGTTAAAGAAAGAAATGTAAAAAAATGTATCCTAACGGCAGTATTTGCTGTAGCGTTGCTGTGGGCAACTGTTTTGGCAGATGTCATCTATGTCGATGCTGATGCCCCGCCCGGTGGAAATGGCCAGACTTGGGCGACAGCGTACAAGTATCTGCAGGATGCCCTTAATGACCCAAGCCTAAGCTACGGTGATGATATCTGGGTTTCCCGGGGAACGTACAAGCCAGACGAAACTAACACTGATCCCAACGGTACAGGCGATCGGGAAGCAACATTCCAGCTCGTGAGCGGCGTGGCTATCTACGGGGGGCTTGCTGGGAATGAGGACCCGTGTACATTCAACCTTGACGAACGCAACTTTGTGATAAACGAAACTATCCTCAGTGGTGACGTGAACGATGATGATAGCTCTTACTCCTTGATGGAAGATTTCCTAGAGTGTTACACTGGTGGCCCACCGGGCAGCGGATGCGAACAGTTCGATTTAGACAAAAACGGTTATGTTAATTGCGACGACCTAACCCTTTTCTTGGAAGCTTACCATTACCATGATAACAGCTACCATGTTGTTACTGGCAGCGGAACTGATGGAACGGCCGTCCTCGACGGCTTTACCATTACCGCCGGCAATGCCGATGGGCCTCGAGGTAATCCTGCGGGCCACGGTGGCGGGATGTATAACGACAATGGCAGTCCGACGGTGGCCAACTGCATCTTAAGCCGAAACCGAGCAGACTACAACGGCGGCGGGATGTACAACAACAGCAATCCGGACCTGATTAACTGCATCTTCAGGGAGAATTCTGCACCAGGCCAACATTGTTATGGAGGTACCATATTTGGCTATGGCGGCGGGATGTACAACCAAACAATCAATCCGATGCTTCTGGGCTGTGAATTTATCACAAATAAGGCGGACTACGGTGGCGGGATATGTAACTGGTCTAGCAGCCCTACAATGAGCAATTGCATTATAAAAGAGAATTATTCGATTATGGATGGCGCCGGGATGTATAACTGCAATGGTGCAAACCCAGTCGTAACGAACTGCAAGTTCACCAGCAATACATCCAAAGGCAACGGCGGCGGAATGTTCAACTGGAATAGTAGCAGCGACCTGAAGGTAACCAACTGTACCTTCAATGGCAACTGTTCATGGTTTAACGGCGGTGGGATGCTCAACAATTGTAGCAGTCCGATGGTTACAAACTGTATGTTCAGCGGAAATATATCCTGGCCCTACAAAGGCGGGCAATTCTACATGGGCGGCGGCGGAATCTACAATACGGGATGTTACTGTACACCGAACCTTACGAACTGCACCTTCAGCGGCAATTGGACAAGGTACAGCGGCGGCGGAATCTACAATGCTTACAGTAATCCGACGATGACGAATTGTATCCTATGGGGCAATTCCGGAGAACAGGTACACAATGAGGCGAGTTCGCCAACTGTTAGCTACAACAACATTCAGGATGGCTACGGCGGCACCGGAAACATCGACGAGGACCCGAAGTTTGTGCGAGATCCATATGACGGTGGAGATGGCTGGGGCGACGATAACGATGACTGGGGCAATCTGCACATTCTACCCGGCTCGCCCTGTATCGACGCCGGTGATAACAACTCAGTACCTATTGGTGTTACGACCGACCTCGACGGGAAGCCCCGATTTACCAATGACCCTGACACTACTGACACCGGCAATGGCACACCACCTATTGTGGACATGGGGGCCTACGAGCATCAGCCCGGTATCTTCCCCATCGATGTCGTAGAGCTAATCCTGAACACGCCTGTCGAAAGTCAGTTTACAGAAACCGAATGGGCCAGGTATTTCAAAGTAACCGTTAGCGAAGAAGAGGACCTGTTAATTACTCTTGACGACCTGGACGATGCCGGCACGAA
>WOR8_10007571_pt1 | contig 10349 bp, 11 predicted proteins | sample DeeMarSeWOR38_10_FD_19890 | JGI IMG/M metagenome (IMG submission 19890)
CCCAGACATTGGGCACCGGTTTGCCTTTTATATCAACCACCACTCCTGAAACCGAGAACTTTCCCCTTGGAAGTACAATTGAGATTCCGTCTATATGATTATCATGAAAACTTTCAGAACGCACTTCGGTTTTGCCAACGCGGTAGTGCATCTTTCTCGCAGACAGAACATAGCCATACCCCGGTGGCAACGCCATGAACTCGAATCTTCCTTCAGCATCAGTTTTCAACCAACTAAAATAGCGTTCGGACCAATCGGAGGTTTGAAGCTTAGTCATGGCGACCGTGGCTCCTTCGATGCCTTTCCTGGTGGGATCAACGACTTTACCGGTAAGAATTACACCTGGCTTTAGCTTGACGTCGAGCGTTTTTGTGTCTTCCTTAATTTCCACGCCCACAGCGAGATTACGCTTCTCGTGTTGCGCCAAAAAGTGGTATCCTTGCGTGTTAGTATTCGGATCTGAAGAGTGCCGACAAATCTCGAACCTGCCCTCAGCATATTGACGCAAACCCCAACCTCGGATCGGCAATATCATCATCTTAACTTCGCCAATAGGTAGCCCTACTTCATCCCGCACTACACCAGCAATGGCCTGAAGCCTACCCTCAGACTCCTTGTCCGAGGTGGTGGCGACTACGGAAGTACTCTCAGGCAGAGCAATTTCCAAGACTTCATTGTCACCGTCGGCCCGCCCTGTATATACAACTCGAAATCCAAGAAGATCGATTCCGACATTTAGCATGAAGCCTTCTCGATTTGCAGACCGACATCTTCTTGGTATCTCAAGCCAATTACCTCCTCGGTAGACATGTAACAAATCCTTAACCGAGTTAGAATCCGTCGGATCAACCTCCCCTGCGTTCTCGTAGTTACTGCTGAATATATATCGATCCGAGCACCATTCTGAAACATTCCCATACATATCATACAAGTCCCAAGCGTTCGGTTTTTTCTGTCCTACTGGATGTGTCCTATTATCGCTCTCACCGTGGTGCCAGGCATACTGGGCGAGTTCCGAGTAATTCGGATCATCACCATAGGAGAAGCGGGTCTGCGACCCGGCTCGACAGGCGTACTCCCATTCAGCCTCAGTCGGTAGACGATAATCGCTGCCAAGCCTCTTACAGAATTCCACAGCCTCCTCCCATGAGACATAATACATCGGGTAATCTGAACCTTCTCCCTTCAGGCGCCAGGGAGAATTGGCTTTATTTCGTTGCTGGGTTAATGTTGTTCCCATCACAGCCTTCCATTGTGCCTGCGTAACCTCGTACTTGCCCATATAGAAGGGCTTAGTAATGTGTACTTCATGAACAGGCTCTTCGAAATCATCTCGGCCTTTTTCCGAGGAGGGCGATCCCATGTAGAAACTACCTGCAGGAATCCGTACGAATTCCATCGTCACTCCATTCCCCTCACTTTCTGACGAAGACAGACAGTTGGTCGCCAGTAATATTACTATTGCCGCAACGGTCGTAATTTTCAGACTTTTTGAATTGAACATTACCTGACCTTTCTAAATTGATCATTATCCTTAAACTGGTGCGGCTTTATTATATCATTACGTTCAAAATACCTAAATAATCAAGAAAATTATCTGTTTTAGATGGTTTTAGGGTAGTTTATGAGGTGGGTCATATTTTTTTATAAAAAATATTGATTTGTTGTTGTAAATCGGGTATATTTCTTCTCTTGAAAATTTAGCCCTGTCGCATGGGGTAGCTATGAAATGATTATTTACTATTGATTATTGACTATTGAGAAGTAGATAATAGCCAAATTAGTAAATTGAAAATAGTAAATAATCAATATTTCCGGGGTCAGCAGTATCACGGCTTGGCAGACTCAAGCCTCCGGCAGGGCCAAATCGGGCCGAGACAAAACGGTCTCCGTGACAACGAAGTAACAGTTTTGAATGTTGAGTTTTAAGTTTTGAGTTGAAATGAACTAATAATTCAAAACTCATAACTCAAGACTGTTTTTGTTACCCGATGGTGTAATTGGTAACACATGGGCTTTTGGTGCCTACATTCCAGGTTCGAGTCCTGGTCGGGTAGCTTTGAAATTTATGATTTTATATTTACGATGTACAATTTAGAGAAAAACTCATGGTTGAAACAGTAGCAATAATCTTAGCGGCTGGGGGCAGTACGAGAATGAACACCAAGTTAGCAAAGGTGCTGCACGAAGTATGCGGTCGGCCTATGCTGGCCTACGTGCTTGATGCCTGCCGGAAGATTGGCATATCGAAGATGTTCGTCGTTGTTGGTTTTTCTGCCGACGAGGTTAAAGAGCGATTCGCCGACGCCGATGATATTGTCTGGGTCCGGCAGGATAAGCAGTCAGGCACGGGCCATGCGGTTTTATGCTGTAAGGAACATCTCAAAGATTTTAACGGTCAAACATTAGTACTTTGTGGAGACGGGCCTTTAATTCGAGCTGCAACACTAAAAACGCTTATCGACAAGCATAAGTCAGGACATTCAGCTGCGACACTGGGTACTGCAGTCCTCGACGATCCGAGCGGCTACGGGCGAATCGTCCGCGATGACTACGGCAATCTTCAGGGTATCGTCGAGCACAGTGACTGCTCGCCGGAGCAGTTGAAAATCAAAGAAATCAATCCGAGCAATTATCTTTTCGACAATAAGGTTCTCTTCGAGGCATTAGAAACGATAAAGCCGGAAAACGTTAAAAAAGAGTATTACCTTACAGATGCCGTCTCCAGCATTCTTGCAACAGGTCATAAAGTAGAAGCCATCACAGCTGTTCCTCCTGACGAGGCGGTCGGTATTAACAGCAGGGCACAACTCAGCGCGGCAAGCAAAATTATGCAGCGAAGAATTCAACGGCGTTTGATGGAAGACGGTGTGACTATCGTCGATCCGGACAATACATGGATCGATGCAAGAGCGGAAATTGGACAGGACACCGTGATTGAGCCGTTTACATATATTCACGGGGAAGTGAAAATCGGTCAGGGCTGCCGGATCGGCCCGTTCGCACATTTGAGGCACGGTACGGTCCTGGAAAATGACGTTGTCCTGGGAGTTCATACCGAAGTGAAGAATTCGACTTTGGCCGACGGCGTTCGGGCCCGCCACCACAGCTACATCGGTGACGCAATGGTTGGACGGAATGTTAATTTTGGGGCCGGCTCGATTACGGCAAACTTTGACGGCGAAAAAGTTAATAAAACAAACATAGGTGATAACTGCTATATCGGTTCCGGTTCGGTACTGATAGCACCCCTCGAGCTAAAGGATGGCTCAAATGTTAGTGCCGGAACGGTGGTTTTACAGGGAAGTATGAGTGGATTGAGCGGAAAGGCCAGGATAGATGTTTCTGAATGACAATTTGAAAATATTTGCGGGTAGTAGTAATCCGGCGTTAGCCAGCGACGTTTGTAAATATTTGGGAATTCCGCTGGGTGGAGCAAATATAGAGCGTTTTCCGGATGGGGAAAAAGCAATTAGGGTAGAAGATGATGTCCGCGGCAGGGATTGCTTTGTCGTGCAATCGACATGCGATCCTGTCGATGAACACCTCGTTGAGCTTCTGATCTTTCTGGACTGCCTGCGAAGGGCCAGTGCCAGCCGGGTTACGGCGGTGATTCCATACTTCGGCTACGCCCGGCAGGATAGAAAAGACGAGGGGCGAGTACCCATAACCGCAAAACTTGTTGCAAACATGATTACTACTGCCGGCGCCAACAGGGTGCTGGCAATCGACTTGCATGCACACCAGCTACAGGGATTCTTCGATATACCTGTAGATCATCTGGCGGGCGAGTTGGTCTTGAGCAAATATTTCCGGGATTTGAAGATCGATAAACTGACCGTTGTCTCTCCTGACGTGGGTAACATGAAAACGGCGGCCAGATATGCCGAATACCTCGGCGGAGACTTGGCGATTGTACATAAAAGACGCCTAAGCGGCAGCAAAGTGGAGGCCCAGGAGATTATCGGCGAGGTCCGCGGCAGAAACGTGCTTATGTGCGACGATATTATTGCTACTGCCGGGACGATCTGCGGTGCCGCTACTCTGGTCAAGGAGCGTGGAGCTGAGAGGGTGTATATCGGTGCTACACATGGTGTTTTTGCCGCGCAGGCTTTGGACAGACTGGCCAATGCCCCGATTGACCGGGTAGTAGTTACCGATACAATTCCACAAGACAAGATGTCTAAAAAGATCAGCAATATCAAGGTTTTAAGCGTAGCAGCAATGTTAGGTGAAGCTATAAAAAGAATTCACAGAAACGAATCAGTAAGCAACTTGTTTAATAATATTTGATCAGGATACGGGACATGAAAAAAACGTTACTTTTAAAAGCGGAAATTCGAGAAAATACCGGCTCAAAAACCGTCCGAAAGATGCGCGAGCAGGGCAGAATACCAGCGATTGTGTACGGCCATAAGCAGGAGCCGGTGGCTATTTCTTTGGATGCACACAACTTCGTCGAAGGGCTTCATCATGGTCATCGATTGATGGATGTTCAAATCGGCAAAAAGAAAGAAAAGACAATTGTCAAAGAGCTGCAGTATGACCATCTGGGAAGAAACATAATTCATGCTGACTTAATGCGTGTCGATGTTGGCGAAAAGGTGAAGGTAACGGTCCCGATTGAGCTTAAAGGAACCGCTGCAGGCACCCACGAAGGCGGCATTATCGAGGAGCATACCGATCATCTGGAAATTGAGTGCAAGGTGACTGACATTCCAGAGACAATCGTTGTCTGGATAAAGGATGTACACGTAGGTAGTACCCTGCATGCAGGTGAAATTGAGCTACCCGATGGTATAAACCTCGTAAGCTCGCCGGACACTCTTTTAGTAACATGCCATTTGGTCGCCGCCGCCAAAACTACCGAAGAGCTTGAGGAAGAGACGCCGGTTGCTCCTGAGGTTATAGGTGAGGCTAAGGAACCTGAGGCTGAAGAATCTCCGGAAGAAAAATAAGCCGGACCGGGCAGAAGTAAACGATGGACGATATTAGAATGATCGTCGGGCTGGGAAATCCGGGCGACGAGTATGCTGATACGAGGCACAATACCGGATTTAAAGTTATTGATTCGCTGGCCGAGGTGGTCGGCATAAAAGTAAAAAGAAGAAAATTCGGCGCTCGTTTCGAGTCGGGCGAATTTTTAGGTAAAAAGTTAATATTGATAAAACCGTGGCAGTATATGAATCGCAGCGGCCAGGCGGTAGCGACAGCAGCCGGTTTCTATAAGATTAATATTCACGATTTAATTGTAGTGACGGACGATATGGATCTTGAGCCGGGAAGAATTCGTCTCAGGTACAAAGGTTCGGCCGGCGGGCATAACGGCCTGGCGGATATTATACAGAGGCTAGGGACGAATGAGTTTGCCCGCTGCCGGGTCGGTATCGGGCGAAGTGTCGAGGCGGATTCTGTTGGTTTTGTACTTGATAAACCACGAGAAGATGAAAAACCTTTGCTGACCGAGGCAATAGAACGGGCTCGGAACGCAGTATTGTGCTGGGTCGAATACGGTATCGATACAGCGATGAATAAGTTTAATGTTTATAGTGAGTAACCATTGTCAGTTACATGTACGGCGATAAGACAAAAAGCCGGTGTGTAACATAATGGGAGGTAATTAGCTTGGAAACTATTGCAGAGAAAAAATTATACGAAGGAATGTTTCTTGTCGATTCAGCCGAGGCGGCATCGGACTGGGACGGGATTAACGCAGCTATCAAAAAGATTCTTAACAGGGCAAAAGCTGAAATTGTCTCGATAAGAAAATGGGACGACAGAAGGCTGGCCTACGATATCAGAGGAGTATCGAGAGGGACGTATCTGCTTTGTTATTTCAGGGCCGACGGTCGACAAATCCAGGGTATCGAGAAAGCAGTTCAACTCTCGGAAAAAATTATCCGGATTCTGATACTCAGCACAGAACAGATGACACAAGAGGATATCGAGAAAGATACCCCTGCCGCAAAGGCTGAAAAGGAGCAAGAAAAAGCTATTGCAGAACAATCTCAGCAAACCGAAGAAAGCCAGCAGGATGATCAAGAACAAACACCTGCAGCAGAGGACGACCAGTTGGAAGATGATTTTGGGCAGATCGATGAGATGGAGGAGCCAGAAGATATTGATAAAACAGAACAAGCTGGACAGCCTGAAAATATAGAGCCTGATGAGCTGCAAGATCCAGAGCCTAAAATTGTATCGGATGATTAACGAAGAAAGAAGAGTATAAGTATGGCTAATTTTAACAGAGTTTATCTGATGGGAAATCTGACCCGCGATCCCCAATTATCATATACGCCGAACCAGACGGCGGTAGTTGACTTCGGGATGGCGATTAATCGCAGGTGGACAGGACAGGACGGCAATCAACGGGAAGAAACCTGCTTTGTGGACTGCAGGATGTTCGGCAAGCGAGCAGAGGTTATCAACAAGTATTGTAAAAGGGGCAATCCCCTGTTTGTTGAAGGACGCCTGACATTCGATAGCTGGGAAGCCCAGGATGGTACCAAACGCAGCAAGCTGAGAGTTACAGTCGAGAATTTTGAATTTATAAGCGGCGGAACCGGCAATGCGGGTCAAACGTACCAAAACACAAGCAGTACAAACTCCAATGCTCAACAGCAGGCAAGTGAAGATGATATACCGTTTTAATTGATTATTGTCTGTTTACGATTGACTGTTGAAAAGTGAGAAACAAATTCTCAGGTTCGTTACAATAGTAAATAGACAATAGAGAAAATATTCAATTGTATGAGGTTAAGGATGCAAAAAACAACTGAGAACAGAAGAAAAACAGGTTTTGTAGGTGCTCGCGACCAGACACAATGTCGTTTTTGCAGAAGAGGCATAAAGTACGTTGACTACAAAGACATCGGAACACTGCAGAAACTTTTGACCAATCGGGGAAAAATATACTCGCGCAAGCGCAGCGGAAACTGTGCAAGCTGTCAAAGAAAGGCCAAAAGAGCAATAAAACGCGCCAGATATATGGCATTATTGCCGTTTACTGCTTGATTTTTAACTCGTGATAGAATTCACGAGATACGAGGAATGGAATATGAAAGTATTGCTTTGTGAAGATATTGATAAACTTGGCTGGCTTGGAGACGTTGTCGAAGTCAAAACCGGATACGCGAGAAATTATCTGATTCCACAGGGTCTTGCCAAGATTGCTAACGAGTCCAGCATTCGAGCGATAGCCGAGGAAAAAGCCAGGCGGGCCGAGCAGCGTAGACTTGAGGGCAAACGGCTCGAAGATGCCGTCAAGGCGATCGAAGGGGCCGAAGCTGTTGTCGCCGCCAAGGCGAACGAATTGGGGCACTTGTTTGGCTCGGTCAACGAGCGACATATCGCCGCGAATCTCCGCGCACAGGGATTTGAAGTCCGCGATGAGGTCGTTCTGTTGCCCGAACACATCAAGGAAATCGGGACGCACTCGGTGACACTCAAATTCCGGGATGACCTGACCGCTACCATCAACGTCGTCGTTGTGCCCGAGCAGCAGGATGGGCCCGGCGCCGAAGGGGATACCGAGACATCTTAGAAGCTGTAGCGCAGGGATGTATATATATTAGTATTATCCTCAAACTGACCGAAGAACGTATGCGGATAGTCACCGAAGAATATATTGCTTCCGACTTCCACCGCCATGTTGTCGCTGGCTTTGTAATTTGCATTCGGGCGCATATATACGTCTTTGTCGCTGGGCGAGTAGTATGTGAACAGCGAGAGTCGCAGGTTCTGATTCATGAGCAGCTTTGTCAGTCGCAATGTCGTCAGGTGCCTGTCCTCGTCACGTGCAGGCCCTGATGGCAAGTTCCTCCTGTAAGCGCCATAGTCCAGCATTTGCTCGATGTAATACTGCAGGCCCATCGTCAAATCTTTTCCGATTTCCTGTGTGTAGCCGACCAGGTATCGCATTTCCGAGTTGTTTATCATTGGGTCATTGCCGCTCTGGTCATCGGCGGAATCGTAATATCCAATCTCCACGTTGCCGATTCCTTCGCCGACGGTTCCACGCAAGCTCGCTCCATAAACGTTAAGATCGGGGAAGATTGCCTGGTTCGTCGAAGGATCTTGTCCGCCTGGGCTTTTCCAGTAGCCGGAGTAGCCGTAGAACGCCAGCTCGTAATTTTCGATATTCTTATAAAGTCTCGCCGCTATTTCAGAATCCCTGAACCACTCGTCCGGCTTGTCAGTATGTATGATCGCATCCCGCCCGGCGGTCCTGCCCAGATTCGGATTCCAATATGAAATGCGTTCGCCCTTGATGTAACGGTCGGGATCGAACTTGGGTGTGTATGTAATATCAAGGTTTGCCCAGTCGCCGAATAAGCTGACCTTTGCCGCATCCGACGGCGCCTTTAGATATTCGGTGTCCCTGCCGATGAAGAAGGACTGCCAGTCCTTCGGAAACAGATCGTTGATAAATACCAGGTCCCCCGTGCCCCAAGTCAGAATCTGCCTGCCTACCTTCAAGTCCATAAAGTCCGTCGGCCGGGTAAATACATTTGCCTCACGTAGATCGAAGTCTCCTTCTTCAGTCACCAAGTCGCCTAACGCATCGCCTTTGACCTTCACATCGCCCCAGTCAAAGTATGAGAACAAGTCGAACTGAAAGCGGCCCTCCATAATCGACATGTCTTTTTGATATTTGTCGTTTTGCAGCCTATACCCGCCTCTGACCTCATAGAAGCCGTGCATCTCTACCGGCAGCTCGGGAAAAAACGACTCTTCGGTCTCGGTATTTTCTTCCGAAGCCAATACTGCAAGCGGCATTGCAATCCATGTTGCCAGCCAAATTATTGCTAAAGCTGATGGAACCCTGGAGTGAATCATCTCATAGCCTCCCGAGGTGGTCTTTGCAGGTATCGTTCGGTAAATATGTTGTCATCCAGACCGATGTTATATTTAACGTCACTGAATTCCATTTCAGTTTTGCTGTCGGTCTTAAGGTTGGTCACGACCGACTGGACCACAGTAGAGAAATCCTGAATCTTCTCGACTTTTTTCGACTCGATTACACGATAGAGCTTATCATCCTTATCGTAGAATTCCATTTTCATCGGCACGTAAGTCTTGCGATCTATCGAGACATTATAGTAGTTAAACTCGACCGTATCAGGCTGTTTCGGAACATTCTTGACGACAAACATTTGGTCTGTAGTCTCTATAAGCTCGTGAGTATCTTCCTGAAGACTCCTGCCGGAGACATCTTCGTACAAAAAGTCCGAGCCGACAAAGCTGGTTCGTTTGTCGCCGGCGGCGATTCGCTTGACAAGAGAAAGCGCGGGTAGATATAGCCACCGGTCGTCATCTTTAGCAGGATCGGCGTGCTTGTGGACCATATATGTCATTCTCCGAACGTCCGGAGGCTTCTGGAAATAGACGAAATATTTCTGATCGCCGCCGTCGGCAACGTCTTTTCTCAGGATATTGAATTCCCGCTCCCGCTTCTGGCCCTGCTTGTTAGTGATCGTCATTTTAACCGTTGCCTTGCCGTCATCGCCTTGATAATAGGCGACGATGTTTGCTTTGTTTACGATTGTCTGAACATCTGGAGCCTGCTCGGACGAAACCGCTTTCTCTGCAGAAACAAGCGACAACAAAAAACCATGAACAAACGCTATTTTCCATACCGATTTCATTTCACACCTCGCTTTCATTTGCTTGCACAAGGCTGGCTTTTAACGCCAAGCTTTTTGAGTATATCCATCATCGGACACCAATTCGTAAAGGCCGACTGCAGCAGGTTCAAGCCTACAAAGCCGGTAAAAAACAGCCAATAAGCGGAATGATAACGTGCAAGCAAAACACTGACAAGCACAAAAAAGCCCGCTAAGCCTCTCAAACATCTTTCAACAGTCATAATACACCTCTTATAAAATTCGTTTTTAGTTTAACTTTTCTTTTCTTTCTCCTCGGTCATTTTGCAAGCCTGTCGGCGTGACATAATTCCGCACACCAGTGCCATTACCGGTATGGCAATAACACTTAACCATACCAAAGTGCTCCAACCTACGACCGCAAATTGGTGTATATTCAACGCAACCAGGATTACTGCTGCCGTTGAAATAATCGCACAGAAGGCACAGTTGCAACTTCGCCGCATCGGTTGAGCTATCGCCTTAAACAGTCTCTTTTCCAGCATGCGAATTATCGCCGGCAGTATCAAAAGGGTCACGATCCCCGAAACAGCCAGAATCGCGCACACAAAGATTCCAACCGTTTTGTAAGGCACCAAAGGAGCTGCCAGCAGCGGCAAAAAGCCAATCGCAATTACAATTACATTTCTGCTGATGGCACGTGCCGGTTCTCCAAACATTTCCTCAGATGCTTTTTGCCACGAG
>WOR8_10007575_pt1 | contig 10348 bp, 11 predicted proteins | sample DeeMarSeWOR38_10_FD_19890 | JGI IMG/M metagenome (IMG submission 19890)
CATCCTTAAATAATTAAATGTGATGAGTAGTGAAAAGAGATCAGAATTGTATTTTCTGTCAGATTGTTGAGAAAAAAATTCCTTCAAAAATTATATTTGAAAATGACAAATTCATGGCTTTTCTTGATATTTTTCCAATCTCTAAAGGTCATACTATTGTTATACCGAAAGGGCATCATCATAATATAGAAAGCATTCCTGACGATGAATTGGGAGAAATTCACGTTTTAATTAAGCGTCTTTCAATCAAAATTCACGAGAAATTAAACTTCGGCGGATATAATATACTTCAAAATAATTTTTCCGCAGCAGGTCAGGAAATTAATCACTACCACGTGCATATAATTCCTAGAAATGAAAATGATGAAAGATTCAGGTTAAAAATCCCTCGTTACCAAGCTAGTGAATCTGATCTAGAAGATGTTTTAAAGCTTCTTTTATCTTAAATTTAGGGTTCTTTTTTTGGTTTACTTTTTATACACCTATTAAGATTTAATGGTAAAAATATTTATAATAAGATACAAATGAAAAAATGTAAAAAATTTTACAAATTCATTACAAATAAACTAAAAGAGTTTTTTCTAGACATCCACGGCGGGAATTTTGTTGAATATGCATTATTACTCGGATTCGGGCTTTTTATTTTCTTCATAATAGTAGGAGTAGTCACTTCACTGTTGGATTGGACTCTAGACCAATCAAACGAATTTCTTAATTTATTTGGATTTTCTGGACTATAAAATTCTCTTTCAACCTGAAACAAAATGATGACGCTTATGTTTCCGAATTATCTTCAGTTTTAATTACCAAATTTTGACTGATTTTGATATTAAACTTCTCCGACCATAAGTGTAAGTTATCGAGAGCATATCTTTTATCCACTTCCAGGAAATCCAAGAAATCATCCAAAGGTACCTTATCAGCGCCTTTAAATAGGTTCTCAATTTTAGATTTTATGGTCCGTTCATCAGGAGGAAATAATTCTCTTTTCTTTGCTCGTAATTTCTCTAAAATATCATCAAATCTACCGTAGTCAAAAAAATGTTCTACAATTCTACTAATGACTGAGGCAGGTGTATTTCCGAATACTCCCACTAATTCTCTTACTTGTTCCATACTAATTTTACTTAGAGTCACAGTTGTTCTTGTAGTTTCAGTCATTTTTGAGCCGATTTTTTGTACAATAACATTTAAATCGTCAAAATTTATAAATTTATGCTTATTGATGATAATAAAGCATAAATAAGCATCTTTATATAGAGCTAAGGTATAATATATAATATAGAATATAGTTTCGATATTATGCGTAAAATGTCGAATAATTGTCGAAATATAAGTTAAGGCAGCAATTAAAAATTATTTTTGATGGAGGAATAAACGATGACCGAAAAAATATTAATTGATAATAATATCAGTTCAGAAGACGCGATGACTCCTTTACAAGATAATCTAATGAAGGTTCTTGATAATACAGGTCCATTAACGAGAAGTGATCTCGTCAAACATTTAAGAACCCCCCGAACCACCATTTACGATAACCTACTGAAATTACAAAAAAGGAAACTCATCGAGAAATATACAAGAAATAATGGGAAAAGGGGAAGGCCTTTAGTTTATTGGAAATTAAAGGAATAATACTCCTAATAATTTTAATTTTTATTTATTTTTTGTTTATTAGCAAGGATATTAGACACTCCTTAATTTCCACTGCAAAAATTTTTATAAAATTCTAGAAAAGAAAACTATCTTTATTTTGATTATAAAATGGATCCCAGTAAATGATTAATTGTTTTTATATAAATTAATTTATCAATGAGATATTTCACCTTACCTGAAAGTTAAGAATAAAATATTCTCCAGTGGAAATCAAGGAGTCTAATTTCTCAAAAAATAATAATATAATGGATGATTTAGAACAGTAACTATTTCGGGATGTAATAATATTCATTGATCTGTTTTTGATATTGATCTTTATTACTTCCTACCTTATTTACACGGGGCCTCTGGGTAACCAAATCCCTACGAAAAGTTATCCCCATTATTTTTAGAAACGTATTGAATCCATCTCTTAGATTTTGAGGCGCTAAGGCTTTTCCTCTTATTCCAGGAATCCCTTTAAAAACCAGGATTGAATCCGCTATAAAGTCTTGGGTAATAATGTCATGTTCAACAACAAAAGCGGCCTTTTTAATTTCTTCAATTGATTTTCTTAATAGTTGTGCTACTTGTAATCTCATTTCCACATCTAGAAACGCTGAAGGTTCATCCAATAGATAAATATCAGCTTCTTCACTCAAACATTCTGCAATAGCGACTCTTTGAAGTTCTCCTCCACTTAGTTCAATTATCTTTCTCTCACTAATATTCTCTAAACTAAGATTGTTGATAAGCCGCTTTTTATAAGATTGACTTAAATGAGAAGTAAGTTTTATTTCCGTAATGATCTGAGATACTAACCTGGAGTCATCGGATTTTATGTACTGCGGTTTAAGTGATACTTTGAGCTTTTTATCGTCCTCTTGTTGAGATTCAATAAAATTATCAGATTTGATTCTTTTTGCGATTAAATTCATGAAAGTCGTTTTTCCTATTCCGTTAGGCCCCAGGATTCCGATAATTTCACCCGCATGAATCTCACTACCATAAACCTCAAGTTTAAAGGATCCTAGGGTCTTCTCCATATCATCATAAGTAAAAACTACATTTCCCGAATCAAATACGGAATCTAAAGGAGGTCTTTCATGGAATTTTATCGGAGCCTCTCTAAATCTTAGGTTTTCATCCTTAATGTATCCATTCAGGTATATGTTAATTCCTACTCTCACTCCCTGAGGATGAGAGATTATACCATAAACACCTGGCATCCCGTAAAATAGAGAAATGTAATCACTTAAATAATCCAAAATAGCTAAATCATGCTCGACTACAACAACAATTTTCCCTTCCTCACTTAAGGTTCTGATAAGTTTAGCCATATTAATTCGTTCGCTCACATCTAAATATGAGCTTGGTTCATCTATTAGATATACATCTCCATCTTTAAGATAAGCAGCAGCAATCGCTACTCTTTGTAATTCGCCTCCTGAAAGAACTGTAATGTCCCGATCCAATATTTCTCTAAGGTTTAACTGAATGCTAACCTGTTCTAACTTGTTCTTTTGATCATTTTTTTCTAAAAGGCTTCTAACCTTCCCTTCCACGAATTTAGGAATGATCGTAATATTCTGAGGCTTAAGAATAACTTGCATATTTCCTTCAAATAAATCCATGAAATACTGTTGTAATTCGGATCCTTTAAAAAAATTAATAATATCAGCATTATCAGGAAGGTCGTCATCAAATCTTCCTAAATTCATCTTTAAGTCTCCAGATAATACTTTTAGCATTGTGCTCTTGCCAATTCCATTCTGACCAATCAAACCAAGAACTTTACCTTTTTTAGGAATAGCCATTCTAAATAATGAGAATTGATCAGGGCCGTAACGATATGAAATCAAGTTATTTAGAGGATCGGGCAAGTTGACTATACTGATTGCATTAAAAGGGCACTTTTTCATGCAGATACCGGTACCACTACACAGACTTTCGGTTATTTCAACTCTCTTTCCATCAGAACTTAATTTTATCGTTTCATCTCCGGTTCTTACCCGAGGACAATACTTAATGCAAGGTTTTTCTCCAAACGGGCTACATTTATCGGGTTTACATCGATCTTTATTAAGAACGGCAATCCTCATCTTACAATCACTAATATTTTAAATAAAAAATGATAAATAATTTTTGTCATTTAATTGAATAAGATTTTGGGCTTTAAAAGTCAAAGGTTTGGTGAATAAAATGGAAGTTCATTAATTTGTCTTCTGTTCTCTATGGAACTTAAATCAAGAGTGTCCATTGATCTAATTATAAAAAAGAGTACACCGTAAGGAGAAGCTAATCATCTCCAGCGTCTTCTTCAACTTCTTTATTTTCTTGCTCCTTACTTTCAGATTCTTCTTTTTTACCTCTTTTCCAAAACATGTACCATTTCCGTTGTTTTTTCTCGCTTATTTTTACATAACAACTCGGACAATAAGTATACGCTTCTTCTATCATTTCATTGCATCGTTTGCAATGTTTATGTGGAAAAATATAGTCATCAGTAGTTTTTTTATATCGGTCAAATTTGCTCAAATGACATCTCCTAATAATCTACTAAATAGGTAAGTGATCGATCAATTATAACTCTTTCACTCCCTCGGGATCTAATTCAACCCGGTAAAACTGGGCGTTTTTTAATTGCTCCTTCAAATTATTAGGATATGAAGGAAACGTCAATTTGGACTTCTCTTTGGAATGGAATGCATTTTTTAAACGTAATTTCCATTCTTTCAATAAGCGTTCGATTTTATCGGGATTAACCAATGCGAACACACTTCCTCCTCCACCTGCACCTGTAAGTTTTACAGCATATACATCAGGATGATCGTCGATTAAATCTATTAAAAAATTATTATGGAGGCCAATTCCATGCTCAAATCCCGCTTTCTTCATCACTTGATTCATGATTCTAGTGTTTTCCTTGAAATATTTACCTAGACCATTCCAATCCTTTCTCATAATCGCAAATCTTGATTTCCAAGAGATCCGTGCCATGTTTGAATAAGCTTCAAGGATGAACGGTACTCTATTCAAATATATCTCTCTTAGAGTTCTATGAACCGAACCGCTGTCATGAGTTATTCCTGAATAACAAATAATAATCGGTAATTCAGTCACTCCATAAGTCTGGTCAATCCTATCATAAACGGCTAAAGGCTCATGAGAAATTTTCTCATGATGAAACTTACCGACATATGAACAGAACGCTAATCCCCCACGACTTATTGAGTACCGGTCAGCATAACCCGCTGTAATGTTTAGGTCTTCATACTCAATTTTTGTAGCCATTTCGGCAATTATATCCTTATTTAATGGAAATTCGGAATTATCAAGAATGGTATGGTTATCATAGATATCAAAATGTTTTGCTAATCCATAAATGATCGAAATTATTATTGATGCGCTTCCTCCTAATCCACTTTGGCGTGGTATCGTTGGTAAGATTCCAATTTCAATATGCGATTCAAAAAAATCCTTCCTAAATTGTCTATACGTTTGTTGAAAACGATTAATAGATGCATATACAAGCTTATTTTCTGTTTCGAAATTTGAATTAGAGAAACACTTTTCTTTTATTAATTCTTCTTCGCATCCTACTACAATTTCATCATCTGGGTTGATTTTGAATATTTTAAGTTTACATTGTTCTTCTGTCTCTTTCACGTAGAGAAAAGTAGATAGTGGATTATCTATACCCCTGATAGCGGCTGAAGGCATCCAAAAATCACCTTCTACAGCATCTAATGGATTGATCAGGTTGATTCTCGCAGGAGCGCGTATCATGAGATCAGGACTTTGGGATTTAAGAAAATCAATTATTTTATTATACATGATAATTTCAGGAAGGAGCTATTACCTAATGTAGTTTAAAAAAATCCCATAATTAATAGTTTTTTTCTTCCATCAGAATCATCTCCCTTTACAATTTTCGATGAATCAAGATGTTAAATAAACTATCTGAGTTTTTATAATTAGTGCGGAAGAAGAATAATGTATGGATAAAAAGGGTAAATTTAAGCTCTTCTCTTATATCAATGAAAATGGAATTATTTATTATAAGAGCCTTAATAAAGTTAACAAGATGTTGGCTTTTTCTTTAATTGAATTACCCTTAATGGAATTCTCTTGTCAATTTTTGGAAGTTTTAGTCAACCTTTTAAAGAAGAGGTTAATTTTTTATTTCTCACTACAAATTAGACCTGATGAACAAGAAAAAACGTTAATTATCATTGCTTTCAAGGAGAAAAGTAAAGATGAGGTAATAAAATGTCTTAACATCGCTCGTAATGAAATTATAAAATCTCGAGTTTCATTCCATTTCTTAAAAAAAAAAGAAGTAGAAACGAGGTTTTTCGAGGTAATGTTTCCGTCAATAAGACCAAAAACTTCCATTACTCTTGATAGTTCAATTTGTATCATACGTCAAGAAGATAAGGTTCGGGAATTTAACCTTTATTCAATTGACTGTAATGCATTAGAAAGAAACAAAATCCCCCTCTATAATTTAATTAATCTAACAAAAAATTTAGACCAAACAGGATATTTTATCCTCAACGTCGAACTTACAATTCATGAGACTTGCACCTCAGATCTCTATTTTTTAAGCCTACGACATCAAAAAGAGGAATTAATTGACTTCAAAGAAGAAATTAACAGCATTCTTGACTTTAACTTACTAAATTTGATTAAATTCAAATTAGAAAAAGTACTGTCTGTGCTTTGGAGATATAAAGTAAGCGATTTTAAATCTAATTCAATTAATTTCCTAAAACAATTTATTTATCAAACCTATTTTCTAACGGTTCATGAGTTTGATAATAAATTTGAACAAGTATTGAGTGATAATAAAGTTAAGTTTCTTAAGTTGAGTGATAGATTATTTTTTATTGAGCAACAAATCCTAATTATTGCTCTCCATCAATTAGATATCGATTATTTAATGAAGATTTTGAAGAAGTTTTATTCTATTTATCTAATTTTCATCTTGGTTTTTACGAACGATGATTATCAAAAGCTCCTTAAAGTGGATAGAATAACCGCTCTAAAAGATCTTCAAATAAAAAGCTTGGATAAAACAGGTAAAGATTGCCAAAAAATCATAGAAGAAATAATTGAATTAAAAAATCCCTAAATCGATTGCAATATCTTGAGCAGAATGATCAGGATGTAACTTAACAAAAGCTTTTTTCTCCCCTTTAGGGGTAATCAATGTGTTCACTTTTAATACCTTCACATTGTGAATCTTTTCGATTGCGCGTTTGATTTGGCTTTTATTTGTCGACCTTTCAACCACAAAAGCCAGCTTATTCTCTTTTTCAATGAGATCGAATGTTTTCTCGGTTATTAATGGTCTTTTGATTATTTTATAATATCTCTCCAACTATTTTTCACCCTCATAATCGTTTAATTCATTTACCGCGGATTGAGTCCATACGACTAATCTCCCGGGAGTTCCTCCGGGGGCTAAATGATCAACAGATAGCTGCTCTAATGTAACTACATCAGTTCCTGGGATGTTTCTTGATGCTTTTACAATTCCAAAGTCATTTTTAATTACTATTAAAAGGCCCTTTCCGCTTTTATATTTTCTTCCCCTTCTTTTTCCTTTTCCAGCTCTTACTTTCTTTGAATTCTTGGTTTTCATAAGATCCTTTTCTAAACCCAAATCGCATAGGACTGAGTAGATATTAGAGGTTTTCTTAATTGTTTGAATCTTATCATCGACAACTAACGGAACTTCAGGAATCTCCTCTACAAGGTGTCCTTTTTCTTTGATCCAATTGAGATCTGCCGAAGCCGAAATTGCAGAAATTAAAGATGCCCGTAAGGTTTTCTTATTCATTTTTTTAACAATGTTCTTTTCAGATTTTATCGGATGCGCTCGCCTACCTCCTTTCGCAAAAGGAACCCTTCCCACGTTTCGTGCAGTCAAAAATCCAGAACCCTTAATTCTGGGCGCTCGTGATAATCCATGGCCTGTACCCCAACTTACAGCAGTCTTTTTTAATCCTGCTCTTTTATCTCTTCCTTGAATTTGTTTGTTTTTACTTTGTGAAACTTCGTGAGCTTTCCTGATGAGATCCAATCTCGGTTTTACGTTAAAAACATTAGGTAACTCTATCTTCCCTTTTTTTTTTCCTTCCAAGTTATAAACATTAATTTGGGCCATTTTCATCCCTATTTTCTTTGTTGACTTTCTCGATTAATAAATGTGATCTCTGGGGTTTTAACTTCAAACGTCTTTACAGGGCGAATAGTCTTTCTTAGTGTAATTAATCGCTTTTTAGGTCCGGGAATTGAACCTAAAAGAAGCAAATAATCTCCCTTGACCTTTCCATAACGTATAAAACCACCTTTTGGATTAATTTCTTCTTCATTCTCACCAATCAGCATGATCCGTTTGTGATACTCTGTTCTTTGGTGAAAACCTAATTGTCCTGGTCTAGGAACGGTATAAAGAACTCGAGCTGGATGCCAAGGTCCGATACAGGCAACAGCTCTTTTAATTTTGTTATTTTTTCTTGTTAGAATCTTGATCCCAAATCTCTTAACGGGGCCTTGAAATCCTTTTCCTTTCGTAACTGCGATAATATCAACTAATTCTCCTTCTTTTAACACGTCGCGAACTCTTATTTCCTCTCCCAATTTGTCAAGAGCAAATTGAAAACTCGCCTTGGGATCACCAGCTGAATTTAATTTTATCTCCATAATATCGGGTTTTTTCCTTGGTAATGATGTATTGTAGGGCTGAGTTTGAAATATGCCATAAATTTCACTGGATTTTGTAAGAGATTTAAGTAGATTTTTTTTATTTTTATCGATATCATATTTTTCTAAATCAGGAACGCATAATTTCCGGCTAAGATATTTATTGAATTCAGTAGTGAAGATTTCTCCTTGAATAAATTTTCCATACTCGTCTCTATCGTATATCCGTATACCTATTAATAGTATAGGAGGAACTTCTACAATCGTAACCGGCTTCATCAACTCCTTCCCATAATAAGGGCTATGTTGCTGATCTTCTATATAGGTTATATGTGTCATTCCTACTTTGAATCCCATAAATCCCAAAAAATCGATTTCATCCGAGTTTTCTAACCAGTGTCTTACTCTACCTTTGATTGCTGATGCTCTTTTTCTTGGAAGGAATGCTAATGACCCGTGTCGAGGAGCGTGTTTTTTGCGATGTGCCATGTATAATCACTTCAACTTTAGAAACCTAAATACGACAAATTAAAAAAACTTTTTTATTCGGTTATAACCTTTTTGAGGAATTAACCACTCAAATAGAGGAATTTATATTTTTTTTTTCCCACAAAGTGTAAATGTTATTGAAATCACGAAATTTATCACATTTTAAAACTAGAGAAACAATAGAAGGAAAAAAGCAACTTTTTCTATCAGTGGATTGTGATAATTGCCCGGTAATGCTCGATCATAATAATACTAAAGAATCATGCATATCTTGTATCTTAAATACCCTTAAGGTGAACAAGAATAAAAAATATGAATTTTTACTTATCGGAAACCGATATGGGTGCCAGATTAATCACGAAACGATTGTTCAATTTTCAGAATATTTTAAGATAGCAAAAAAACTGAAAAAACTTCTCAACAATATTTATAACGCAAGGTTTAAAAATTGCCATTATGTGGAATTTAAATGCGAAATCCTCGAATCCCTTTTTGAGTTTTCAGAGAGTCTAGTGCACGAATTCTATGATCCAATAAGATTATATCAAAATATCTGCCAAATTCAGCATTCCGTTATACACACAGAAAACAAAGATGACCCTAATTGCTTTAAATGCCATCTTTACTTGAATAATGAAGTCTTTTTGATGAAAAATATGCTTCATAAACTTAAATTATTCAATAGTCCGAATCTTACTGAGAATATTGTGCTTTCGGAGTTAGATTATCTTAATTTTTATAAACTAAAATTTAACCTAGATTTATCTCCTGTTATAGTTGGAGAGTCTATCAATAATACTAAACTTGATACACGTGATCAAATCCAAATTGAAAAACTATATCTCGGGAAAGGGGACTTATTTGAAATAAACATCTATGAAACTAAACACGAGTTTGAAAAATGGTACGACGTCGAATTTGCCTTTGGTTCAACTCAGGATAGAGATTATTTTAAAGCGATAATTAATGATATAGAAAGTAAACTAGATTTAATTTTATCGGAGCAAGTCTTACCCCTTGAGGATTTGATCGAAAAATACAAGACTCGGGCAGAGAATTACATCTTATCAAAATATAACTATAATACTGAGCTCAAGGAGAAACTTTCATTTTTAACAGCCTTAAAAAAAATAAGGATGCTAAAAATCTTTCCGTTGTTATTAGACGATAAAGTCGAAGAAATTTTCCTTGACTCTCCGAAAGAATCGCTTTATATTAATCATCAGAAGTATGGACGTTGTCGAACGAATATTTGTTTCGATAAAACCGAAATAATTCGATTAAAAACTTTTTTAAGGCTATATAGTGGCAAACGGCTCGATTATAAAAATCCAAGTATAAAATTTGTAATTAAGAATAAATATTTTTATTGTAGATTTTCTTGCGATGTTGCTCCAATTCATCCACACAATTTCGCATTAGATATTCGCAAACTTGATAAAAATATACTAACATTTCAGGATCTCCTGAAAAATCGAACGATTAATCCGCAGATTGCAGCATTTTTATA
>WOR8_10007576_pt1 | contig 10347 bp, 11 predicted proteins | sample DeeMarSeWOR38_10_FD_19890 | JGI IMG/M metagenome (IMG submission 19890)
CCGCCTGGCGCGCAAGCTGTCCGCGGTGGTGGAAGACTGTGTCAACGCCGTGGGGGTCGAGGTGAACACCGCCTCGGCGCCGCTGCTGGCGCGGGTGGCCGGCATGTCCGAAACGCTGGCGCGCAACCTCGTCAGCTACCGCGAACAGCAGGGTGCCTTCGCCAACCGCCAGCAGTTGCTCAAGGTGCCGCGCCTCGGGCCCAAGGCGTTCGAGCAGGCGGCCGGTTTCCTGCGCATCGCCCACGGCGACAATCCGCTCGACGCCTCGGCGGTGCACCCCGAAGCCTATCCGGTGGTGGAAAACATTCTCGCCGCCACACGGCTGTCCATGCCGGAGCTGATCGGCAACAGGTCCGTGCTCAGCACCCTGGCGGCCAATGACTTTGTCGATGCGCGCTTCGGCGAACCGACGGTGCGCGACATCATCGCCGAGCTCGACAAGCCCGGCCGTGACCCGCGTCCCGAGTTCAGGACCGCGACCTTCAAGGATGGCGTCGAGACTCTCAAGGACCTGACTCCCGGTCTGATCCTGGAAGGCGTGGTGACTAACGTGACCAACTTCGGTGCCTTCGTCGACATCGGCGTTCACCAGGACGGCCTGGTGCACATCTCCGTCCTGTCGGACAGCTTTGTGAAGGATCCGCGCGAGGTGGTCAAGGCCGGTGACATCGTCAAGGTGAAAGTGCTGGAGGTTGATCTCGATCGCAAACGCGTTGCGCTCAGCATGCGCCTCGGCGATGAGGTGGCGCGCAAACCGGCCCAGGGTGAGAAGAAAACGTCGCCGCAGCGTGGCAAGGCCCAGCAGGGCAAGGCGCGCCAGCGGCAACAGCCCGCCAGACCAGCGCCGGTTACCGCCATGTCCCAGGCTTTCGCGAAGCTGACCGAAAAACCCTAAGCGTCACGTGAGGCGTCGTGCCATTGAGCGATGAGTGAGCGCGACTCTGATTGAACCAGTTCACAAAGCACGTCAGCGCCTGCTGGAGCGCGTCCGTGCGACGTGGCACCCGAATCAAAAGGCAAAAGGGACGGAGGGTCTAATCTTTAATCCCTTCGTCCCCTTTTGCCCTCCACGGCGGGGGCAGGGTTTCGGTGGCGATGTGGCCACACGTCCCGACAGTCGCGATGCACCGCTGTCATTCCGACTGGGTTTGATAGAGCAGCTTGCTGAAGAAATGACCAGCGAGCTGCGAGAACGGACGCAAGCGGCAATTGATGAAGCGGCCAATAGCCGACGCGGCACAATCACCCGTCGGTTGACAGTGAAAGGCGTCGACTTTGGACAGATAACGGTGTCACGCGATGGCACCGTCGATACATCCACGGTGGAAGGTGTCGCCGAAGACCTTCGTGTCCGGCCGTTCTTCCACCAAGGTGGTACCGCGTCCATTCGTGAGTTCATTGTCGACGCATTCAAGGAAGAGATGGGCATGCAGGCGTACGATGCGGTTCTGTGTTCAGTTACCGACCCGGTTAACCCGGTCAGCGCCACGAGCCGTCGAAAGCAGGCGAGGTATTCCGCAGCCTCATGAGCTCACGTTGGTCTCGCACAACAATGCGTGTGAGCCCTTGCTCAATATCACTGTTTGCGAGCGTTGTGCGATTGATTTCCTTATGTCCCCCCGTGCCGCCTTGGTCGGCCGCTGCGTAATCATTCTTGCCGGCAAACACATCCAGATACCACACCTGCGGGATACCCGGCATAAACATCTGGATTGCCCGGGCAAGACGCAACCTTCGCTCGTCTTCGCCCAGTGCGCTGAAGAACGTCGCATTGACCTGATAATACGCTATCTTCTTACCATCCGGGCCATACAGGTTTTTTACTCGTCCACCCCGATCTATTATTCGTTCGCTCACTGCGTCGATCTCTTCATCGCTTAACAGTCCTGCTCTTGCGACGCCAGCAATATCTTTCCCTTTCAAGTCAAGGACAGGGATGCCATCATGAAACCCGAGCATGTTAATCGTTTTGATTTTTTTTTTCGATTAGCTCGCGAATCCAGCGCAAAAGAGGCCCGTTTGTCCCGCGATCCAGCGCATCAATAACCAAGCCGGGGAAGAAAAAGTCATAGATGGGAAATCCTCTGGTTGCCACTTGCTCATGGAGCCCACAGCCATACTCGGCATGTATTTCAGGCAGCAGAATCAAGTCATACTTATCCGCTATCCGTTTCAGTCTCCCCAGATACTCCCAGGTGCCGGGTTCATTGAAAAAATTGCTCTCACCCGGTTCCTTGTGTAAATAAGCGAATGCATCGAGCCTGACGAGCTTTCCACCGTGTTCGGCCAGCTTGTTTAAGGTCTCATCGTAAAACTCCCATACCTCTTCCGATTGAGCATTCAAATCCATTTGCCCCAGATATTTACGGTTCTGCTCAACAACCGAAACAATATCATCCTTGTGATGGGCGAAGTCGCCTAAATCAATTTCGCTGACATTCCGCTTCGCACTCAAGACATCATTCACCATTGCGGCAATGCGCTCCGCGTGCTCGTAGGTGAGTTCTTCGATCTCTAATGCCTGTAGCAGATCGTGAGCGGTGATCTCGTGATAGACAACTTCCTGATAAAATGTATTCCAGTAAGGCCTCTCGGATCCATCCGGGAAGCGTACTTTCAATATGGGAAGGCCGGGCATTCTGGTGAAGAGCTTCTTGAGATGTTCTATATTGGGCAGCACGTGACCCTCAGGCCCCATCTCTCCGTGCGATCGCCAGAATTCATTCCAATCGATAAAGAAGGTCTTGTATTTTGATTCGTCACCTTTCTTCAACAGATCCTGAAACTGGGGAGAGCCTGCGGAGAGGTGGTTCAAAACGAGATCAAATTTGAACATGACATTGAGCTCATGGAGTTTCTGCAAATCTTCCCGGGAAACAAGCTCATCATTGAGGTTGTAATCTATGATAGAAAAGCCGCGATCCAGATCACTGTTGAATATGGTAGGCAGGATGTAAAACAAGGAAAAAACATCTTTGAATTCCGGCCGCCTGAGCATGCGAGCGATATCCGCCAGGTTTCGGCCAATGCTGTCAGGGTAAGCGTTGAACATCACGCCTTTCGGCAGTCCGTTTTGCGTCGGTACGGCTTCGGTATCCATGGCGCCCGCTCTCTTACTTGTACGGCCTGTTCGCGGCGACAGAGGTGACTGACTGGTCGGCAGCCGGCTGCCAGCGAGCGGCTGAATATTCTAGTGGGAAAACAGGTGGACTAAAAAATACTCTCGGTTCACCGTTTTCGGATGCGCACGCAGCGTTGCTGGAAGGGCCTTCAGCCAGGGCGGGGATAGGCGTCGTTACGAAACACGCGGTGTTCTGCTCCTCAGCGCTATCTCAATCTCTTCGACAAAATATGATCCTGCAATGCCGCCCTGTGAAAAATTCGGGCTAGAAACACTGTACCGGTGCCCGCGGTGCACTGCGGGTACCCGGCCCCTCAGCGGAAGAGACGCGGCGGGCCATTGCGGCATTACCGGAGTCATGAGAATAAGCAGCCGGCACTCCGGTCCGCCGGGCCAGCGTCTGCTATCCTTTTCCTGTCTGGAACAAGGCGACAAAGGCACATCAGTAAGTCCGTTTGCCTTTTTACCCATGCAGGAAAAGTGTCCCGGTCTTCAGGCCGAGGAACAGGAGGGCGCACCATGAAGATGAGGCTCGTTACCTTCGGAGAAATCGATATTGAGGGCCAGCATTTTGATTATGACGTTGTTATCGAAAAAGGCGAGGTAAGAAAGCGGAAGAAGAAAGTGTCGAAGGTTTACCGCAGCCAGTTCGGTCACACGCCACTATCGGTAGAGGAAGAGATTCCCTGGCACGGCAAGCAGCTTTTCATCGGCACCGGCGCGTATGGAAGTCTTCCCGTTATGCCCGACGTGTACGAAGAGGCGCGGAGAAAAGGGGTGCAGGTTATTGCGATGCCCACCGTGCAGGTGTGCGAATTACTCAGGAAATACCAGCCCAGCGATGTCAACGCGATTCTGCATGTGACCTGCTGAGCGGCGTGGGGTCGCGAAGCATCGGCTAACAGGTTGGTTCTGACGCGGCAGAGTGCCTCACACAACGTCGGCCGCCGAAGGCTGCGCATTGCTTATGGCAAAAAACGGCCCTGACCAGCCAGTCGCCGAATTTCAACGAACGACCGGTTGATAACCAGGGCAATACATCCGCCGCTTCGATGGATCATGGATGCTCACCGCCACCTCCGCCGAAACCGCAGCGGGCGCTGTGAACATCACCAGCGAATCCGAACCTCCTGTATGGCCTGCGGCGTGGCACGCTGGACGTCGAACGAGATTGCCCGGTATTTGATTTCCGTGCCCACTGGAGGGACGTCCCGTGCCTTGGCAAGCAGGAAGCCCGCGAGCGTGGCGTACTTGCCCGAGGGCAGGTCGATTCCCAGCTCTTCGGACAGGGCGCCGAGGTCAACACGGGCACTGACCACATAGTCCTGCTCACCCAGCTTGCGTATCCACTGGGTGGGAGTCTCGTGGATATCGTACTCATCCTGCATATCCTCCACGACCTCTTCTATGATGTCTTCGATGGTCACGATACCCTCGGCCCCGCCAAACTCATCCACGATCACGGACATGGCCTGGCCATCCCGGCGCATATCCAGAAACAGGTCCTGGACGCTTCGCGAGCCGGGTGCGTAGTCGACCGGTTTCACGAAAGAGTCGATCGGCTCGCTCGGATCGACTCCGAGCAGGTCCAGGGAGTCCAGTACGCCTATCACCTTGTCAACACGTTCGGCATAGCAGCCACTCGGGCTTACTGAGCATGGCGAGGGCGAGTTTTGCACCGCGCGAGCCCTTTGCCGAATCCATGCGCAGCTTCATGCGGTCCGCGCTCACGACGCCGATCTCGGATCCGGAGAAGAAGCCTTCCGCTATCAGGCAGATGACCATGAGAAGCAAGCTGATGAGGATATCTCCCATGGCCTAGTCCCGCGTCTCTTCGCGATCGTGGGTCTCTTCGCGGGGCGATTGGAGTCCATCCGTGGCCTCATCAGCCGCCCTTGGCGAGCGGCCCTGGGACTCTGGAGTGGCAACCGGCGTGTCCGGCTGCCCGGCGCCGGATAACTTAACCACCGTAACCTCTTGGATGCGGTTGAGGCGCACCTTGACGACCGTGAACTCAAGCGTCCCGAAAACTATCTTGGTGCCCTCCGGCGGCAGCTCGCCGTATGCGTGCAGAAGCAGACCGCCCACGGTCTCCGCCTTGGTTTCGTCCAGGTCGCCGCCGAGTTCCCGGTTGAACTGCTCGATGGGCATACTGCCCTCCAGTCGGCTGCTGCCGTCGGCGAACGCCTTGAACTCGGGTTCTTGCATCATCTCGTCGGACGCACTCCGGATGTCGCCGAAGATACATTCCAGCAGGTCCTCCATGCTGACCAGCCCCGTGACCCCACCGTACTCGTCCACGGTCAGGGCAAGCGACTGCTTGCGCTTGCGAAAGGCGTGGAACAACTCGACGGCCGGCTTGGACTCCGGCACGAAATAGGGCTCTCGCAGCAGCTTTGGCGTCAGCTTCTCACCCAGTTGGGCAGGGTCCAGGCCCAACAGATCTCTCGCATAGAGTATGCCCACGATAGTGTCCCTATGCCCCTCGTAGACAGGGATCTTGGTACGACGGGTACGGCGAACCTCGGCGATCATATCGGGCAGGGACATGGCCGATGAAAGGAAGAACACGTTGGAGCGGGGCGTCATCACATCCTCGAGGGTCTTGTTCCCGAAGTCGAAGATCTGGTCGATGTAGCGCGCCTCGCTCTTGTCGAGAACGCCGTCGCCAACCGCCTCGTGGGCCAGAGTGCGCACCATGTCCTCGGTGACGATGCTGGCACGGGATCGTTCCTTACCCACGATGAGGGTCGTGAGGCGGTCCGCCACCAGACGCACCACCACACGCAGCGGCTTGATGAGGCGCGCAACGAACTCGATGGGTAGGCACTGATGGGTGGCAAAGGCTACGTTGTTCCGTATCGCCAGTGTCTTCGGGGTGATCTCGCCCACGAGGAGCAGGATCGGCACCATGATGAAGAGATTCAGGAATTTGTTCTCGGCGCCCAGCAACTCGATCACGACAGCCGCCGAGATGACGGATGCGGCAACGTTGACGAACTCATTACCGATGAGGATGGTGATAATCAGTCGCCGGGGCTCGCTCAACATGCGCTCGATGAGATCGATGCGCGGATTGTCGTCCCGGCGCATCTGTTCGAGCTGGACCTTATTGAGGGAAAACAGGCTCGTCTCAGAGCTGGAAAAAAAACCGGAGAAGCCCATCAGGACCAGAAACAGGATCAGCTCCAGCCACAGCATGATATCCACGTGCTCGACGCCCCCCTTGCGATGTGACTTACGGTTGCCTGTGAATTTCCCGACCAATGCCCACGCGATGGCTGGCCGACGCGCGCTCTGCCTCGTCTGACCTGCGGTAGTGAGCGTCAGGTGGTGCCGACATCATATGATCGCGTGCGCACAGCGAGTATAGCCCACCCGTTTCGGTCGTTGTGGTGAGATTTCTGGTGTGGCATCTTTCAATGCCTGTAACCGACAACGGCGGCATGGCCTGGCCTCACCGGGCCAGTCTGTCACGGCATAACCCATCAGCCAGCGGAGATCCCAGCGATGAAGGCGATTCAGATGACCGATAGTGGCGGGCCCGAAGTTCTGCAGCTTGTCGATCTGCCCGAACCGGCGCCGGGCCCGGGAGAGATCAAAGTGCGTCTGCGCGCCGCCGGCGTCAATCCTGTTGATACCAAGCTGCGCAGCCGGGGGGTGTTCTTCGAGAACGCGCTGCCGGCTATCCTGGGCTGCGACGGCGCCGGCACGGTCGAGCAGGTCGGCGCGGACGTTATGACGCTCACAGCCGGCGATGACGTGTGGTTCTGCCACGGCGGTCTGGGGCGCGAGCCGGGCAACTATGCCGAGGTAAGCGTTGTTCCGGCGGGCGTGGCGCGCAAGAAGCCCGCCTCGCTGAGCTTCGAGCAGGCCGCCGCGGCGCCGCTGATTCTGATCACCGCCTGGGAAGCCCTGTTCGATCGCGCCAGTCTGCAGCGCGGACAGACGGTGCTGATTCACGGCGGCGCCGGGGGGGTCGGTCATGTTGCGATACAGCTCGCCCGGCACGCCGGCGCGCGGGCGTGCGTGACCGTGGGCTCGGACGCCAACGCACGATTCGCTGAGTCGCTGGGCGCAGATCTGGTGGTCAACTACCGGGAACGGCCGTTTTTCGAGGCGGTGCTAGACTGGACTGAGGGGCGCGGTGTCGATGTCGCGCTCGACATTATGGGTGGTCAGGTGTTCGCGGATACCTTCAGGGCCATGGCGCACTACGGTAATCTGGTCACGCTGCTCGATCCGGGCAGCACGGTGAACTGGAAAGAAGCGCGCAACAGGAATCTGCGGATCGGCTTTGAATTGATGCTGACGCCCATGCTGGTGGATCTGCCCGAGGCGCGCGCCCATCAGGGCGCGATACTGGACCGTTGTGCCGCGCTGTGCGATGCGGGCGCGTTGAACATCGAAGTCAGCCGCATCCTGCCGCTGGCACAGGCCGCTGAGGCCCACCGCCAGATCGAGACCGGTCACACGCGCGGTAAGCTGGTGCTGGTCCCCTGAGGGTCACAGGTACTGCCTGTCGAACCGCGAAGGGCGCGAAGCATACAGGATCTTTTCAGGCGCAAGGGCGTCATCACCTGGCCTTGGCTCATCCGTGCTAGACCTCTGAACTTCCCAGAACGGCCAAAACTCGCGGGTCAACCTTCACCAGAAAGTGTCTTGTTATAACCTGAATCTCGTTTTGATTTGCAGATGAGTTTTGCGGCAGGCAGGCTTGTTTGCTGGTCGGTCGCTATCAGGTACTCAACCACGGAACATTCAGCACGAATGAATAAATCACAAACCGGCGTTTACGGCATGTAACGTCCCACGTACCCAGCGCGCTCTTTCTTGTTGTTGCGGTCCTAACAGCGGAAGACCAGCCCCGGTTAGACTGTTTCGCTCGCTTGCCCGGCAGGCAAACGCCAGCCCTCGCGGATGGTGCGCAACACGTGAAAACCACCTGCAACTATGGGGAAACGGATTTATTGGGGCCACCAGGCTGTCTAAGAGGGCACACAGGGAGCGCTCCAACACGGCCCGAAACGCCGTATGTGGCATGGTCGTTGAGCCGGGTTCAGCGGCGGCGACAGAAATTATCAGGGAACCGCCTGGTATTTCTGCTCCGAGCGCTACCATGCCAGCTTTCGTGCCGACCCGGTTCGGTTTGCCCCTGCGACAGCAGCGCCGACGACAAAGACCCGCAAGTCCGCGGTTTATACCTGCCCCATGCATCCCGAAGTGGTGCAGGACCATCCAGGCAACTGCCCTACGTGCGGTATGGCCCTGGAGCCCCGCAGCGCGGCACGGGAAGAAGAAAACCCGGAACTCAAAGACATGATCCGGGTTTCTGGGTCAGCGCGGTATTAGCCGCGCCCGCCGTTTGAGCAGCGCGACCATGCGCAATATCCGTCACAATCTGTTTTTCGCCTTTGTTGATAACCCACTGGGGGTGCCCGTCGCAGCCGGGGTACTTTATCCCTTTTTCAGCCTGCTGCTTTCCCCCGTTATCGCAGCCGCGGCAATGAGTTTCAGTTCAGTATCAGTGATAACCAATGCACTGCGCCTGCGACGCGCCAGGCTTTAGGCGGTGCCTGTGTTCAGTAATGACGGTAGCCTGGTGTATTGAGGCGTATTCATGTGGATATTCTGACGCACGTGCCTGCATGGCTGCACCTCAGCGCTTCTGAACACGATAGCTGACCTGCAGCGAGCCGTTCTCGTCACGTAATTCAAGCCCGTCTGGTTTCAAACTGTAGGTGTGGGCCCGAGCCAGGGCCTGAAGGTAGTGCTGCTCCTGCGCCATGATGCCATCCGGTTCTGCGCAGTGTTTGCGCGTCGTCATTGTCCGCCCGATCTTGATTTGATTGCCTTTGATCTCGTACGAGGCAGCGAAATGATTGCATCCGGCGTTGCCGCTGATCTTGCCGTTGGCAAACAGCGCCGTCGCAAGCTGCGTGGTGTTAGTGGAAACAACGCCGCCGCGACCGTTGTTGATGCCGGTCGCTTGCCAGGCTGAGTCTTCCACTCCGATCGTCCTGGCAACAGCGTATTTGAGGATCGGTTGATGCGCGTTATCGAGCAGCAGCAGTGACTCGTCCTGTCGTTGCCAGGCGGCCACCAGAGGAAGGAGGGCGAGGTAGCGCTGCTCTTGACGGGCAACGGCTGGAGGACACGCCATCTGAGTGGCGCCGATCTCGGAGGCCAGGGTCAGTCGCCCGTCCTGTCCGGCGGTATAACGGCCAAAATAGCGGTTACAGCCGGCGCTGCCGCCGATCTCACCCTGGCTGAACCTGGCATCAACAGTCGTTTCGGGCAGAACCGGCGTCATCTCGCCCAAGTCACCGAGATACTGGTCGAGCTGCCAGCGAATGTTTTCCAGCTCAGGGCCGGTGGTCTTGAGCACTCCAGGTCTGCTCGTGATCGCGGGTTCGACGCTGTCATTCTCCCCGGGGATGTCAATCCCGACATGGCGGTCTGAGGCGGCAGCGAAGCCGCTGAGACACACTATGATGATGGAAAGGACGAGCGTCTTCATGAATGTGGCTTCTCGGGCTGTTCGCGGCCTGCCGGTATCTTTCACCTTTTTCGATAACGTCACGTGTTCCAGGGGCGCAGCGGGGTCTCAGGGACTGATGCGATACAGCTCGCCGGAAAACGCGATGACGAAAACCTCACCGGTAGTGTCTTCCGCGAACGAACTGATGTTCAGGCCGGTATCGGTCAACAACCGGCAGTCCGGGGTATTGCTATAGGGTGCGAAGAGCCCCCAGATCCGACCTGTGACGAAGTCACCGAACAGATAGGTTCCCGCGAGTGAAGCGACCGAGGCGCCCCGGTAAACGTAGCCACCGGTAACGGACTGACCTTCACTGTGGGAATACTCGGCGACCGGAGCCTGAAAGGTCCGGTTGGCGCAGTCGAGAAAATTGAATGGCTGGCTTGCCTCGAGACAACGCCAGCCATAATTGCCGCCGGCCTCAATCCGGTCTATTTCCTCCCACTCGCCCTGGCCGACGTCGCCTGCCCAGAGATCTCCGCTCAAACGATCGAAGCTCCAGCGCCAGGGATTACGCAAGCCAAAGGCAAAGACCTCGGGACAGGCCCCGTCGCTGCACGCAAGGTTGTCCGCATTGGGGTTGCTGGCAGGGATGCTGTAGGGCAGGCCGCGGGCGGCATCGGGTTGTGTTACGTCAATACGCAGCATGCTGCCATAGAAGTTCGCGGTATTCTGCCCGTTATCG
>WOR8_10007577_pt1 | contig 10347 bp, 11 predicted proteins | sample DeeMarSeWOR38_10_FD_19890 | JGI IMG/M metagenome (IMG submission 19890)
TGGCTGCCCGACTTTGTCGCCATTTACTGTCTCGAGCTCGACATCAGAAGGGTGAAGCAAAAGACGGGACCACTTTCCAACTTGAAACCACCAAGAGTGCCCTGGCGGCAAGCCTGGGCACCATAAGCGAAACTCTCTCCCGCACCTTCAAAAAGCTCCAACAGCATGGAATCGTGCAAGTGGATGGCGGCAATGTTACCCTGCTCGACTGCAACCAGCTAGAACAAATTGCCGACGGGGACCTCAAGCTCTAGCAGGTAGCCCTTTACAACCATGGAAATCGTGCTTACTTTCTCCTTGAATAAAAGCTTCCCTAACTCACAGAAGCACGTCCCGGAAGCTTCCACATTGGAGGACAGAAATGGCCGTAACTTTCAAGAGAATAAATAGCGCGATTGAAAACGCACTTCTCACTCCCGTGCAATCAACCCCCTTGACCGAGGGTTTTTATATGAGTAGCGATCCTGCCAGTCAGTCGGAGGCTACATCGCCCGATCTCAGCCATACCTGGGAGGAGCATGAAAATAAAAAACCCGCTGACACTGATGAGGACCTTGAGCTTCGTCAGTTCATGGAAGATATTAAACGTTATATTCGCAGTATAGACATAGGTAATTTGTAATTGAGAAAATCCTACCAAATGGACTGAGAGCCTCGTTTGAACCCTCCTCAGCGAGTCCGGATCATTCACGAACCTCTGCTAGCTTCATGAACCATACGCCCTTCGGAATTTGAATGCGGCTTTTCCAGGCCGCCGATGAGTACCTGTCTCGAGTCCCTCGACTTCCCTCGGGATCCCGAGCACTTCGAAGGACGGGTGGGAAAGCACCCTGTCGAAACGCGCGACCAAGATTTTGAATGTGTTGCAGGTGCTTATTCACGAATTCTTACAATTCGTGAATAAGCCAGGCTAGGTGACGGAGGGTTCTCTTTTTGGGGAGTGAATACATTCGCCTTTGTTCTTTGTCAATGCCTCTCTTAATTGTCGGTGCACAATTGATTGATCTGTTGTGATCGGACCGGGACTCAAACCGCTTTGCTTAAGAAAAAAGCTGAGTTCCACCGTAACCGGCAGGGAAGCCGCGTGTCGCACCATTCGGTCCGTGGCTTGGCAAAGCTCATCCGGCGATCCGCAGAATACGAGCTCCCCTCTGTCCATTACAGCCACTTTCTCCACCCAATCCAAAAACAGCTCAAGCTCGTGAGCAATAATGAGCATGGTTCTATTGTGGCCGGCCCATTGGCGCAGGAGAGAGATCACTCGTTGCCTTTCCCTCGCATGTAACCCGGCCAGGGGCTCATCGAGGATCAAAATTCGCGGCTCCAGTACCAGCAGGCTTGCCAAGGCGACCTTTCGTTGTTGACCTGAACTGAGAGATTTTGGTGAACGTTTGGCTAGTTCCTCAAGGGGAAAGGCAAGACTCTCGGCAATAAGGTGCAACCGGTTGGCGATTTCCTCTGGAGCCATGCCTAAACCCACTCGAAGTCCCCAACTGAGCTCGTCCCAAACAGTTTTGGCAAAGAACTGACGCTCAGGGTATTGACACACCAGTAAGGGCCGAACCCCGGCAGACAAGGCACCAGCTCCAGCCCCATGGATATCCACCCCATGTAACCGTATGCTTCCCCTTGCGGGCTTTACCAACCCGGCACATATTCGTGCCAGAGTTGTCTTACCGCTACCACTCGGCCCTGTCAGCAGAAGGACCTCACCTGGAGCAAGTCGAAGTTGGACCTTCCTGAGCACCTGGCGACTGAAAGGGGTGCCAGCATAAAACGTGTGGCTTATCTCTACCGCTTCCAACATCGATCAGTCCGTTACCTTGTAAACGAGATCGTTCGTTCTCACTCGCTCTTTTACCTGAACCCCAACCAGTTGACCCTTCACTGCCTTACTAATTGTTTCTTTTTCCTCCTGGATGCTCTCCACCTCTTGCTGGAAATCAGTTGTGTGTCCCCTGAACCGGATCACATCACCAACCTGAAACTCCCCTTCTGTGACCTCAATAGCCGCCACACTCGGTTTAGCAAAGTAATTTGTAACCACTCCCACCTTGATGTCTGTCATGAGTCTCACCTCCTTTTTTGCCTTGGAGTACTGGAGTGTTGGAGTGCTGGAGTATTGCAAACATTCAAATCCCAAGCACCAAATTCCAATTACATTCCAAATTCCAATATCTAATGACAAAAACAGGTTTGAAATCTTGAGTTTTGGTCATTGTCATTTGCCCTTCGACTTGGCTCAGGGTGGTGAGTCCTTCGACTTAGCTCAGGACCGTGAGCCTTTCGAACGGCTTGTCGAACCATTTGGAATTTGTGATTTGTTATTTAGAATTTTTCCTCATGTGGTCTCATTATCTTTCCTGTACTCTAAAACTGTCAAGACTTCCAGCAATTGTTCCAGGCTGGCAACTTCACCCGGTTCCGCTAGGCCACCTTCACTTAACAATTCACCAAGTTGGGCAATAGCTGGTACCTCTAGCCCCAGATGGTCAACAAGCTCCCTTTCGTGTAAAAAATCGTGCGGAGAGCCATCAAAAACAACGCGGCCCCTTTCCAGAGCAATCAACCGCTGCGCAACGACAGCCTCCTCTAGCAGGTGTGTGGTATGCAACATAGTGCATAACAATTTTCGGTGTATGGTCTGAAGCAACCTCAACATTTCCCACCGGCTGCGGCCGCCAACCATAGACAGTGGATCGTCTAGCAAAAGACAGCTTTTGCTCTGCGCCAAGGCACCTGCAAGAATCAGTCGCTGCTGCTCGCCTCCGGAGAGATGATGGCTGAAGTCGCTGGCCCTTTGCCAAAGACCGACCCAGCTCAAGGCTTCCTCTACACGGACACGTATGGCCTCTGGAGCCAAACCCATATTCTCGAGAGCGAAGGCCACATCCTCGGCTACCACGGGCGAAACAATCTGGTTTTCGGGATTGGCAAAAACACATGCAGCAAGGTGGTTCAGTGCCCCCGCAGGAAGAACAGTGGAGTGCGCCCGAATTATCCCTCTTTGCGGGCGAAGAAGTCCCATTATCAACTTGAGAAGGGTAGTCTTGCCCCCGCCTGACGGGCCCACCAGAGCAACCCATTCACCAGCTGGAATGGTGAGAGTGAAATCAGCAAAGAGAGGATATTCCTCGTTGGGCCCGTAAGAGAAAGTGATGTTTTCGAGTTCAATAGTTCCCATGGGTCAAGAATACCCAGATTTCAGCTAGATTCAAGCGATTTCGTCTCAGGGTGGCCCATCTTCTCTCTAGGTTTCAGCTCTCAGATGTGAGAATCCAGAAGGTATAGAGCATAGAGCCCTCTGAGCCCCGCGCCGCGGGGAAGGATCTCCTTTCCCCAACTCCGATGAGCTGCTTTGGCACGTACTTTGAATGTCATTGACTACATTTTTGATGCGACGATTTTGTGCCTACAGATGCCGATGGCCAAAGGGAACACAGACATGGCTGACACCATGAAGTTCAAGAGGGGAGCCACCATTATCCACGAAGGGACTACGGGGTCCCATGCCTATTTTGTACTTTCGGGCTCGGTTGAAGTGTCCAAAAAAGTGGGAGAGGAAAAGCTTGTACTGTCCAGGTTATCAAAAGGTAGTATTTTCGGTGAGATGAGCCTTGTTGATGACAAACCTCGGTCCGCCACCATTGTTGCCCTTGAAGATACTGAGGTTAGAGTCATAAGCCGCGATCGCTTTGAGTCCATGTTAGAGCAAAACCCTCGTGCGGTGATCCCTCTACTCAAACAGGTTTTTCAGCGTGTCAGGTATTTGAACCAGATGGTAACAGCTTTTTGCGGTCAGGCCAGCACCGGGACCGTTGAACTTACATCTCAACCTCTGCGATTGAGGGCAGTGACTGAGGAGGCCGAGCGGGCTATGCAAGGTAAAGTAGTAGAAATTACCAAGATACCCTTTCAGATCGGCAGATTTTCCAAAGCCAGCGTTTTTGGCTCCAATGATTTGGATATCCACGACACCGAACCATATCGGGTTTCAAGGTGTCACTGTCTCATAACCATCGTGGACAACCAATATTACTTGGTTGATACAGTTAGCAGCCGCGGTACGACGGTTGGCGACGACAAGGTTGGAGGCCGTGAGGAGCAAAAACGAGTATTGCTGGAAAGCGGCAAGCATAGTATTACCCTCGGTGGGGAAGGGTCTCCCTACATTTTCGACCTTGTAGTTCCTTAAAACATCCTCAAGAGATTTGCTCTGAAAGTCATTTTGCATTTCCCCCAGATTTCCTGTTCGCCCCCTGCACAAGCCACGAGATTTCTTAGGTACGACTCCTCTCGGGCCTTGACAGGACTGCTCAGTATTCTTAGGTTGTAACCTGACTGAAGCACTTTTACCTTCTGTTGAAACCCTCTTACTAGATGATTTATTTGCATGTAACTGTCTGACTGCACATATATTTCTGAGGAGGTGCAATGGTAATGTTGATAAAATCAGGATCCGTAAGCGGGGAGTTGGCCCGAATGAAGCAAGAGATGGACCGTATTTGGGACCAATTATCTAGTGAGTCGTCAACTTCAACCCCTGAGAGAGATTGGAATCCATCTTTAGACCTGGTGGAAACGAAGGACACCCTGCTGGCCGAATTTGAAATTCCCGGGATCAATCCTGATGATATTCATATATCGGCCACTCCAGATTTGCTTACCGTTACCGGTGAAAAAAAGCAAGCCGCTGAAGGGGCCAAAAATAGCTACCATATTAAGGAACGGATCCACGGCAGGTTCAGCAGATCAATTCCCTTGCCCACCGCGGTGAATCCCGATCGGGTCGAAGCTCGTTACAAAGATGGGATCTTGAGAATCGTCATGGGGAAGAGACAGTCATCCAAAAGCAAACGAATAGAGGTGAAAACAGCCTGATGATCAGTTTTCCAATGACTGAGGGAAACCACAAAGACCACGAAGAACACGAAGAACACAAATAGTTGAATATCATTAAGAAAACCTACTTTGTGCCCTTTGTGGTAATCGAACTCCCCCATATGTTGCAAGAGATATGGTGCCTTCGGCAGCGATCCATTAACCTCTGGCCCTGTTGATTCTAGTGAAGAATTTGACTGAGAAAAAGCTTGGTTCGGTCGTGTTGTGGGTTCTCAAAAAAGTCTTCCGGTGTGTTTTCCTCTAGGATTTCACCTTCGTCCATGAAAAGCACCCTGTGGGCCGCGCTCTTGGCAAAACCCATTTCGTGTGAGACCACGAGCATGGTCATGCCTTCTTTGGCCAAATCGATCATAACGTCCAGAACTTCCTTGATCATCTCAGGATCCAGTGCGGAGGTGGGCTCGTCGAATAGCATTACTTTCGGTCTCATGCACAAGCTGCGGGCTATGGCCACACGCTGCTGTTGACCACCTGAAAGCTGCCCTGGATATTTTCGGGCCTGATCGGCAATATGCACTTTCTCCAGGAAAAACATAGCGACTTCTTCCGCCTCAGCTTTCGGAGTCTTTCTTACCCACACCGGCCCCAGCGTCAGGTTGTCTAGGATTGTCAGGTGGGGAAAAAGGTTGAAGTGTTGAAATACCATACCCACCTCTTCACGGATCTTCTCGATATTCTTCAAATCATTGGTTAGTTCGATGCCATCCACGATAATCCGGCCCTTTTGATGTTCCTCCAATCGGTTAATGCAGCGGATGAGTGTCGACTTTCCGGAGCCTGAGGGGCCGCAAATGATGATTCGCTCTCCTTTGTGGACGGTGAGGTTTATGTTCCTGAGAACATGAAAGTCACCAAACCACTTGTGCATATCAATGATCTCGACGATAGGATCACTTCCTAGCTTCTCATCGTTCTTTTTTGGCAATTCATTGGCCATATGAATCTCTCTTAGGTAATCCTAGCCAGCATCTAGCATCCAGCCTCCCAAGTATCAAATCTCTGACATCCGACCTCTGACCTCTTACTCCATGCCCCATGCTCTATGCCCTATGCCAAATCCAGTATCCAGCCTCCAGTATCAAGTCCCTCTATACAACTCTCGCTCCAGGCGGCGGCTGTAACTGGACATGGAAAAACAACCGGTGAAGTAAAGCAAAGCAATGAATACATAGGCCTCCACACTAAATCCCATCCATCTGGGATCAGACAGGGTCGCTTGGGTGGTCTTTAGGAGGTCGAAGAGCCCGATGATCACCACCAGGGATGTATCTTTGAAAGCGGAAATGAGAATACCTACGGATGGCGGTATCACAATCTTCAAGGCCTGCGGCAGGATGATCAACCGCATCTTTTGATAATAATTCAATCCCAAGGACTCGGCCGCTTCGTACTGCCCACGGCTTATGGCCTGTAGGCCACCTCTGACCACTTCTGCTATGTAGGCAGCTGTGAACAGGATGATCGCCACTTGCGCCCGGAGAATGTTGTTTATCGTTATCCCTTCCGGCAAGAACAAGGGAAACATGACAGAGGACATGAATAAGAGACTAATCAAAGGTACCCCGCGAATTGTCTCAATATAGACAACAGAGAGAGACTTTATGGCAGGCATTCTTGACTGGCGTCCCAGCGCCAAAAGCACCCCCAGGGGATAAGCAGCCGTCAGCCCGAAAACTGACAGTAACAGGGTAAGTGGTAATCCACTCCACTTGGTGCTTTCCACTGATGGCAAGCCGAATAAGCCACCTTTGAGGAGCAGGCCCATGACGAAGAGACCAATGACCCAGAGATAGCCCAGCCATTTCTTCCAGTAGCGCCTGTTCCTGCTAACAATAAGAAGGGTAAACAAAATAATCATGGCCAGCAAGGGACGCCATTGCCACTCGTATGGAAAGAAACCAAAGATGATGAAACGCAGGTTCTTGGTTACCACTGACCAACAGGCGCCGCCAGCAGCCCTGCATTCAGCCCCGGTGGTGGTCCAACTGCTGTCAATCAGGGCCCAACGAATCAACCCGGGCACTATTTTCCACAATAAATAGATGGTCACCACAGTTAAAAATGAGTTGAACACCGAGCTAAACAGATTAGCCCGGACCCATCCTAGGACTCCTGCTCGGGTAACTGGCGGCTTCATTACCTTGGTCTCGTAAGCTTCTTGCATGGGAGTTCTATCTCTCCACCAATGCTACTTTCTTATTATACCAGTTCATGAAGGCTGAGGTGCTCAGACTAAAAAAGAGATACACCACCATTATCAGGCCCACACCCTCAATGGCCTGTCCCGTCTGGTTGATAGTGGTGTTTGCCACGGAAACAAAGTCTGGGAAGCCAATGGCAATGGCCAGAGTGCTGTTTTTCGTGAGATTCAACATCTGACTGGTCAGGGGTGGAATGATCACCCGCAGGGCCTGGGGTAAGATGACGAGTCGCAGGACCTGGCCGGGTTTCAGGCCCAACGACATGGCCGCTTCCACCTGACCCCGACTTATTGCCTGGATACCGGCGCGGACTATCTCAGCCACGAAGGCGGCGGTATAGAGAACCAAACCTAATAAAAGGGCGGCAAACTCAGGACTGAAGGTCAGACCTCCCTCAAAATTAAAGCCCACTAGCTCGGGAACATTCATTTGCAAAGGCGCTCCCCCCAGTAACCAGGTGGCGAGAGGAAGTGCTAGGAGAATGGCAATGGACACGTAAAAGACCGGAAAAATTTGTCCTGTTTTTTCTTGTCTTTTTTTTGCCCATCGCCGTAGGGCCCACACTGCGAGACAGCCAGCCACAAAGGTAAGGGCCATATACGCGTACACCGGTTGCAACTCGGGAACGGCGAAAACCATTCCACGATTAGAAAAATACACGCCGCTTATAGGGCTCAGAGCCTGCCGGGGAGAGGGAAAGGATTCATAAAAAACAGCGTACCAGAAAACTAACTGGAGAAGCACAGGTATGTCCTGCATGACTTCAATGTAGATTGCTGCCAGTTTTGCCACCAGCCAGTTTCTGGACAGACGGACTATGCCGACGAACGTGCCGAGAATTACCGTCAGTATGATCCCGATGAAGGAAACCTTTATGGTATTGAGGACGCCTACCAGCAGGGCGCGAGCGTAAGTGTCCGCCGCTGAATAGGAAATAGGGGATTCTCCAATCTCGAAGGATGCTTCTTTGGCAAAGAAACCAAATCCCGTGGCTATGTTCTGTCTTTCAAGGTTTGCCAGGGTATTGGTAAAAAGATAATAGGCCACCATCCCAACCATACCCAGAACAACAACCTGGTAGATGATGGCCCTTTTGGTGGGGTCGTACCAAAAAGGAATCTTGGTTGACGTTGTGATTTCCGGCGAATCGGTTCGTTCTTGTGCCACAGTCAGACTCTGGCTTGGAAGTCGACTTAGGCCGACTGCAAATGCTTCCTCAAAAGAGGTGCCCCCAGAAGGGGGCACCTCACACGTGGCTTACCTGAAAGGCGCCGCAAACATCAGTCCGCCTTTGTACCACTGTTCGTTCAGACCTCGGGGGATTCCCAGGGCGGTGTTGACCCCCACATTAGTCTCGAAAATCTGGCCGTAGTTCCCCACCTGTTTGACGATGTTGTAGGCCCACTTGTCATCGAGGCCAAGGGCTTTGCCCATTCCAGGTATCACTCCAAGGAAACGCTGGACTCTCGGGTTCTCGCTCTTGAGCATACTATCCACGTTGTTGGAATTGATGCCCAGTTCCTCTGCTTGAAGCAGAGCCATAACCGTCCAGTTGACAATATCATACCACTGGTCATCACCGTGGCGCACCACCGGGGCGAGAGGTTCCTTGGAAATAATCTCAGGCAAGAGCGCATAGTCGGTGGGATTGGGGGCGACGGCCCGGTGAGCGGCCAACTGAGAAAGGTCCGATGTCAAGACGTCGCAACGGCCGCCAAAGAAAGCTTTGGAGAGTTCAGTGGTCTGCTCGATGACAACCGGTCTCCATCTCATGTTATTTGCTCGGAAAAAATCTGCCACGTTGAGCTCGGTTGTTGTGCCAGGGAGCACGCATATTGTAGCGCCCTGCAGTTCCTTGGCGCTCTTGACCCCCAGTTTCTTCGGCACCAGGAATCCTTGACCATCGTAATAGTTCACATGGGCGAAATTCAGACCGTTGGCGGTCTCCCGGGTCAGAGTTTGAGTGGTGTTGCGACACAGCACATCAATCTCTTTCGCCTGCAAGGCGGGTAACCGCTGGACGGCCGTGAGGGGAACGTACTTTACCTTGTCGGCATCGCCGAATACTGCCGCGGCTACCGCCCGCGCCGTATCCACATCAAGGCCCTTCCACACCCCCTTCTCGTCCGGCATGCTGAAACCAAAGACACCGCCGTTCACTCCGGCTATTAGGTACCCTCTCTTCTTGACAGCGTCCAAGGTTTCACCAGCAATTGCTACACTCGCAGTAGCAATAAAAACCACCGCCACTACCACTGCACATACCCTGAAGAATCTCATTTACTCCTCCTTTTCTTTACCAGTGGGTTAACCATCCAGATCGCACTCAGGCAATCCCGTTTGAAAAAAGAAAACAAATTCAAATGTCCCTGTTTTCTAGAAATACGGAAGGCTTATGAAAGTCAAGATATCGGTGTTGGGTGATCCAAGAGAAACGTTTGTACGGTATTCCTTGAGATTCAAATCCATATCTGCTCGACGTGAGCTTGCCACAGCTATCTTTGACACAAGATACTAGTATTTGTCAAGAAGGGTTGATCCAGGACTTTTCCCAAAAATGAGCAGATGATTCTTCTAACTTCTGTTCGATAGCGAGTTTGCCTTTGCTGGCAAATGAAAATGTCCTTTGCACTGTCTCTTCTGAGCAACCTTTACTCACGCATCTCAGCTTTGCCAGGGCCTGCATGAAGATGTGGCGTTCCCTCTACACGAACCCTGCCAACAAATGGCGCGAATCATGTGCGTTGTGGAGTAGCCTTCCCGCGGCCTGGATTACGAGAATATTTTTGGGGAAAGTCCTGGGGTTGATCAGGGCAAATGCAAACAATCCCATGACGGGGAAATGGGGTTACTGGCAGCGGGGCACAGAAAAAAAGGTGCTATGGATAGCATTCACCGCGCTGTGCAAGTCCTTGTTTTTTACCAAAAAATAGAGCGCTACTCGTGAAGGCCCAAAGGAAATCATCTCCACGTTGACGTTGCAACCGGCCACCGCCTCGAAGCAGCGGGCAGCTATCCCTTTACGCTGAGCCAAACCTTCCCCTACAATTCCCACCAGAGCCACATCATCGACTCTTTCCAAGCGGCGAAATGGCCGCGGCCTCAATTGTTTCAGAGCAAGATATCCAGCTTCCAAGTCCTCTCGGGCAAGCAAAAGGCTGATGCAGGTTTGGGAGGTGACCACCGATTTGATGTTAATATCGCTCTCAGTGAGTTTGCCCGCGACCAAGGCCAAAATGCCAGG
>WOR8_10009670_pt1 | contig 10345 bp, 11 predicted proteins | sample DeeMarSeWOR38_10_FD_19890 | JGI IMG/M metagenome (IMG submission 19890)
ATGTTTGTGGGAGATTCGGAATTTGCCGCTATCGCCAAGGAAAAAGGCATGGTGGAGCCAAAACGGCCCCTAACTCACGACCTCTATTTGACAATTAGTGACAATCTCCCGGTGGAGTTCTTGCGGATAGAGATATATGACATGGTTGAAAACACCTACTACGCCAAGGTGTTCTTTCGTGCCGATGGCACAGAACATTTCGTTGACTCTAGACCCAGCGATGCAGTGGCCCTGGCCTTAAACAGAAAAATACCCATTCTGGTTAATAAAAAGCTGCTCCGCCGAGAACTGACGCCTGATGAGATTAAGGAATATGAGGAAATATGCAAGACCGTAAAGTTCTAGCTGTGGCGCAATTTGCCTATGCCCGGATATTTCATGAATTGCCGTCGCCAGACCCTGGAGAAGGGCGTGCCTGCCCGCCATCGCGAGCGCTCAGGCGAGGCGGGCGGGCCACCGGGTCGACGATTGCGGAATGCGGATTGAAAATATACTGAAGGGCTCGTGAGAACCAGAGAGCCAATGGCGAAATCTGGACTATTAAGTTTTATATCATCAATTATAGTCAAAAATCCAAGATCGAAGCCAAGGCGTACTTGAACATTACGTCGCAGGGTGAGCTTGCCCTGCCTTTCCCGCCTGTCCCGAGCTTGTCTCGGGGAGCGTAGCCGAAGGAACACCCGAGGACGCCCGGCAAGACGATTATGGATTGGGGTTTGCGAATTATAGATTGCGCAAGACCGAGTAGGACAAAGCAGACGGTGGAAGTTAAAGGATCACTCTTGTCTTACGCAAATAACCAGTTTGCAGTCACATATGCTTTAATCTGAAATCTGAGATCCTGAAGCGGTCGCAGCAGGCGATTCGTGAAATATCCGGGCTAGTGATTTTAGGCTTCCTGATCGAACATCTGACTTTCTGGTTTTCCCGGCTCCTGCTCCCGGATGACTCGGATCTGGGTAATCGCTTTTTCGAACATCTCCTCCACCCGAAAACGAAAAGTTCGCCATCGCACCTCTTCTCTCATCTCGGGCAAACGGCCAAAAAGGGTTAGCACAAGCCCGGCGATGGTCTGGTATCCGTCTTCTGGAAGATCCCAAGTCAGCCACTTATTCAAGTCGCGTATGGAGACGCTACCATCCACAAGAAACGATCCATCGCTTTGTGGCTGTATCCGGCGAAGAAATCTGTCATGTTCATCCTCTATTTCCCCCACAATCTCTTCAAGAATATCTTCGAGACATACGATCCCGACAACTTCACCATATTCGTCCACCACAAAGGCTAGGTGGATCCGACTTTTCTGAAAATCCACTAATTGCTGACGAAGCGATTTGCCCTCCGGGATATAGCTGGCCCGTCGCATGATCTTCTTAAGTGAAAACTGCCCGGGCGTGCCCGTCCACTTGAAAAGATCCCTGATATGCACAAATCCCGACACTTCGCTCTTGCTTTCCTGATATACTGGATACCGCGAAAATTCGCTTTCCTTCACTCCAACCATAACCTCTTCGTAGGGCGTGTCGATCTCGAAGGCAACAACGTCTCGCGTCGGTAACATCACGGACTCAACCGGAATCCTGTCCAGGGCCAGAACCGCCTGGAGCATCTCCTCATCCCTTTTCTTCAGAACCCCCTCCTCAGCACCGACCTGAATCATGGCAGCAATCTCCTCAATGCCCAATATGGGCTCAAGACCAGACTTTTCCAAGCGCAGCAAAGCGATGAGCTTGTTACTCACGGCTGAAAGTACGCGTACTATTGGATAAAGCAGCTTAATGAGAACATAGATGGGCTGGACTATGAGAATGGACATCTGCTCTGGATAATAGGCTGCAACAGTTTTGGGAGTGATCTCTGCAAATAAAAGGATAAGCAACGTCATAATCAGAGTAGACCAGATAACGCCCTCTTCTCCGACCAACATGATGGCGATTGAAGTGGCGAGTGCTGAAGCCGCCACATTCACCAGATTATTTCCCAAAAGGATCGTTCCGATAAGCTTCTCCGGTTCTTTCAGCGTTTTTTCCACCAGTCGCGCACGTCTCCCCTTCCGACTAAGGTGACGAATGCGCCAGCGATCAACGGCCATCAGGGCGGTCTCTGAACCAGAAAAAAAGGCAGAGGAGGCAATCAGAAACATTAGCACCAGCAGTACCAACGGCCAGTCAGCCAAACTCATAGCATCTCCTTTTCTCTGCACAAAAGTGGCATGTTGCTGCACCCAACAATTGAAACTATTCTCTGTGATACGAGCACCAAGTGTCCACTACTTTCGCACTCCAGCAATCCGAAACCCCGAGTCTCGCTTGCTTCTGGACATTCTCTCTGGTATATAGAGTTTGAGGGTTGGAGTGCTGTACACGGTTTTCCTTCACCTCAGAAGCCTCTGCTGCGTAAAGAAAAAACAGGCCTTCTTCCAACCAGCAGGGGCTTTCTTGTATGAGGAGGTGCATCAAGAATGAAACGAGATGAAGAAAGAATATTGAAGATTGCCAAGGAAGTAGTAGTGAAATTCATTGAAATCGGTCGGGTTTCCCCCACTCAATTTGAAGGTGTCTTTCAGAGTGTTTTTCGCACCATCAAATCGAGCGTAAGCTCCGATGAGTCAGACGAGTAGAGCTGTTTAGCACCGCTCTGGACTGGCTTTGGCTCCAGCTGGGCCGCCAGCACACAATTATTTTTCAGCTACTAGCATATCTCATGAATGACCTGCCACCCGTGGGTTGCCCGGTGGTGCACCCATCTTTTTCGCGCTCGCTGCGCTCCGCTCAGTCCAGCAAGCGTGTTCCTAGTTTCGTGGTCTCGAGACACCAATTCATGAAATATGCGGGCTTTAGTAGTATAAGTGGTGGTAGCATTTTTTACAACCAGCAGTCATGCTCGCATAGAGTATACACCCGGGCTCGGCCCATTCCTGGTTTTCAAAAAGAACGGCCGCGGCTAAATTCTAAGCCGCGGCCGTTCGTCTTGGTCTAGTTCTTCACTGCCATAGACCGAGATTGTTTTTGCCTTTACGCTGACTGGAGAGCATTTTCCATGTGGCTGAAAATATCATCAACGCTCTTTATCTTTTCTGCTTCCTCATCAGGGATTTCAAGATTAAATTCTTCTTCTAACGCCATGACAAGCTCAACCACGTCCAAGGAATCAGCTCCCAAGTCGTCTACCACGCTGGCCTCGGGAGTTACATCTCCGTGATCGATTCCCAATTGATTGGCGATAATCTCTACGATCTTATCTTTCATTGCAGCCATGTCCATACTTTCTCCTCCAGGAATCTTTTCAAAATCAGATTGTTAACAATCAGTGGAACAACTGTAAAAACCAATATCGACCTCATCCGTCTTCTGTCTGTTTCGACCGGCTGAAGTTCCATCATAGGCACTGCGGTCTACTTTTCTACGAGGGCATCCCTCCTTTCTTTTCTTGTTTGTTCAAGTCAGCCTGGCCAAACTCTTTTCCGCCACCTGACTTATGGTACTGAAAGGTGCTTGGTTCTAATCGACCCCTCAGCCAGGGAGGTGGCCCTGAGCTGATTCCCAGCCGACTCCCCTGGCAACTCAGGGTTCACAAAACCGTAAAAGACGGTCTCGATGACAGTGGGTAAATCATCTACCAAAGAGTATTCGCCATCACTGGCCAACCATTTCTGCATGATGCCATCGATAAAACCCATCACACCGTAGAAAACGGTGTGGAAGTCCATTTGTTTGAGAAGACCACTTTTAGCTGCTTGAAGGATCTTACGCTTAAGCAACGGTACTTTCTTCAAGATGTTGCCAATATAGAGAGCCTTGACCTCAGCACCAAAATCGCTCTGCTCCTGGATAAGAACCTTGTACAGATTTCGGTTGCGGTCGAAAAAGGCAAAATAGATTCTTAAGTAGGCCTCAATAATCTCAAGCACCCCTGTCCGCGGATCGATGGCGTCAGCGACAGCCTGTTCCAATTCGGCGACCTTTGAGCGGATTAGCTCAGAAAATAGCCCTTTCTTGCTGTGGAAATGGCGGTATACCGTTCCCTTCCCCAACTCGGCACGCTCCGCGATTTCATCCACGGTAGTGCCATGGAAGCCCTTGGCAGAGAAGACTTCCAGTGCCGCGGTCAGGATCTTCTCACGGGTATCGGCAGTCTGGGGCCTACCTTGATCGCGAGGGCCAACCTGTTTAGAAAGCTGACGAGTGAGTAAGCGCTCGCTGAAATCTGCTTGGTCTGAACCTCGACGCTTAGCTACCCTGATAACCTCCTTAACCCATTGGGAAATGACAGCTTCAGGTTCGAGATTAGCGGCGGTAATTTGGGAAATCCCCTCATCAAAAACCGCAACCAGAGTTTCTAGATCTTTTCCGCCCACGCCAGCTTCATCACCCAGCACATCCTGCCAGAATAGCTGCCAGGCGGAAGGATCCGCAGCCGTATCCTGTGAGAGCAAACTCAACAGCACCGTCCGCTTTTCCTTATCCAGTCGAGGATATTTTTCCACATATCTTGCCATAGTCATAGCTCAGAAAATATTGTGACGGACCAGTCCGTCATTATCTTGATTTCACTCTCGGTGTCAAGTCCTTTTTTACAGGGGATCCAGTAACAGAGTCTCATCGGGGATTTGTTACGACTGGATTGAGGTGGCTGTTTTGACCCTATAGATGGGGGGTGAGCCTCCGCTGAGACGTTGGTAAGCCTTACTGATGACCCCTCTCGTTTCTTTAGTTAGATTGTATTGAGCGAGAGCCGAAAAAGGAACTTGAGAACAGGAAATTGCATCACTGCTAGCCTGCAGTGTACCTCCAGTTTTGCGGCAAAGGAAGTCTATGAGTACATAATGATATTGGACCCGTCCTTCCTGGTCCCAAAAAATCCGATCTAGAACGGCAACGAGTTCCACTACTTCCACTTTGAAACCAATCTCCTCTGCAACCTCGCGTACTACAGCCTCCTCCAAGCTCTCTCCCGGCTCCACTGCTCCTCCTGGCAACGACCACTCACCGTATGCCGGCGCGCGACCGCGTCGCACCAGGACAACCCGGTCATCTTCAATGACAACCGCCGCCACCCCAACTATTGGACGATCTGGGTAATCTCGCATCATAGTCTAGTTCTACCTTCCATGGTAAAGGTTCACAGAGGTTAGCCTAAATCACAGAGAGCACAAGAAATAATAAATCAGAAATCCGAATACGATCATACACTTAACTCCGCATAGATTACGATTGAGGGCTGGGCTTTTCCCGAAGCACCGTATGTGGCCAGCTTTGGCCATCTACAATAGATAAGACTGCCCGATATTACTGCTAACTTGGATATTTCATGAATTGCTGTCGCGAGACCACGAAGATGGGCGTGCCACCTGGCAACCGCAGGGTGTTGGTTCCGAGGCGTACCTGAACGCTACGTCGCAGGTGCCGACACCCGAGGACGCCAGGAAGGACGGCCATATCCCTAGTCGCAGCAAGTCATTCATGAAATATCCGGGCTAAGGCTGGCTACATCCTCAGCTCGGGCTGCCATAACCTTGGGTCCGTTAGACCTCCGCCCGGCAAGAACAGCAGAGCGAGCATAAGCGGAGGGAAGGTGCCAGCCCTCTAGAGCTCTTGCGGAGTAAAGTCAATAGGCGCTTTTGGGTTTACAGCGACGGCCAGGGCTGAATCCATGGTAGAAAGCTTCGTAACGATCTCTGAATCTAACTCGATTACCAGCGGTGGCCTTTCGGCCAAACTGGCAGTGAGGCCGATGGAATATCCAGCTGCGTTTGTTCCCAATATAGAACTTCTCCGGCTTGAGAACAGGTAGCGACCATATACCCTTTTTCTCCTTCAGGGCCTGGCGCTGAAGCTCCAGTAGCCGTTTCCAGTGCGGTAACTCTGGCTGTCTGCGTAGCAGATGGGCATAGCCCTGGCGAACTAGTTCACCATTCACAGAGGTTCCATCTTCGAGAAAGACAAATGCCAGCAGCCTACCATAGTGGTCGCGTTGCTGCTTAGCCAACTCGAGGCTTATCCAGCGGCCCTGCACCAGCTTTGTGTTGAAAGCTTTAGCCTCCTCACCAAAAGGCTCACCTGGCTTGTCCTTGTGCGCAACCTCGGGGGTATTGATACCAAGGTATCGTACCCGTTCGCCTCCCGCGACTACAATGGTGTCACCGTCATCCACCCAGTGTACTTTAACACGCAGCGAATAAGCAGCTGCCGCTGGGGAGGCCAACCCACAGGCGAGGAGAACGAGAATCAAGGTGAGTGTGAAACGCTTGAGCATATTTAGTCACCGTAAAGATGGCGACCTGTTTTGGAGTACTGGAGTATTGGAGTGACTGACCATTCCAAATCACAAAGACTGAGGTTTCAGTGTTCAGGTTTCAGTTTTTTTGTTTTTCTTCCCTGACACCTGAAACCCTGAGATTTGGTGCTTGAAATTTGGTATTTGGCTATCTTCGATATCCGCACCGGCGATCCACCTCTGTCATCATAGTGTTCAACCGCTCCTCAATCAACCGCCGATATCTCTCGAGATCTCTACTGCTGCTTTCTGAGGGGATGAGAACTGGCTGGCCAAAGGCTACGTAGACCCTGCTCCAAGGGAGAGGCAGAACGGTTTTGTCCCAGCTAGTCCGCAGAGTAATGGACCGGTTGGCAGACCAGATGATTGGAATGAGGGGCGCTCCCGTGAGTTTAGCCAGATAGATCATACCCTTTTTGGCCACATATGCCGGTCCTCGGGGCCCGTCAAGAACCGTTGCACACGCCTTGCCCCCTCCCTGTAAATAAATCCGCATCTCCTCTAAAGCATGCCGGCCACCCTTGCTGGAGGATCCACGTATCGGAACAACACCAAAGCCTGAGGCATACTGCGCAAGAATCTCCCCGTCCTTGCTTTGGCTGATCATAATCCTTGGCTGGAGATTACCGAAGAAGTAAAGGAAATAGACAGCGCCACGGTGCCACGTGCCCCCAACAATGGGTTGATCGGAAAGGAAGTAATCTCGGTAGACCCCTTCATTGATCAAGGTTACCCGGCAGGTACCGAACCACACTCGCGCTATTGGTACCAGCACCTTACGGATGAACCGCTTGACCAGCGTTTCATGAGCATAATTACGAAATCTCAGAGTTCGTTTGCGCTTGTTCACCACTGCCTTTACGTTCTTTTGCGCAGCAATCGATCTTCTGAAGACGGTTTTTCAAAACAATGTCATCTGTGATATTGTTTATGCTGTGACAGCAAGCTACCATAGCCCCCTAACACTGTCAAATTGAAGCACGTACAAGTCAGGATAACGCCCGCCTGTCCAACATGGCGCTCAGGCCGCCGCGTTCCGCCGGCGAGAATCCAAGGGCCTCCCGCCACACATCGTCACTCTCCATACAGAGATAGACGCAGAGATCTTTATGGATTCCAAGCAACAACTCGTTCAGGTGAGCATACATTTCTACCCTGAGATCGCGAAAATAGCGCAGCTTCCGGTCCAAGCCTGGGATAAACTCCTCATCCAGAATGGAGGTGTTTGGGTATCGTTGTTGAATTACAGTCTTGAGAGACGGCATGAACCGAAGGGTACCCAGACTGATCCAGGCAATGCCTCCCGGAGCCACAGCAGAGAAAAGACGATCCACAACTTCTTGGTAACCCTGTTGCCATCCAGGATAAGCCAGAAGTGGATCAAAATGAAAAGCAACCCGATAGCCCCACTTTTGGCACCGTTGTGCTGCTTCCAGTCTCGCTTCCAAGGGAGCAGCACCAGATTCCTCTCCGGCGATCACCTGGGGCGGATTGAGTGACCAAGCTACAATAGTGTGACCTCGATGATCCATGTTTTCGAGAAGATCCACCTGGGCAGTCTTGGTTTTCAGCTCAAGAATCGCATTTGGTTGGGCGGCAAAAAGTGGTACTAAATTCTCACTAAGGTGAATCAGAGGATCTAAGAGCAAGCTGTCCGTAAACTCACCTGTGCCGATACGATGTATTTGCCTCCGGGAATTGTCAAGATGTTCCGTCAACTGCTGTATCGCGTCGTCCAGATTGGCAAAAAGGCGCACGTTGCGGCTGGTAAAATATGCTTGTAGTATGCAGTAGGTGCAACCAAGAGAGCATTGAATTCCAAGGTTAAGGATCTGGTAGCCGCAGCAATTGTAAAAGCGGGTACCGGGGCAGGGTTTTATAAACCTTCCCCGAAATTTCACGATTTCAAGAAAGCTTCCACTCTCCCCACCCGCATCTTCTTTGAGCTCATCAACCCAATCTACGGAAATGCCTGGCAAGGTTTCCAGGATTTTTTTTACCAGCGGGCTGTCAGCAACCTCCTTTTCAATAACCAACCTTTCTGGACGATACTTCATTCGCTTTCCATAATTTGTTTGAACTCAGGCTGATCGGCCAGCTCAGCCAATTTTCTCAGCCGCGTCGCCAACTCATCGCCGCGCTCGAAGGTGCATTCCAAACTCCATCTGGGCCCCTCGAAATAAGGTGGAGGAACCAAGCGCACTCCAGCTGGTAGTTTAAGTTCGCCGACCTCTCGGTCAAATCTCTCTTTCCGGGCGGTAAGCCGGGGAGCCCTTGTAGCCAGCAGCTGCTTACGAATCTCCTGAACTCGTTGTCGTGCCGACCTTTTGTAGGCCCGCCGCAGATCATTCACCTCTGCACTATCCAGAACCTCTCTCGGGGTAAGATTGTCCCTCCGTCCTATTTCCACAACCGTCTCCACCAATTCCTCCTGCACACTCACACTGAAGGGAAGCTCTTGAAAAAAGTTGAAGAAGGCGAGACGGTCTCCCTGCTGCAGGGGTGAAAGAACAAAGCCTATCCGCTGGTGAAGTGCACCCCCAGCTATGGCATCAAGGATGCTTTCCTCCAAGGGCAGCAACTTCTTATAACGGCTAAGAAGCACGGTACTGGGCTCCAGGTTCAGAAGAGGCATGAATTCTTGAATGAGCTGTGCCTGGTCCAAGTGTTGGGCCATTTTGGTGAGAACCAAAGATTTCTCCACAGGGTTTAAATCCCTTTGAGCAATGTTGTCATAGATGGCCATCCGCAAGCACGTCTCAGGTAATATGGAAGTGGGCAAAATCTCGCAAGAAAATGGCTCCAGCCCAAGTTGCTGGCAAACCGCCAAACGACGGCTGCCGCAGACGATTCGCAAAAGTCCATCTCTTTTGCGCTGAAGCAGGGGTTTCTGGATCAAGCCGACGGTCTGGATAGAGAGGGTTAACTTATCTGGAAGAGGGCCGTAAGTAATCAGGCAGGTGGCGTCATTCCAATCCACCTCATCAAGCTGGATCGAGTAAGACTCCTTTTCAGCCATGATCCCGCTCCTAACTCGTGGTCAGACGCTCCAGAGCCTCAAGGTAGCGGGTCCGGGTGTTGCGCACCACTTCGTCAGGTAATACTGGTGCAGGCGGCGTCCGATCCCAACCGCACTGATCGAGATAATCGCGCAAATACTGCTTGTCGAAGCTCTGCTGGCTCCTGCCGGGTTGATAGTGGTCGACTGGCCAGAATCTGGATGAATCCGGAGTAAGGACCTCATCGATGAGGGTGAGCGTGCCCCCGACCATACCAAACTCGAACTTGGTGTCGGCAATGATGATGCCTCGCTGGCTGGCCAGAGCCGCCCCCTTTTCATAAAGTGCCAAGCTCAAATCACGAAGCTGTTCCGCCAAGTCCGTCCCCACCTGGTGGCAGAGGGTGTTGAAGTCGATATTTTCGTCGTGACTTCCTTTTGCAGCTTTGGTGGAGGGGGTGAATATGGGAGGCTCGAGACGGGCTGATTCCACCAGCCCTTCCGCCAGTTTTATGCCGCACACCGCTCCCTGACTCTGGTAGTCTTTCCACCCTGACCCGCTGAGATACCCACGAACAATGCACTCTGCCGGCAAGGGTTCCGCTTTGGTCACCAGCATGCTTCGGTTTGCCAATTCCTCGGCATAATCCTGACACTCTTCTGGAAACTTCTCTACCTCTGTGGTTATCAGGTGATTGTCCAGCACCTCGGCCAGAGCCTTGAACCAGAAAGAGGAGATTGTGGTTAGTATCCTTCCTTTGTCCGGAATCCCGTTGGGCATTACCACGTCGTAAGCAGAGATCCGATCTGTGGCCACAATAAGCAAGTGGTCCCCCAAATCATAGATGTCTCTTACCTTTCCCCTTGCCAGTAAATTAAGTCCTGGCAAGTTGGTCTCGAATACTGGAGCGGCCGCCATGTATCCTCCCCTCACGAGGTCTTTTACTGAATGCAAATGAAAGATGGAAGCACGGAGATCTAGCCCGGATATTTCATGAATCACTTGCTGCGACCGCGGATATGGCCGTCCTTCCTGGCGTCCTCGGGTGTCGGCCCCTGCGACGTACCGTT
>WOR8_10007578_pt1 | contig 10344 bp, 4 predicted proteins | sample DeeMarSeWOR38_10_FD_19890 | JGI IMG/M metagenome (IMG submission 19890)
TACTGCTAAATCGATTAGGGTGGGAGCTCCCCGGGCAAGCAGTTCTGGAGTTAAGTCCTCCATAGGGACGATAAAGCCAAGAAAGAGAGAGATAAGCAGAGCGGCACCGATACCGAATCCCATTGCCTTGATAGAATCACGAAAAAGTGAGGTATTCCCCTGGACAAGGGCGAGACCTGATCCAATGAGAGGCGTCATCAGGGGGGCAACAACCATGGCGCCGATCACCACTGCAGTTGAGTTCTGGATCAATCCCAATGAGGCGATGGCTGTTGACAGACAAATCATCATGATGAAATCAACATTCCAACGCGCACCCACCTGAAGGCGATCAAACAAGTTGATCCGGCCCTCGGCATCGAGTACCGGCAGCCAGCCCAAAATACGGCTTCCGATTAAACTGATCCATGACGGCTTACCTTCAAGACTCTTGGGACGGATGAATCCGATAGCTACCCTTGGTGCTTCACGGCTGATATGTCTTTTTTCTTCATCCCGAAATTTTCTCAGGCTACGGGTTGATGTTGCTCCGATGAGCACGAGATCACTGTCTCGGCTTCTGTGCACAATTCCCTTCCACTTTCGCCCTATCAAAGTGATGGCAGGCTCAATGGATCTGGATGGTTCTATTCCAGCCTCCTGAAGTTTTGATTCGAGGGAACGTTTGGCAACAGCCTGTGAGTCGGTGCCGAAATAGGACCCGACTCCAAGTGGCTTTATGATGCAATTCAATTTTTTACCCAGATCAACAGCTGTGCGCAGGGCGAAAGCATCAAGAGCCCAATCCATGGGCAGCATAATTCGCTGATAGCTCGTACCGTGTCCGTCTCCCGGATCTAGAAGAAACATCTCGCAAGGAGCAAAACGAAGCAACCGACGGCCCAACCTGTTAACTGGGGAATCCTTCGGCTGGGTAGAATCCATGCTGGCACAAAGAAAATCTATCTCCCTGTCATCTACTTCCTTAATAATGGCTTGGGCCGGATCAGGATGACGGGTGACGAAAAGATGAACTTGCATATCCTGGATTTCACTGATGGCTTCAGCCGCGACCTGCAGCAATTCTTCAGAAGCCATCGGATGCTCTGTGGTGACAGGTTCCCAAGGAAGACTCGGTTCACCGAAAAGGCAGAAGAGAACTGTCAGGTGAGTTTTGCGTATTTGGGCAAATCTCGCTGCCCAACGCACAAGGGCTACTGCCGACTCCACTTGTGTAACAACCACCACGGTATTCATTGTGCAATTCCTCCTGTTCTCAGAGCATAAAAGAAATGGATTTATTATCACTTTCTCAGGCAACTAGGGCTAGACTTAAAATCCTCCACCATGTCCATGGACAATTTCTTCGATGTCGCCCATTCACGCCCGCCTGATGCAGGATGGCGATCCGTCATCGTCCGGTATTTAGTGTTGTGTAAAGATGTCTTATAGGAGTGAGTAAGGAAATCTACCAACCCTCATCCTGAATTTCAACTCAATGTGCTTCCTTGGAAAGAATGAGTGGGGCACAAATCATAGGGTACTATTCCTCATTTCATCACTTCAGCCAGCCTCCAGGCGAACTTCGTGGCGATTAAAGGTATGAGAAGCATAGGTGGACTCTGGCGGGTTTGTGCGGTCGTTACGACTGAATAGTCGCAAACTGGAGATTACATCCCTTCATTCACGCTCCGCTCAAATTTACTCTCGCACAAAATATAGTTGTCTTTCAACGCTTACCCTTCCTTTACTCCTTCGGAGAAACATAATTCTCCTGTGACAAGATACTCACCTTCTCGGCTCTTGCTTGTCGGCTTTCCAATATGGTCGAAGATCAAACTTGTCTTTTCGGTCATTATCGTCAAAATTTCATTATCACCCAGCCAAAGAGAAGCACAATTAGCCAAGCACAAGACAACCCCACTAGGGCTTTCTTCCATCGGTCAGAGAAATATCTCTTGGTAGTCTGGGCCACCCATTTCCAGTTCAACCAGACATGCAAGATCAAAAGCACTACGAGAAATAGTGCAAGGTAGAAGTGAAGGTCTGCCCAATCGTGCCTGTGTAATCCAATGAAATATTTTTCTGTATAACGACCCCTGCCGGAAGGGATTACAAGAGCCAAAAGTAGTCCGATAGCGAAAACAGAACAGATGTCCACAAAGAGCAGGACATTCACAAAATACATCCAATCATTTTTTTTCATGTTGACCCTTTAGCTTTATCTAGATCTTCAAACTGCTGCGTTTATACCACATATCCACTGAAGATAATCAATGTTTAAGTATCACAAGCCCCCACCGCCTAACCTACGGGGAGCAAAAATGTGCTCCTCTGGCGTTGTGTCTGGAGCAAAAGCAACCATTTTAATTTGGCCTGGAATGCTTCAAAGGAAGGAGAACTGAGTTTAGCTTCAATCTTTTAATTTGAACTTTCGTTCTAGTGAACGTAACACAGAATGATGAAGTTATAGGTAAAAAAGGCCAAATATTTAAACCCTACTTCTCAGTCAAGAGCGGTGCCGCCCTCTCCGACTATGACAAAGGGAGCCCAAAAAAGCGGATGTGAATAACTTGCCACAACTTTGCCGGTAGCCTCATCCTTCAACCCCGGGCCATCAATCAGTGCAAGCATGGATTGGCGAAGTGCTTTTGCCCGGGAAAGCTTTGGATTGTCACTTTGATAGCTGAAGAGCCCAGTGGTAAGTTTTCTAGCCGAGGTCGTTTCTACCGGCCACATGCTAACAAGAAGCGCTCTAGTTCCAGCGTAGAAAAATGCGCGGCCGAGACCCGAAACAGCCTCGGCACCCGCTCCTTCCGCAGCCCCGGTGTTGCAGGCAGACAGCACAACCCAGTCGGCATTCAGTTTCAACTGAAAGATTTCTGCCATGGTTAGAAGGCCATCTTCAACTTCACCGGTAACTATTGGTGAGGAAAGAGCGAGGGCAGGCTGATCCAAACCATCCAAATCACCTGGCACAAGAGCATGGGTGGCAAAAGCTATTACCCGGCGATCAGACATATCCATGGCTTTGACCTGGCTCTCTGACGCCTTTTCGCCCAAAAAAATGTCTCGAGAGGAATCGGCATCCAATGCTTTGGCGATGCTTATTATCTCCTCGGCAGTGTCAGGGAGGCGGTTTAACAAACCCAAATTGATCGAGGTGACCGAGTCGTTGTCAAGTGTTCCGCTTTCGGTAACGCGAATACCTCGAACCTGTAAAGCTCGTCCTCGCTTTGCCAACACTAATTTACTATCGACTATCTGTTCCTCAGCCTGAGCAAGCTGTTCTCTATTAAAAAAAGGATCGCCAAAACCTAAAAAAGGTTTACGAAAAGGAGCGCTCATAGGAAGAGTACGTAAACTGATAAAAGAAGAAGCTGTGGGAACTCGCGTTATAGAAACTTGACGAATGAGCCATGGGACGTCTTTGTATTTACTGAACAGTTCGCCTTGCTCCTGTCCAAGGCTGACAGGGGCAGTGGGCAAGATTGAAAAGGGTATTTGAGCTAGCGGTCCAGTTGCAACGATTATTAGATCCTCTGCACCTTTCCAGGTAGATTCAATTGGTTTAAGTAAATTAAAGTAGAGCTCACAGGCCCCTGCCAGATCAAATTCAGGTATATCTCCAAAGGTTTGAGCGTCAGGAAAAAGGGCTTCTCGCAGGGATCTTATCCTTTCTTGAATATAGCTTCCGCCGAAGGGTGCAACGGCAAATTGAATATTTCCCCTTGATGGGATTGCCCATATATAGGTTTTTATGGCAGCCGGATAGATAGAGATCAAAACTTCGCCCAGCCGCAGCTGCTCCTGCACCTCGTCAACAGTTGCCGGCGGTGGATTGAGCAAATTGGCATACTTTGGGTTTTCTATTTTAATCTGTTCGAGGAGCATCTCATGGGCACGGCGCAACCTAGCGAGGTTTTTCCGTAGTTCCGCCACCACTTCTGGATATTGCTCATCCACCGGGGCCGCCAGATGCTCGGAGAGTAAGGTCTCCAATGCCTCGATTTGTTTGAGGGCGTCCTGATCGCGCCGGGCAATATCAGCCATTTCCGGAGTTTTTAGGGCGGCTCGTGTTAGGCTTTGAGCAAGAGCGTATTGGACCGACTGTGCCTGAAGCGCTCCGGCGATTCGAAAAGCCTCAGCCACAGCGCTGACACCAGCTTTCCCCTCAACTGAGGTGCCCCTAATTCGAGCGAGCAAGTCAATGTAGCGCTCAAGAATCAGCTGCTTCTGTTGCTTACCAACCGCACTATTCACCAACAAGTGGGGAACCGTTCTAGAGAATAAATCGAATGCCCGTGCAGTATCCCCGGTATCGAAAAGAGCAACTGCGAGTAGACCGTGGATTTCTGTTGTTCTTTGGTGGTCTATCCCCAGTTCCTGTTCAGCGGTTTCGCGGGCCTTTTGAAGTAGTCTCAATGCATCTTCTGGTCGCCCCGCTCTCAACAGGGTCAAGGCCGGGGATGTGCTTAACAGATATCTTTTCTTAAAAATACCAGGATCTTTCTCCAGACTAACCTGTGCCGAGGTAAATTCTTTGAGAGCACCTGACCAATCACCCAGTTCGATGAGTACCTCACCAAGCCCATATTTAGTCCGCCTCATTACCAGGGAATCAGCTAATATTCCTCCAGCTTCCAGCATGTTAATTAGTTGACGAAATAGTCGTTCGGCTTCGTGATGCCGGCCCTGTTTTGATAAGATATTGGCCAGAACCTCGACACTCCAACGCGTGTCCAGGGATTTGCTGCCAAACTTATTTATGGAGTCTAACAATGCCTGTCGTGCCTCCACCTCCGCTTCCACCAGATGGCTCTGTTCCAGTAGATTCATTGCCAACCAGCTACGGCAAATAATGGGGGGTCTGGGGTATTCTGATTTTACCGTGGGAGTCATGCTAAGCCTGAGTGCTATTCTTCGCAAAGGTTCGGCTTCCTCGTAACGCCCTCCGGCCTCTAATATGGCAGCCTTCATCCCCGCGGTGTGATATCGCCTCCAGATGTTGTTATTGGGAGAGTCTCGCCATTTAGACATTATTTCAAGCGCCCGATCCTTCGCCTTTTCAGCGCTTTTCAAGTCGCCAGCAAGAGCATATAAAGAAACCAGCAAGTTGTTAACTCCGACCCAATTAGGGAACTTTTTCCGCGCTCGTTCCGCGAATTCGATTCCTGCTCTGAAATTGTTGACACGACTCTCCGCCAAGGTCAATTCAACGATCATTTTATTAATCGTAGGCGTCGTCCTGGAGGAAAAATCTCCGAGCAAGCTCACTGCCTTGCGAAGATCCATGAGACTTTGTCTGTATCGGCCTAGCGTAGCACTAGCCATGCCCCGTTGATAATAGAACTCCTGGAGTGCCAACTTGCTGGCACTGACCGACGGGACCGAGTCAGCTGTTACCTGGAGGCGTTCAACAGTTGTCGAATCAGGGGGGTTCTCATCAAGGATTTTGGTAACGTCATCAATGCGGCGAGGTGGAGGGACGAAAGTTTTTCCACTTATAGAGATAGGTACTTCCTTGGCCTCCTCCAAAGACATTCTCTTGGAGCATGCCGGAAGCATAACTGAGATGATCATGCAAAAGAGAACTAGGTTCCTTGGAGATTTCTTGCTCGACAATTTTTTGTAAGACTGTTTCAAAAGGAATGGTTTGGCTTCCATAAATGAAAACTCTCAGGAAAGATTATATCCAGATATGGGTATCTTCCCAGACACGAGAAACAGGTTGATCATGTCAATCCGAAAACCCGCTAGCGACTTGGCTTTTTTCTTGCAGTCACTCTTCGGCATAGTGCGCGATCCTTTGAGCGAATCGGTCTGGACGGAGAGTGCCAATGGATTTTCTTTACACTTCAAAATATGGAAACACCGTAGAGGCTTATGCCATCTCAATTGCAATTTTCGTGACAAGTTTGTTTGTCTGGCGATGGACATATACCATTTTGCGGAGGACTCTCTGTGAGTGGGTATTTAATATTCAGAACGCATTCGACAAAGAAAGCCTCTATAGGTTGACCAATCTATTCACTTTGTTGATTCCCATAGCTGCATTTCATTTTGCCAAAAGGAGGTTGTTTTTTGAAAAAGAACTCTCCACTTGGTTCGATATTGCTGCCTTAGTTTTAGGTCAAATTCTTTTCCTCCTCATTCTTGCCAATATCCTTGAACCCCTAGCTGAAGTGATCCTGATCAGATCGGTGAGAGACGTTCGCCGGCGAGATCAAAAATATCTCCAGACTCAAAAGCAATCGATAGACAAGATAAAGAAGCACATAAGAGTACTGATGCGAGTACTTCTTCTCTTCGTCCCTGGCCTGACAATAGCATCCAATGTCACCTCTGTCCCCATAGTTATATGGATAGCCCCACTGGGGATATTACTTCTTGAGCTTGCCATCTGTTACCGGATTGTCCGGACGACAAAACGTAGTTTCAAAAGCGGACAAGACGTTGATGACAAAACAGTCAGCGAAACTCCGCTTTCTCCTGAGGTTTCCAGGCCCCTCCATGATCCGGACCTGGAACTGAAAGAGACAATCGTGAGGTTCTTTCTGGATATATACAAACATAGGGTGCGAGCATTAAAAGACAGCCCGGCAGAAATCAGACTGGTGGACTCCCTTTCTTTCGCTCCCAATTACATTTACGAGTTGCGAGTAATGAAAGATGGCGACTGGCAGTCAAGACGCATGACAATTGGGCCTATTGGAGAAAATACTGGCAGTAGAAGTAAGTGCTTTTATGTAATCTACGATTATCACCTAGTCATCAAGATACCTCCAATTCCGATAAATGATCTTAATAAGTACATGGACATTCTCAAAAAAGAAAGACGCATTGTGAAGAGACTTTCTATGAAGGAATGCATTATTCCGAGCGCCGCGGTAATCCTGAAATTGATACAGCGATTTGACCAAAAAAGAGAGCTACCTTCTGAGGACAATGAAGAGGATTACCTCAAGTTTCTGAATATATTCTCAGAGCTGCAAAAATATTTGCGCGTAGGCAACACCTTTGCCTTTTTTATGGATTTGTCGAAATATTATTTTCTGAGCCATATTATCCAAGATTTTCACCACACCGAGAAAAAGGTCTATGAAGAAATTAGAAAAAATTCCGAAGTTGTAGGAGACTACCGCAAGTTTGAGGACAGATACGGTAGCGAGAACATACCTTTCTTCCTGGAGATTGAAAAACTGTATAAAGAATATGAGTCTGCATTACATAAACTGATAAAACAATTTAACCTGCCAGCTTCCCCTTCACGCGATCAAGCAAAGACATGGTTTTTTACCCATTTAGTGGGAGAGAGAGTAAAGCACGTCGACGAGGGATTGAGTGAAGAATTCATTGTCGGGATAAATAGGCTTTTGGACGGAATCATCGGTGAAAACCTGAAAGCCATTCAAGTCTACCGCGACAATGTAAGGAAATCAATTCACCAATCAGCATTTGTCCAAAACAAAGGTTACATGGAGGGAATCATTACAAACCTCCTCGAGTTGCTCGCCCATTTGCATGAAAAGAAGGTCGCAATGAGGGATCTTAAGCCAGACAATATATTGGTGGCAGGCAATAAAGACAAATACCCAGGTTTCCTTGCCTATCCCAAGGAGTATAAAATAGGACTTATCGATGTTGAAACTGCAGTGATTCTGAAAAAGTCAGGTAAAAAGACTGCGGATCAGCCACCATTAGGTGGCACACCTCAGTACGCCACACCCTCCCAATTCTTCGACAACAATCTGCTAACTCGGCTCTATGACGATTTGACCACAATATTACACCTACAGGATTGGTACGCTATTATCGCCGTCATCTACCGGGCGATTACTGGACTACCCTTGTTCGAAAGGACGGCCAGGATGGTGCCCGGCATAATTAAAGCAATGACAGCCCACAAAGGGAGAGAAAAAGAACATTTCCCCAGGGTAAATGAAGCCTTTTGGAATAGCGCAGTAGGTGAATTTAAAGAAAAAATGGCTCAGAAGGAAAAGACTTTTAAGTCCTTGAATGTCCAAATTTTTGACAGGGCCAAGAAAATGTTCAGGGAAATTGCCTCTGATGAAAGGCAGCGGTTAGCAGATGAGATAGACCAACGGCTCAACACCCAAAGTATACCTATGAGTGCGAAGGACCGTCAGTTGTTGATCTCGTGCTCCTACCAAAAAACGAAAGATCTTAGAAAGAAGTGGGAGAGTGGTTCTGGTGCCCAAAAGAAACAGATAGATAGGTCTCGCGTTATTTTCCTACTAAGAGATTTGGAAGGACTTAAACTGCAACTGGAACTGCAAACACAGATGCTGCAATTATTAGATCAATCTGCACCCAACATCTCAGCTTATGGCGTACTGGAATTTATGTTCAGGCTGGTAGTGAATAGGATGCACGGGGTGCAATGGGGACACTTGACATCCCAAGATTCGCTGGAGTCGGCAGATCCTGCCTGTGGCACTGGCGAGGTCTCCTCGCAGACTACCATTGCCGTCACCAGTGAAGCCTGATGCCAGGGTTTCAGTGTTCAGGTTTCAGCATTTTCGTTTTTACTCCCTGACACCTGAAACCAGAAACCTGAAACCTTAAAGCCTGACTCCAGTAACCTCTTCTGGAATCAAAGTTTTCCGGCCCTAGTCAGTTCTTTACCTATTGATTTGGCGAGATACTGCCCCATATCAACGGCGGAAGCGCTATCAGTGATCCGGTTCGGTCGGAATACTGTAATTATGAGCGTTTCCCCAGTGGCTGTGTCTACCAACCTCACTGTGGCACTCGAGAAGGCAACATTTCCAACAAGCAGGAAATTAACCTCAGCTAGGTTGCCGATCTTACTGTAATCGGGGAAATCAATCTCTAGGTAACTGATGCCTTCCTCCTGAAGAATTTTTCCGATTTGGGTGCGATCCACAATTTTGAAGCCCGATTCAAGAAGATCGCCTCCTATAGTGTCGCTGACGACCTTTCCGACCTCGGGAATGTTACTAGAGAAAGGCATTATTCCCAGGCTTTTTCCTTTAAGGTGAAGGCCTGGCTTAGAATAAGATGTTACATAATGACCACAAGAGGGTAGTGCAAATAAAACTGCTGCCAAAAATAAGACTAAAACATGGGGCTTGATGCGCATCTCTCTTCTCCTTCTACCAATTTTGGTCATGGTGTGCCACCTCGGTGAATTGTGCTACTCTAGTTCTGCCAGCGGTTTGGCTGGATTGGTATAAACCGGCTAGATAATCATCATTGTAGCAGAGACCACCCGTGAGGTTAACATATAATTTAATTTGGGTACTCGCGTATTGGAAATTTCAAATTACAAATCACAAATCACAAATAAATCACAATGACCGAAATTCAAAATCCCAAACTTTTACTTATATGTATCAATGCGTTCCAAATCTGTTTTGGTTATTGGATATTGGAATTTGGAATTTATTTGTAGTTTGGTGCTTGGGAATTGGGATTTGACTTTTTAAGTTGAGGAGAAGGAAATGAACAGAAAAACGCGAGAAATCCCCTACCCCGCCCGGTTGGATTTGGCTCGGACTCCTACGCCCCTCGAGCCCCTCTCAAGAGTGAGTGACAAATTAGGCGTCGAAGTGTACGTCAAACGAGATGATCTTACGGGTGCTGAACTTACGGGCAATAAGGTAAGAAAGCTTGAATTCCTCCTTGCCGATGCTCTGGCGAAAGGTTGCGACACAGTAATGACATGTGGGGCCGCGCAGTCGAACCATGCTAGGGCAACGGCAATCGCCGCTGCTAAATTGGGACTCGACGCGCGGTTACTCCTCCGGACCCGTAATCCGGCGAATCCGCCGCCCATCGAAGGAAATATATTACTCGACCGGCTGGTTGGGGCAGAGATTGTCTGGCTCAGTTTTGACGAGTACGGCCGTCGCACTGAGATGCTTGAGCGTGAAGCGGAATCGCTTCGAAGGGTGGGCAAGACCCCTTACGTTATACCCGAAGGAGGCTCCAACGTACTGGGCGCCTGGGGTTATGTCCGCGCGGTGGAGGAACTGGCTGAAGATCTAGAGGATCTCCTGGGAAACAATGACATGTCTACGACCATCATTCATGCTACAGGTTCCGGGGGTACTACCGCCGGGCTTGCTTTAGGAGTAAGGTTGGTTGGACTAGAAGCTCAGGTCGTAGGAATTAATGTTTGCAACGATAGGAATTATTTCATGGACGTGGTAGGTGAAATCTGCAATGCCGCCATAACGAACTACAAACTGGAAATCCCATTTTCCGCCCAAGAAGATATCCACATAGTCGACGGCTATGTGGGAGAGGGATACGGCAAAGCAAGTTTTCAGGTGCTATCTCTTCTTGTGGAAGTGGCACGCACTGAAGGTATAATTC
>WOR8_10008255_pt1 | contig 10339 bp, 7 predicted proteins | sample DeeMarSeWOR38_10_FD_19890 | JGI IMG/M metagenome (IMG submission 19890)
AAGCCAGAAGACTTCGGCCAAGACCAGAGGGCAGCTGGTCTTCCTGTGTCCATCACCGATAAAGACGAACTGGGAACCATCAAGCCAGTGAACCTCATGGAAGACTACGAAGAGACCTTCCAGCAAGAAATGGTTCAACCCATTGTGGAGGGCAGGAAGGTGCCCTGGGACAAATTCCTACCGGTGGTGCCTGCCGCCACCAGCAAGTACCGAGATATGAGTCACGTTGGCAATCAGCTGCCGGTCTATGACGCATCCAAATGCACCTCCTGCGGCCTGTGTGTTACCAGCTGTCCTGACTCGGCACTTTATTCAACCATTACCGACCACCCCATCCCTGAAGCCGGCAAGCGCTATTTCAGGATATTCAAGAAGCCTCCAAAGGGAATACCCTGGGAGCGGTTTGCCTTGAACATCAACGTAATTCCCGGTGCTTGCAAAGGCTGCGCCATTTGTGCCCATGTGTGTCCCACCAATGCCATGAAAATGGTGGACAAGATGCATGTCTCCGAAACCGACTTTCTTTCCCAGGTCTACAAGGAGTTTGACCAGAGCCTCGAGGCGGCTCCCTATGTGAGCCGGATGGCCGTCAATCACCAGGTGCTGTTCGTTTTCTCTAAACTCTACCCCGGCAGACATACCCTTTGTCCCGGTTGCAGCGAGGGGACCATCGGTTTGCTGACCTTTTTTGCAGCAGAATCTCTACGCAATAATCCGCAGGGAATTGCCACCTTCTACCAAGGCATCAAAGTTCTCTCAGAACAGAGCCGGCGAGCCATAGATCACATGTTGGATTACGGCTTCAATATCTACACCATTAACTCCACCGGTTGCAGTGAGGTTTCGGAACTGGGGAACCCCTTCAACGACCGGATCTATCAAGCGGGGCACTATGGCTTTGGCACAGCCTCTGCTGCAGCTCTCGGGGCTAAATTCAGTCTAGACCAGGCCTATATTAATGGATTCAGTGATGTGCTTAGCAAGATTATCGTCTTTGCCGGCGACGGGGCCATCTATGATATAGGCAATGGTCCCTTCAACTACGCCCTGGGTGAGAATTATGACATCACCTGGGTAATCTACAACAACGAAGGCTACATGAACACCGGGGCTCAGAAGTCCGGTGCCACCCGCTACGGATGTGACCGTTCTACCTCTCCCATCGGGCAAAAGTATGGAGGTAAAACCACCTTGCATCGGCGGATTGTAAGCCAGGCCATGGGGATTTCCCACGTATATGCGGCCAAGCTCAGTATTGACAATCCCTTTTATGCCATACGGATCCTGAAGGAGGCCATCGCCTACAGCGGGCCGTCGGTGGTGGAGTTTTTCTCGGCCTGCCCACAAGGGCACCAAACCCATGACTGGGCCGGACCTTTGATCTCGAGGATGATGGTGGAGGCGAGGAAATGGCAAGTGGCAGTGAGAAGGCCATTCCAGCGCTTGGATATCTCAGCCAATCCGGAGCCTAAAAGCATTTATCCAAGCGAGGGGAAATCGTTTAAGAAAGGAATCAAGAGGGAGCCAGCCACCTTCTATGATGTGGTCAGCATGCTAGGCCAATACAACAGACATATAAGAACCCACGAGGGAGAGGATATACCCGAAATCGTTCTGGTCAACGAAACAGTGAGTCTGTACAGGTGGTTCAGAAACCAGTACCAGGCCGGCTATCGTGACACCATGCCCACCGAAGAAGAAGTGGAACGCATCGTAGCCGAGCATTACCGGTTCTAGTAACTCCAGTCTCGAATCCCAGACACCGTATCTCAGGGTTTCAGGTGTTATTCAGTTACCAGGTGTCAGGTTTCAGATGTCAGGAAAAAGAAACAAAGAATTCAGTAGTCAGTAGCCAGTAGTTGAGAGGAACTCAATCGTCATTTCGCATTTCGCAATTCGCATTTATCATTGAAAACTCACAGATAGCACTACTTGAAACATTTAAGTAAAATGCCAGATGATAATTGATAAATGCGCAATGTGCATTGTCCCCTCCGTCTTCTCCCTGCTGCCATCTGCCTCCTGCCTGCTTTTCTTAAATTCGCAATCCGCAATCCATTATCTCACCTCCTTTTCACTTCCCCGCCCTTCCTTTTTCTGCTATCTTGCGCCAGCGTGGCCGCAGGTAGATACATTGTAGATTTAAGATTGTAGATTGTAGATTTAATAAAAACAGCAGACAGCAGGCAGGGAGCAGTAGAGCTCAGCTCTCATCGAGCTTCGCGTCATGTGCCTTCGGCGTCATTAGGTCAGTGCGCTTCGCTGTCATTTGTTGTAATCGGTAGAGGACAGGAGATAGAAGTCAGAGGAAAGAAGAAAGGGATTTTTCTGTGGGAGCGGCTTTCAGCCGCGATATTATGCTTTCAACGCTTTCAACGATTTACCGTTTACCGCTTTCTCCTGACTCCTGACTCCTGACTACTGAATTCTCTGATTTCAGATTGACGGAGATGAAATGTTGCAATCCGCAATCTAAAAGCCATCTTCTTTGGGTATGGGTTTTTAATTTAATGGAATTACCAGCAATAATTAAAGTTCTTTGCTGCTTTGGTCTCATTCTGGCCTTGAACCGGTTGCGTGTTCACCTCAGCCTTTGTGTGTTCGTTGGGGCAGTGGCAGTGGGATTCTGGATGGGACAATCGCCGGGAGATATAGGTAATGGTCTGGTGGCAAGTTTGACCAGCCTCGAGACTATGCAACTGGTAGCGATCATCTGTCTCATCCTGGTGGTAAGTCAGTTGATGAAGGTTTCCGGTCAACTGGATCGAATCGTGGAAAAGTTCGTTGCCATCGTCCAGGATGCCGCCACTGTTAGTGCGGTGATGCCTGCTCTCATCGGACTTTTACCTATGCCTGGTGGGGCCCTTTTTTCGGCACCAATGGTTGAGACAGCGGTGGCTGGATGCTCTTTGTCACAGGACCGAAAAACAGCAGTCAATTACTGGTTTCGTCACATTTGGGAGTTCTGGTGGCCACTCTACCCGGGGGTAGTCTTGGCGGTTAGCCTATTGCAGGTGGAGATGTGGCGTTTCATTCTCATCCAAGCGCCACTTACCCTTCTTGCGGTTGCGGCAGGTACTGTGTTTCTCTTGAGACCCCTGCGCCAGACCAGGAGCAGGGGTAATTCACCCAAACTCCAGCTTCAGTTGTTAAGTTCTTTCCTGTGGGAAGTCATGCCGATTATGGTGGTGATAGTCTGTATCGTATTCTTGGCTTTGATGAGAAATCTGCTCGTATGGTCAGGGGCAAGCATAAATTTCCCCTCTGCTTTGCCTCTAATCGTGGGGTTGCTGGCATGCCTGGCGTGGGTGATGCGGGTCAACCGGCTAGGTTTTCGTGATTTCTTGGCGGCCCTACTCGATCGTAACACCGTTCCCATGCTGCTTCTTATTTTTGGAATCATGGCCTTCAAGGGAGCCCTGGTGGACAGCCAGGCCGTCTTCAAGATCAGAGAGGAAATGGTGCAATACCAGATCCCATTTCTCATGGTTGTGGTGGCCATGCCCCTTATTTCAGGGTTGATCACAGGCATCACCATTGGTTTTGTGGGTGCTTCCTTTCCTCTTCTTGTACCTCTGTTCACTGGACTGTCGCCGTTTGACTTTTTACTTCATGCCTCTCTGGCCTATGTCTCGGGATATGTGGGCATGATGCTGTCGCCTGTACATATCTGCCTGTTGGTTACCAAGGACTATTTCAAGGCCAGCATGGCGGCCAGCTATCGGCTCCTCTATAAGCCGGTGACAGCAGTCATGGTAACCTGGATGGCAGTACTCAGTCTGCTTCATTTCTTGTAGCCTTTTTCGCTGGTTTCCCAGGGGAATAGATTTGGTCCGGAAATTGCACGGATTTTTCTTGCTTTAACGATGCTCAGAAGTGAATCCTGCTCAAGGTTCAACGCGGGAGCGGGATCTTCGAAAAAGGGTAGGATTGACACCAGTTGCGGATAAAAACTCCTGGTCACCCGTAAGGGGATAGCCTCGTGGCAAATTTGAAGGACAAACAAGTGGAGCCCGCGAGTTCGGGCCGCACTGATGAGGAGTGGCAAGCAGCAGAAAAGTTGCTCACCAGCTTGCAACTCGCCAGGAAGAACTATTCCCTCTATCCCGAAAACCATGTCAATTGTGAGAGGGCTCTAGAACAATTTTGGTTGCGGCTTGATCATTACCTGCGAGCGCATGGAAACCTGAAGTTCGAACTGACAAAAGACCAAATTATCTTCCAGGAGGAGTTAATTCTCTCTGAGCCCGCAGAGGAAGGCAATCTGCCTTTTACCCTTTTTCGAGATGGGATTCAGTGGCTGGAGTTCCAGACTGGGATCGACTTAGAAGAGGTAGAACAGTTCGTGGGAATTCTTAATAAGTACAGGATTCTCACGGACGAGCCCGAGGGTGACCTGGTAACCGCCCTCTGGGAAGCACGATTTCCGCACATCCAGTACCATGTGGCAGATTTCTTCTGGGGTGCTGAACAAGAGCTCGACCTTACGGCCTCTACCGGGGCCGATGCAGATTCAGAGTTGTCAGAGGAGGAGGAAAAGGGTTCCGACTCAGAGTGTTTTCCCTCCATCGATCCGGCGCTACTGAAAATTACGCCGGAGGAAGAGGGTGAACTCCGGGAGATGGTCCGCTGGGAAGAGAAGCGGGATCCAATATTAGAATATTTGGATGTCCTTCTAGACAGTCTGCTGGAGTACAGAGATAAAGAGAGTTTTGTCTCTATTCTCGAATCACTGGAGGAGTTGTTCCAAGATACTCTTGCTCGAAAAAGCTTCGACATCACCCTGATGATACTCAAAAGTCTACACCACGTTCGCAAAACCTGTGCGGCTGAAACAACTTGGGCTCTACCAATTATTGATAGCTTCTATCTAACTGCTTCGAGTTATCAGTCTCTGCAATCCTTACAAGCAGCATGGGCGGACGTGGATGCAGAAAGGATAGATCAGGTCAAAGAGATCCTTCTTCTACTGCAGCCAGAAGCCATCCACACCCTGGGAGGAATGCTGCTTCAGACCAGTTCTTTGCGGCTGCAAAAGATGCTTGTGCAGGTAATGTTCTCACTGGCTTCTCGAGATCTTAAACCATTAGAGGCCATGCTGGGGAGGCCTGAGGCAGAGCTGGTACAAAAGCTCGTCTACGTGCTGGGCCATCTGGAAGGAGAGAAGCCAACACAACTTCTAGGGAAGATGGTTCGCCACTCGTCGGCAGAAGTTCGCCAAGAGGCTTTGAAGGGACTGCTGAAGCGTGAGCCTGCAAATGTCAAAGGGCTATTTGATCTCATAGAGGATGAAAGCGATTCTATTCGCCGCCTAATTCTATGGCACATGGGGCAGGAAAAAAACAAAGTCACCGAGGCTCTCCTTTTGGACTACCTGGAGCAGGGCAAACAAAAACGTGCCGATGACGAGCACATTATTGCCTGCTTCAGAACCCTTGGCAGGTGTGGGTCTACACGTTCGATTCCATTTCTGCGAAAAACCCTTCTTGGTAGTAGTTGGCTCCCGAGCTTCAAAAAGGCGTCCTATCAACAGGGTGCTGCCTATGCCTTACAGGTCATGGGGTTAGAGGAATCCCAGAAGGTGCTGGAGGACGCCAGTCGAAGCTTTTACCCAAGCGTAAAACGTCTTGCCCGAAAGGTCATAGAGGGGCAGAGAAAGCTGAAAAAGGGGTAGTAACGTGTCGGGTCAAGAGGCAGAACTGAGCATGTTGGGCGGCAGGTTCCTCAAGGCCTTCCACCACATGATTAACACGGTCAGAATCCATCAGGACAACAATCAGTTAATAAAGGAATGTGTCCAGCATTTCGCTAAGGCCCTTGGTGATATGTCTGGTGGTATGGATTTGGAATTCCTTATTTGGCGAGGAAGGTTCTTCATCCAAGGTGAAAAGCTACATTATCGAAGAGAGAGTTTCGCCTTGATCAATGAGATGATAGAGTACTTCCCGCAGCGGGGACTTCGGGGCTTAGTTTTTCAGCACACCTTCAAGGAGGGTACACTTAAAGATTTCGTTATTTTCGCTCGTCTTCTTAATGAGTCGGCCATGCAGAATGATCCTCCAACTTGGCTTGATAAACAACTCAAGGCGAATGAGATTGTATGGGTAGAGCTTCTCAAAGAAATTGACGAGGTCCCGCCGGATACTGAATTGCAGCGGAAAGAACAGGCCCGGCAAAGCTACATGCACTCCCTGGCTACAGTCAAAGAGGTAGCTCAGAAACTCTCCCAGCAAAGCGTTGCCGGAATTCGCAAGGCGAGACGGTTGGCCCAAACCATGGTGGACCTGGTCTTAGAAGATGAGATCCTCATGTTAGGTTTGACCACAATCCGAGACTACGACGATTACACTTATACTCACTCGGTCAATGTTGCATTGCTGTCCATGGCCCTGGGCAAACGCATAGGGTTGTCTCAGATATTACTCGAGCAGCTAGGCATCTGCGGGATGTTCCACGATTTAGGCAAGGTAGAAGTACCAAAAGATATTCTTCTCAAACCTGATATGCTGAATACCGGCGAATGGGATCAGATGCGACGGCATCCATTGATAGGTGTACACAGCGTGCTAAAATTGCACGCAGCCCGTGACATGAAATCCAGAGTTGCCCTCGGACCCTTTGAACATCACCTCAATTACAATCTGACCGGTTACCCCAGGACCCATTTTGTAGACAAGGTGACTCTCTTCGGCAAGATCCTGCGGATTGCGGATACCTATGATGCTCTTACCTCCGAGCGCAAATACCGACCAAGAGCCTTTAGCCCGGACGAAGCCTTAAAGCTGATGTGGAGTAAAGTGGGAGAAGACTACGACCCCATTCTGCTGAAGATTTTCATCAGCATGGTGGGATTATATCCCGTAGGGACCATACTGAAACTGGACACTGGTGAAATGGGTCTTGTGGTGGATTATCCTAGTGAAGATGAAAGAGCGCGCCCCGAGCTATTACTACTAGAGGATGACGGTGAGGGTGGCTTTAAAGGTGGTGAAAAGATAAATCTTGCGGAGCGGGATCCGAAAACTGGTTCTTATCTGAGGAACGTCGTAGATTGTCATCATCCCACCAAGCTTGGACTCCAACCTGCTCAATTCTTCCTGCAAGAAGCAAGTTAGAGATTGTAGAATGTAGATTGAAGATTTCGGATTTATTATTTCGCATTTCGCATTTCGCATTTCTCATTGAGAATAAAAAGCGAAACAGAAACGATTTCAAAATGTTAAATGTGCAACGAGAATTGTGAGATGAGAAATGCACAATGCCCTGTGCCGACCAGATTCTGACTCCCTTTCCGCACTCGAACTGTTGCCCCTTGGCTGCCTTTGGGATACACTTGGCGTAGCAAGCAAAGACAAATCAACAATCTCCTCTTGGAGACAAACCGTGTCCGAGTCTGAAACAACATTTCAGCGGTTGCCCCAATACCAGGGCCGCTACTATGATCCCTGCCATGAACGAGGGCCAAAAAAGCACCGGTGTCCTGATTGTCATTTTTGTCAAGAGTGCTCCCCATCTCGTTGCAATGTCTGTCGTGAAACGGGACAGAATCCCGGATGTAAACTTTCCCTCCAGGAGCAAATCGCTCTTTACGAACAGATGAATTCCGAAAAGTAATAGCGATCTCTGATTTAAGATTGTAGATTGCAGATTGTAGGCAGGCCAAACCGGCTAAACAGACATTGGGCAATAGGCGTAAGGAGAAGATCAGTTTTCTTTGAATGCTTTTGCCTTGTGCCCTGCGCCTTAAGGTCATTTGCCTTTGGCGTTATTCATGGTAAATGATCATAAAGACCTAGTGACAACAAATGACAGAGAAGCGTATTGACGGCCACCTTGGTGGACAAATGACTATCAATGACAGCGAAACCGAATCACTTGATGACGAATAAGATATGGCGCTCTGCTCAACTGGGAATAGATGGGTCCTATAAGATTGCTTGCTTACTGATCTCCAGGAATGCCGCGGTGGGAAATTCTTCGCGCATTACCGCGGTTGAGGGCAAGGGCGCTGCCAAGGATCAGAAGTCCACCCACCCAGAAGCGCCAAGTCACAGACTCGCCGAGGAAAACGATGCCCAGGATAGAGGTGAAAACCACCTCAGCCATCAGGAAAAGTCCGCCTTCCCAGCTCTTGCAGTAGCGAAATCCCTGGTTCATCAGGAGTTGGGCCGCCAGGGCCGAGCACACGATACCGCCAAACATCAGCCATTCCATAGGAACACGGGGAATCTGGGGGTTGGCGATAAAAGGTGGGAAGGAGATAAGGGTACCAAGGAGGCAGAAGTAGAGATAAATGACTACGGGACCATTCTTTTCCCGAAGTTTCTTGATTATGCCAACGGTGAGCCCAGCGAAGACTCCTCCCAGCAAGGCCATGGCCTGGCCTACAAGGCCGCCATGAAGTCGAAAATCGAAGAGAATCGCCACCCCGGCCAAAGCCGCCACCACAGCTAGAATCTCAGCCGAAGTGATTTGCTCATTAAAGAAGAGGGGTGAAAAAAAGGCTGCAAAAGCAGGAAAGGAAAAGAACAGCACTAAGGCGGTGGAAATGGGGATTAACCGGATGGCTACTATAAGTGAGAGGAAAGCGCAAGAACCAGTTATTCCTCTAATTACTAACAGCTTCCGATTATGGCCGCTGAAAGGATTACGATTCCAGCCGAAAATGGGTATCAGGATGGCGAGACCGCAGGCGAAGCGATAGAAAGCTATATCCCAAACGCGGAATGGCGGTCCCAGGAGCTTGATGAGGCCATCGAGCACGGCAAAGAGAAAAGCTGCCGCCAGCATCAGGAGTGGACCCACGGTCGAGGTGGATTGTAGGAGAGACGGACCCTTAGGAGTGGGCTTCCGATTCATGGACGGGGAACATCCGGCTCTTTATGTTTGAGATCATCCCCTAGAACCGCACAGGAAAGAAAACTGTTGGCGTCAGTTATTTGGCAATCCTCTTTGACCCTAATAAATCCTCCCTGTTCCAGATTTTGCAGAGATTCTCGTAAAGCCTCCAACTCTACTCCCACAGATTGAACAATTTCCTGAACCGACAGCCCGCATTCGTTCCCTTGCTTGCGGCAATAGAGAATGGCAAACAATACTTTCTCCGCCGGGCTCAGAGTTCTGTCTTCCACAACCTCTTTAATCACTTCCATACCAGGACCCCTAAAAAAAGAATGCGACTGCTGGGCAGCCCGAAAGACTGACTTCTGCTCCTTCTACTCTGCCTTTTAGCACTATTGGAACTTCAAAAAACAATTTATCTTAGCACGTTTGGAATGTGTATTAAAGCATCTGCGGTTGGAAAAGAAAACCTAGACCAAGAGGGTAGAAGGAGATACGGTCATCTTTGCAAGGGCGATATCGAATAATTTCAAATAATATTAATGTAATCAAAAGAAATTAGGTGAAATTAAGAGTAATAGTAAGATATAGAGTGTATATTCTATAATACGCAGTATTTTCTATGGATTCAATGGTTGGAATATTTTTCCACTTTTGTTACAAATACGCGGTTTCACGCTGGGGATACTGTCTGTGAAGGTTATGCCCCGGCTTTTTCTTGGCTTAAATACTAGAACAAAACCTAGAAACAATTTAGCAGAGGAGGGACGGACAATGCTCTGTCAGACGATCAAAACAGGCACAGAATGCTTTTTCATGAGCAAGCAAGGCTGCGATTTCAATGGCGGCACCTGCCATCCTATCGTTGAATCCTGCCAAGGTTGTGGCAAAAGGTTGTGGCAAGACACTTACCTTACCACAAGGCGATTACTGCCAATCCTGCCCCGATCCACAAATCAAGTGGAAGAATGGCTCCTGCAATCTCGCGACCCACATCAAATCTGGGACCGAGAAGGTGGTGAAGCTCAATCCCTTGAAGGCTTCCAAGCGTTCTCGCAGATAAGCCAGGAAGATAAGCAGGACCACTAAAAGCTGGTTGCAGACCAGTAGGAAGACTAATGCGCCCAGGCAGGCCCACGGCTAGCTCCTGAAGGCTTTAGTGCGCCCGTTCGCCGGTGGCTCAATTGCTCATTTCACATTTTGCATAGGGAAATAATTTCGAATTTCGAATTGCGAAACACTAATGCGAGTTTCGCTTGCGGATTACGCATTTGAAAATCCAAAATCCGAAATCCTCAAACCAAAATCCCAAATCCCAAGCACCAAATTACAAATAAATCTCAAATTCCAATGATCAATGACCCAAACATATTTGGAATTTTTATTAAGATGATGTGAAGATTTGGGATTTTGAATTTCGGTCATTGTCATTTGTTTGTTATTTGGGTTTTGTGATTTGTAATTTCCATGCTTCAATCTGCAATCTCAAATCTCAAAT
>WOR8_10007591_pt1 | contig 10338 bp, 13 predicted proteins | sample DeeMarSeWOR38_10_FD_19890 | JGI IMG/M metagenome (IMG submission 19890)
CGGGCGGCGCTGCCGCGTTGATCAGGATGCCCGTCAGCATCATCCAGGTGTCGAAGTTGTTCGCCAGCATCGGCTGGATGTCGATCGAGCCGGTATGCACGACGACGCCCTCGATACCCACCTTGAGTATGACGCCGCCCAGGAGGTGCATAATCGCGTAGCGTATGCCCGCCCGCCGCGCCTCCGGCGTGCCGCCACACCAGACGACGACGGTCGAGAACAAAGCCATGAGCTCCCAGAAAAGGAACAGCGTTATCAGGTCGCCGGCGAAACTGACGCCGATCGCGCCCGCGGCGTATGCATAAGCTGCCGCAAGCTCGTACCACTTCGCCTGGCGGAAGGCGAACAAGCCGCCGACGAACGCCATGATCGCGAAGATCGTCGCGAACAGGCGCCGCACCGCACTGCCCTCGAGCGGTTCGATGCGGTAGTCGAGGAAGCCCACGTCGTAGGCGACGCCGTCCGGGACCTGCCAGATGAACCAGAGCGTGATGAGCGGGGCAACCAGCACGATCGCGCTTCGCAGGTGGCCACGCGCGGGCCCGATCAGCAGCGCAGCCACGATCATGAAGATCGCTGGAGGGATCAGCTCAAGCATCGTCTCCCCTCCGCTCGTAGTAGTCCTCGGGACGTTTCAACACGTAGCCGAGCAGCTTGGCGAAAACCACCATCGCGAGGCATGACAGGAAACCGAACACGGCACCGAAGCCGAACCAGCCGTCGACGCCGAAGTAGCCTTTCACCTGGATCACGGTCTGCGCCAGTACGAGCACGGCGAGCACGGCGATGAAGATCCGCCACAGGAGCCTTATCGTCGTAGGCCGGGCCAGCCAGTGATCCTGTTGTTGCGATTCATTCATGACAGGTTCTCGACTACCTGGCGCTCCAGCTCGAGCGTCGCGCCGTTGAAGAAAAAGAATGCGATCGTCAGGAACGCGGTGATCGCCAGCGCCAGCACTGCCGGCCATGGCGCTTCGCCGTGCGGCTTCTCGGGCGGCTGCTCCTCGCGCATGAACCACGCCACGTAGACGATCGGCAGGAAGTAGGCGGCATTCAGCGCCGTGCTCAGGATGATCGTCAGCAGCGCGACGTAATTGTCGCCCTCGAACGCGCCGGCCAGGATGTACCACTTCGACACGAAGCCGCCGGTCGGCGGCACCCCGATCATGCTCAGTGCACCGATCGTGAAGGCCGTCATCGTGATCGGCATGCGCCGCCCGATGCCCTGCAGCTGGCCGATCTCGGTCTTCTTTGCGGCGACGTAAATGGCACCCGCCGCGAAAAACAGCGTGATCTTGCCGAAGGCGTGCGCGACCATGTGGGTCGCCGCGCCGATCTCCGCGAGCGGTTTCAGTATGGCAGCCGCCATCACGACGTAGGACAACTGCGCGATCGTCGAGTAGGCGAGCAGTCGCTTGAGGTTCTGCTGCCGCAGCGCGACGACGCTCGCAGCGATGATCGTGAAAGCGGCAGCGTACACCAGCCAGCCGCTGCTCGGCTCTGCGAAAAGGAAGTCGACGCCGAACACGTAGACGATCACCTTGGTGATCGTGAAGACGCCGGCCTTGACGACGGCGACCGCATGCAGCAGCGCACTCACGGGAGTCGGCGCGACCATCGCGGCCGGCAGCCAGCGATGCACCGGCATGACGGCCGCCTTGCCGATGCCGAATACGAACAGCCCGAGCAGCAGGCCTATCGCCGGCCCCTCGATGTGCCCAGCGAGAAAGCCGCCGGCCGTAAAGTCACCACTCCCGGCCACCGAGTAGGTCCAGATGACGGCAGGCAGGAACAGTCCGATCGACGTCGTCAGCAGGATGCCGAGGTAGACGCGCGCCGAGCGCACGGTGCTCTCATCGCCCTTGTGCGCGACGAGCGGGTACGTCGACAGCGTCAGCATCTCGTAGAACAGGAACAGCGTGATCAGGTTCCCTGCGAAGGCGACCCCCATCGTTGCAGCAAGCGACACGGCGAACATGACGTAAAAACGGGTCTGGTGCTGCTCCTTGTTGCCGCGCATATAGCCTATCGAGTACAGCGAATTGACGATCCACAGGCCCGAGGCAAGTGCCGCAAACAGCATCCCGAGCGGCTCGACGCGGAACGCGATTTCCACGCCGGGCAGCAGTTCCGTCACGCTCACGCCCGGCCGCTCTCCCTCCATCAGCACCGGCAGCAGGCTCCACACCGTGGCCGCAAGCCCGCCCGCGGTGACGAGCGTTACCGTTTCACGCAGGTTCGCGCTGACCCGGCCCGCGAGCGCGATGCCCACCGCTCCGGCCAGCGGCAGGATCAGTGCGAGCACAATGGCGTCCTGCGCGCTCACGGCAGGTGATCCAGGAGTCCCTTGGCGGCATCGCCGGACAGCGTGAGCGGCAAGTCCGGCACAAGCCCGAAGTAGATGTTCGCGGCTGCCGCGAACCACAGGACCGTGACCAGAATCGGTGAAACACGCGCGCCGGGCGCCGGCTCATCCGTCGCCTTCGCGAAGCATGTCGCTTCGACGATCCGCCAGACATAGACGACCGCCATCAATGAGCTCACCAGGATGATGGCGACGAGCGGCAGGCCGCTTACGCCGAAGTCCATCGCGGCACTGATCAGGTACCACTTGCTGACGAACCCGGCCGTGCCCGGGATTCCGATCAGGCTGAGGCCCGCCACAACGAATGCGCCGAAGGTCCAGGGCATGCGGCGGGCGATGCCGCGAAGGTCTTCGAGTCGCAAGCCGGCTGCAACCATGGCAAACGATGCGACGGCGAGAAACAGGGCGCCTTTCGCCAGCGCATGATTGAAGATATGCACGATACCCGCGGTAAGTCCTGCGACCGTGACAAAACTGGCGCCGAGCATGATGTAGCCGATCTGCGCAACCGAGGAAAACGCGAGCAGGCGCTTGATGTTCCTCTCGAACATCGCGACCGCCGACCCCACGAGAATAGCGAGGATGGCCAGCGGCATCAGGTACATCGCGAACTGGACATCGTGGCCCGCCAGGTTCTCCTGGAACACGAAGAAGTCGAAACGCAGCAGCACGTACAGGGAGACCTTCGTGGAGCATGCCGCGAGAAACGCCGTTACCATGTGCGGAGCGTAGGTGTATGCGTTTGGCAACCAGACGTGCAGCGGGAATATTGCTGCTTTGAGTGCGAGGCCGACGGTTATGAACCCGGCAGCCGCAAGGATCGGCCGCTGGTCAGCGACCTCGTGTATGCGGAATTCCATGTCGGCGAGATTCAGCGTCCCGGTCATCATGTAGATGAGACCGACTCCGATCAGGTAGAACGTTGCGCCGATCGTGCCCATGATGAGGTACTTGAACACGGAGGGCAGCGCCCGCCGGTCCGGGCCGCCGGAGATAAGCACGTAGCTCGCGAGCGACGAGATCTCCATGAAGACGAAGATGTTGAAGGCATCCGCAGCAACGACGATCCCGGAAAGCCCCGCCAGTGCCAGCAGCCAGGCCGCGTAAAAATACGGCTGGCGCCCGACATCGATCTGAAGGTCGATGCTTCTCCGGCCGCCGATGAGCGCGAGCACCGAAGCGCCACTTACGATCAGCAACAGCAGTGCGCTGAGCGCATCGACCTCGAGCTCGATACCGTAGGGCGCAGGCCAGGACCCCATCAGGTAGTTCGCCGTGCCGCCGGCCAGAACGACCTTAACGAGCTGTACCGCAATCGCAAAGGCGAGCAGACTCGCCGCGGTGCAGGCCGCCCAGGCCAGACCGCGGGGCCGGAGCAGCACGACGAGCGGCGCCACGAGCATCGGCACGACAACCTGCAGTGCCGGGAGATGCTGTGCCAGCGTGTTCACCGCTCGTCGATCTCCTGGATCTCGTGCTCCTCGATCGTGCCGTATTCCTCCTTGATACGCACGACGATCCCGAGCCCCAGGGCCGTCGTGGAGATGCCGACGACGATAGCCGTCAGGATGAGCACCTGCGGCAGCGGATTCGAGAAGACCACGGCGCCTGCTTCCGGGAAGATGGGTGCGGTGCCGTCGTCGACCTTGCCCATCGTGATGTAGAGCAGGAAGACCGCGGCCTGAAAGAGCGACAGGCCAATCAGCTTCTTGATGAGATTGCGCTTGGCGACGACCGCGTAGAAGCCGATCATCAGCAGGATCGCGAAAACCCAGTAGTGATAGAGACCGAGCAGTTCCACGGCCTAACGCCCTCTCGCCGCGAAGGCATGGAAGACAGCGAGTAGCACGCCGGTCACGCTAATGCCGACACCCGCCTCGATCAGCAGGATACCGAGCTGCTGGCCCTTCACCGGGTCCGACGACAGCACGGAATAGTCGAGGAAGTTGCCGCCGAGGACGATGCCCGCGATGCCGACAGCGCCGTACAGCAGCGGACCGAAGGCCATCATCCCGAGCAGTACGGACTCCGGGAGAACCGACAGCGCGCGCTGCTCGCCTTCCACCAGCGCATACAGGATTATCGCCGCGGCAAAGATAGCGCCGGCCTGGAAACCACCGCCGGGACCGTACTCGCCGTGGAACTGCACGTACAGCCCGAACAACAGGATGAACGGTATCAGCACGCGGCCGACGACCCTGGGTATCAGGTGGTGACGCAGGCCTTCGTTTTCCTGCTCCGGCGGCAGCGTCCCCGCTGGCTTGCCTCCGCCGAGGAGGAACAGCACCCCGATGCCCGCCGTAAAGACGACGAACACTTCCCCCAGCGTGTCGTATCCGCGGAAGCTTCCCAGCACGGCCGTGACGACATTCGGGATGCCGATATACTCCGGCGTCTTCTCCAGGTACCACGGCGCGACGTGCGTCTGGGCCGGAGCCTCCGGGTCGCCGAAGCGCGGCTTGTCGAATGTCGCATAGATGAGGATGAGCGCTGCTGCCGCGACAACCGTGAACGAGAGCAGCCTGTTCGACGACTTCGACCGCTCGCGCTCCGACGTCAGCGCCAGCGCACCCAGGAAAAGTACCGTCGATATGCCGGCGCCGACGGCGGCCTCGGTCAGCGCCACATCCGCGGCATCGAGAAGGAAGAAGTTCGCGGCGATCAGCAGGCTTGCGATGCCCATCAGCATCACCGCAACGAAGAGGTTGTCGGTCCGCACAATGGCGATCGCTGTGATCACGAGCAGCGTAAGAAGGAATATCCCGAAGATGACGATCATTCCGGCGCCTTCCCGTCCTGCCGTGTTTCCGCGAACGGACGTGTACCGGCAAGCAGCGCCGCGCTGGCAAGCGCGTTGGAGGATGTCGGGCTCGTCAACAACAGGAAGAGCAGGATCGCGACCAGCTTGATGGTCGCGAGTGACCAGCCTGCCTGCAGCATGATGCCGATAAGCACGAGGATCGCGCCCATGCTGTCGGTGACACTTGCCGCATGCATACGCGTATAGAGATCTGGCATGCGCAGTGCGCCAATCCCGCCGATGAGGACGCTGATGCCACCAAGGGTCAGCAGCACCCAGCTGAGGGTGTCGAGCAGCGTTGCCACGATGTTACTGTCCCCCGCCGCGCTCGGCGCTGCGCCGCAACGACCTGCTGCGGAAGAACTCGAGCACGGCCAGGACGCCGATAAAGTTGATCAGCGCATACGCGAGTGCGAGATCGAGAAAATCCGGCCGCCCATACAGGAACGCGATGACCGACAAGAGCAGTACCGTCTTCGTGCCGAACATGTTGACCGCCAGCACGCGATCGTAGACGGACGGGCCGAGCACCGCCCGCAGCAGCGCAAGGCCCATGGTGACGAGCGTCGCTATGGTTACCGCGTAGTACATGGTCAGCGCGTCCGGAGTGCGGCCACTCGCCGCTGCATTTCGCCACGTTGCAGGGCGGCGGCACCTTCGGGGGTCAACGCGTGCACGAGCAGACGACCCTCGTTGACGTCGAGCGTCAGCGTGCCCGGCGTGAGCGTGATCGAATTTCCAAGCAGCGCGAGGTCGACCGGCTCGAGGCCGCTGCCGTCGACGTTCACCACTTTTGGTTCGACGTCGATCCGGCGACGCAGGACGACACGGGCTACTTCGACGCTCGAAATCACGACTTCACGCCCCAGCCATGCCCAGAAGCCGAGCAATCTCCAGTCATAGTGGAAAGCGAACGTCTCGTCGTCGAAATAACCCATGCGACGCACGATCCAGACCGTCAGCACGCACGACAAGGCCCCAAGGCCGAGCAGCAACGGCTTCAGGTACCCCGACCACAGCACCCAGGCAGCGATCAGCAGCACAAACAGAATCAGGACTCGCGCGTACGGCTTGTTCATTCGTCGTCAGCTTCGCACGGGTACTCGCGGCGCAGGGTCGAGTAGACGACGTCTCGCGCAAGCTCGCGGCCCTCGAGACTGTCGAGCGCCAGCAAGTCGGAGATGACGACCCCGGCTACTTCGGCAAGCGGCACGGGTTCGCCGAGACAGAATTCCGCGTAGTAGGACGGTCCGTACCGGTCGATTCGCGAGCCGAGGCGCGTGCGGATGGCGCGTTCGGTGAATGATTCCTCGCGATCGTACTCGTCGGCGACGTTGTAAGTCACGCGCTCGTCAGTTGCGACGGCACCATCGATGAAGCCCTGGATGTAGCGCACGCAGAAGATCCCGTCCTCGCCGTCCGGGTCCTGCTCGTAAACAACGCAATGAGAGATGAGCTCTTCGGTCGACAGCGCTTCGACTGCCAATGCATCGCTCGCCGCCGAGACCGCGATAATGGCGATGGCATACCAGGGAAATTTAAGGGTCATGTCCGTATTCCTCGTATTCAGGCTTGATTACTGCCGTGTTGTTCGTCGAAGGCTTCCTTGTTGGCCTCGAGCTTTCGCACGCGTGCCGGTGACAGCACGAGCTTGAGTAAATCTCCCACCGTGCAGTCTTCTTCTATCGGGTGACGCAGGTGGGCATTCGTGTCGATGTAATAGCTGTTGCGACGGCCGTGCCTGACCCTCGTGAGGATGCCTGCCTTGTCGAGGTGAGTGATCAGTCGCTGGGTGCTGCGCTCGGTAACCCCGACGCGCTCAGCAACATCTCGCAGACGTGCCTCCGGGTTTTCCGCCAGGCACACGAGTACGTGCGCGTAGTTGCTCAGGAATGTCCAATCCGGGTCTTTCACGCTTCAGCCGCCTTCCCATCTGGTTCGGGGCCCGCATCTTACGATATCTATTACCGGACATCAATATCGTGTAATATATAACCGGATATATATTTCATACCAAGTCATCGGGTGACATCTGGATTCAGATGACGGCGCGGATGCCCGGCAGCCACTCGCCCCAGTAGTTATGCTTGGCCAGCAGTTCGTCGCGGGCACTCTCGGCGTCGCGCCAGAGCAGGCGCACGTGATTGCCCGGCCTCAGCTGGCCAATCAGATGACGGTCGGCGCGCGCGACCTGAGCAACGCGCGGATAGCCGCCGATCGTCTGCGCATCGATCGACAGCAGGAACGGCGTGCCATCCTCGGGGCACTGGATCGTGCCGGGAAAAACCGGGGCACTCGCAAGCCGTCCACCCGATGTAACCTCGAACCGCGCGCCCTCGAGCTGCAGGCCCATGCGGTCTGCCCGGAAGCCAACAGAGAAATTCGTGTCGAAAAGGTCGAAGCGGCTCTCCTTGCTCAGGAGGTCGACCTCGGCACCGTAGCAGGCACGCAGCGCCCAGCTGTTGCTCGCGAGTGGACGAAACTCTTTCGGCGTCTTCAGCATCTCCGGCGTTCCCACGGCGGGACCGGTGGCCACGACGTCCCCACCTCGCAGCGCCCTGCCCTGCAAGCCGCCGAAGCCCGCGGGCAGGTACGTCGACGCCGAACCGAGCACCTCCTCCACGTCTATGCCGCCCGCGACGGCCAGGTAATTGCGGGCTCCGAGGCGTGCCGGGCCAATTTCGAGTTCGTCCCCCGCGGCAACTGCCAGCGTTCGGTGGAGCTTGACCCGCTCACCGTTCAGCCTCGCTTTCGCCCTGGCGCCGGTAATGGCGACGAGGCCCCCACCCTGGAAACGGAGCGCCACCCCGTTCAGCGTCGTTTCGAGCCCCGGGGCCAGCAAGGGGTTGCCGACGAGGCGATTGGCGAGCGCGAGTGACAGCGGATCGGCCGCGCCCGCTGCGGGCACACCGAGATGACGCAGCCCTGTGCGCGGACCTGCCTGTACAGTGGTCTGCAAACCCGGCTTGAGAACCGTAAACCTCATTCCGCGCACCAGGCGTCGAATTCGTCGGGACCGATTGCGACAAAGCGCACGCGCATGCCGGCACGCAGCCGGAAAGGTTGCGCCGCGCCGGTATCGAAGAGCTGCATTGGCGTCCGTCCGACAATCTGCCAGCCCCCGGGGCTGGGCAGCGTGTAGATCCCCGTTCTGCCTCCGGCGATTCCGATGGAACCGGCTGCCAGGCGCACACGTGGCTGCGAGCGGCGCGGCATGTCCTGCGCTTCGCTGAAGCCGCCGATGAAGGCAAATCCCGGAGTGAAGCCGAGCATATCCACACCGTACTCCCGGCCGGTGTGCAGTTCGATGAAAGCTTCACGAGACAGTCCCAGTCGTTCGCACACGTCGTCGAGGTCGGGACCGTGATCGCCGCCGTAACAGACCGGCACTTCGACAACCGCGGCTTCTACTTCGCGAGCTGCAGGCGCAGCGCGCAGCGCGGTCGACATGCGCTGCATCGCCTCCTCCGCACCTGTAGTCGCGAGATCGAACTGTGCGACGCAGCTCGCAATGCCGGCAACGCACTCGAGCCAATCCCCGGACTCGCGGAGGTGGTCTGCAAGTGCCTGTGCCGTCCCTGTGTCTTCGCATTCAGCCGAGACGATGTCGTCGCCGCACAGCCTGACACCCGGGCTCATCGCTGTCGGGTCACCCGTCGACGCCACGAATCTCGATCCCTTCTTTCTCCAGCGCCTCGCGCACCGCGCGGGCGGCCGCGGCGGCGCCCGGTGTATCGCCATGGATGCACAGGGTGTCCGCGCGTACGGACACGGTGGTGCCGTCCAGGGCAGTGACTTTTCCATGCATGGCAAGGTGCACAGCCTGGCGCTGGATGCTGGCGATGTCGCTATGCACTGCGCCCGGCTGCGAGCGAGGCACGAGTTGTCCGTTGGCCTGGTACGAACGGTCGACAAAAGCTTCAGCAACGAACCTGAGCCCCTGCTCGCGCGCAGCCGACTCGAGCTCGGTGCCGGCCTGTCCGACCAGCGGGGGTTTTCCCGGCATTTCCGCTACAGCGCCGGCGATTATGTCGGCGAGGCCTGCATCGACAACTGCGTCGGTATAGAGGGCACCGTGCGGCTTCACGTGTGTGATCGTCGCACCGAGTTCGTCGGCTACCCGGCGGAAGCTCGCAAGCTGCGAGCACAATGCCTCGCGCAGCGGCTCGCCGGACAGAAAACCGCTGCGGCGCCCGAAGCCCTCGCGATCCGGGTACGAGGGATGCGCGCCGACACTCACGCCGTTGGCGATCGCTTCGCGCATAGTCGTCGCTATGCTGTCTGCATCGCCCGCATGACCGCCGCAGGCAATGTTGCAGCTCGACACAACCCGCAGCAACTCCGCGTCGTATGCGTCGCCTTCGCCAAGATCTGCATTCAGGTCGATTGTGGTCATCTACTTTTTCCCGTCTTTCAATTGCTGCTTCTCCGCCAGGATCGACCTGTACAGCGCCCCGGTCGTTCGATCCCTTGCGCGCCGCTCGGCAATCGTTTCGCTATTGCGCCTGTCCTCTGATAACAGCTTACGGAATCGTCTCAATCGTTGCGGGTCGAGTGTGCCCGCATCGATCGCTGCCTGCACCGCGCAGCCAGGTTCGACTTCATGGCGGCAGTCCGAGAAGCGACAGTCCGCCGCCAGGGCCGTGATCTCGCTGAACACGTCGCCAAGTGCATCGCCCACGTCGACGAGCTGCAGCTCACGCATGCCGGGCGTATCGATGAGCCACCCGCCCTGTGGCAGCCGATGCATCGACCTCGACGTGGTGGTATGACGGCCGCGCTGGTCATCGCGACGAACGTCGCGGGTATCCTGCGACGCCCCGGCGAGCGTATTGATCAGGGTCGACTTGCCGACGCCGGAGGACCCCAGCAGTGCAACGGTCTGGCCGGGACCGCACCACGGACGCAGCCGTTCGGCGTCAGCCGGGTCCCGGGCATCCATGGCTTCGACCAGTATGCCGCTGCCGAGGCGCGCCGCCTCCGCGACGAATGCGTCGGCCGAGTCGACCGTGTCCGCCTTCGCAATCACGATAACCGGATAGGCCCCCGCCTCGTGTGCAATGGCAAGGTATCGTTCGAGACGCGCAATGTTGAAGTCACGGTTCGCCGAAGTAACGATGAACAGGGTATCGACATTTGCTGCGATGTACTGAATCGTCCTCGAGGTGCCGGC
>WOR8_10007594_pt1 | contig 10336 bp, 18 predicted proteins | sample DeeMarSeWOR38_10_FD_19890 | JGI IMG/M metagenome (IMG submission 19890)
TGTAAAACTGCATTAGATGACACTCAAAGGACATTGAAATTTCTAGATGTTGTGAAAGAAACAATATGGCCGTTTTAGCAGTAGTACCTATAGACTATGAAACACTTGTGTTAGTTGTTGAGGTTACATTACTTTTAACATTTTTTGCAATTATTTTTGCATTGGGATTTGGGTTAGGAGTATTTGTTACCAAGAGAAAGATTAAAAAACTCTAATGATTAAATCTGGTACTTTTATGGTATAATAGTATTGTAGGGTTAAAAGGTATTTTAAATTAATTTAAATAGTCTTTTAAAGAGTCCTTTAAAGTACTTTAAATAATTTAAAGTAAATAGGTTTAAAAGGTACTTAAAGTAGCAAGGCGGTGAACGTTGAATGAAATGATAATAGGATTCTGCGATGGAGGATATGATTCTAAGAAAAAAGAATGGTTTGGTAGCTACAAAATATTTCTCTCAAATGAACGAGATGTAAAGGAGGCTGAACATCAAAGAACTTACTTCCCTGAGGTAAACACAAACAATGAAGCTGAGTACAAGAGTTTACATACATTGCTAACTAAAATTTACACTAGCTATGAAAAAGATTTACCCATTTCAATCATGATGGATTCTCAACTGGTAGTAAAACAGGTAAACGAACAATGGAAAATAAAGGCTAAAAACCTAAGAGACTACTACCGAGATATAATCAAAATAAAGACAGAGTTAGATGATTTTAGTTTAGCATGGGTTAGCAGAAAACTGATAGTAAAAATACTAGGACACTAAATGGAAAATGGATTTTTTGAAACGGTAGAGGATTTATCAGGACTAAACAACCTGAAAAATGAACTAATAAATGAATATGAGTTAGGGTTTGATATAGAAACAACTGGGTTAGATTGGATTGAGGATAAAATTACCCTGATTCAGATTTCAACTCGGAGTGGAAGAGTATATTTATTAGATGCAATTGGTCTAAAGGATAGTGAGATTATTTATCTCCTAGAGTTTATTAAGGATAAAAAATTCATTGGGCATAACATTAAGTTTGACATAAAATTTATCAAACAAAAATATGGAATTATGCTTGAAAATGTCCATGATACTATGGTTACAGAAGCGTTTCTCTATGCAGGTATACGTAAACCTTACTATTCTCTCTATGATTTGGTAAAAAAATACGCAGATGTTATTCTAGACAAGGACACAAGAGATTTGTTTATTGGAAATGAGATAATCATTTATGAGATGCTTGTGTACGCGGCTGAGGATGTAATGTATCTCTTCAAGGTTTATGATGAACAGCTTAAAAGAGTGAAGAAACACAGCTTAGAAAAAGTTTTAGAGTTAGAATCAAAATTAGTACCCGTTGTAGCATCAATGGAACTCACTGGTATCAGACTAGACGAAGAAAAATGGTTAGACCTAGAACAAAAAGCTCAAGATAAACTAGAATATCTCTCAGGCGAACTTATGAGAATTATTCTAGAACCTATAGACTTCTCACAGTTTGAGAGTGGAAATGAGTGTTTTGACACTTACAAGATTCCACGCAAAAGTGGATTTCTAAAAGATGAAAAAGAAAAAATTGCTAATACTATAGCTCCAACTGAAATAGAAGAACTCTTTAGGGAATATTATAATATCGGGTCTACCTATCAGTTACAGGCATGGATAAACAGAGAAACCCACCTAGATGTAACAAGTACTGCTAACAAAATAATTAAACAAATAAAACATGAGCACGAGATGTTTCCTCTTCTCTTAGAGTGGAGAGAGTTTTACAAGAAAGCTAATACTTATGGTAAAGATTTCTTAGAGCACATTCATCCTATCAGTGGAAAAATACATGCAACCTTTAATCAGATGGGAACTGCAACTGGTAGATTTTCATCAAACAATCCCAATTTACAGAATATTCCTGTAGAAAAGGAATACAGGGCTTGTTTCATAGCAGATGAAGGTACTAAACTTCTTTGTTGGGATTATTCTCAAATGGAACTGAGAGTGGCAGGGGCAGTTACACAAGAACCTGTAATTATAGATGCTTATAAGCATGGTATAGACTTACATACGCAAACTGCATCAATAATTTATGAAGTAGACATTGATGATGTTCTTCCTGAACAAAGACAAATTGCAAAATCTCTAAACTTTGCACAACAGTATGGAAGTACAGCACACGGACTTGCGTATAACTTCAATATGTCAATTGATGATGCATACGACTTGGTGAGAAAATATAAAGTGGCTATGCCTGTGTTAGACGCAGTAAAAACTGCACTAGAAGATAAAATTTTAGAACTAGGATACTCTAAAACTCCTTTGGGTAGGAAAAGATTTTTTGTAAAAAATAAAAAATATGCAGACCCCAGAGAGTTAGAAAAACATTTTAGAAGATTAAAGAGGGAGGGTTTTAATCATATTATACAAGGAGGAAGTGCAGATATAACTAAACTTGCACTAATTGGACTATACTATGATAATCCTTTCGGTGATAAATTTAGATTAGTTCTTACAGTACATGATGAAATTGAGGCTTTAGTAGATAAGGATATAGTAGAAGAGGCTGAAAAATTTATGCAAGAAATAATGGAAAATGTAGAGCAACCCTTTTTAGGTGAGATTCCTGCAAAGGCAGAGGGTAAAGCGGAAGATTATTGGGTACACTAACATGAAAGTCATTGCTGTAGTAGACACCACAACCAATAAACTAATACCGTATATCCTAGATGAAATGGGAGGCGTGATTATAACAACTGCTGAAAAATATGATGAAGATAGCTTGATAGTTACATTGGTAGATTTAGAATTCGTAGAACCCCTAGGAGCAAATTATTCAATACATAGAGAAAGAATATATGAACAATTTCGAAAATAGAATTAAAAAAGATTACGGAGAACATTTATTTTTAGAAGACCAAGAAGTAAAAGCAATATCAACAGGAGCAGTTTCACTAGACGTTTCACTAGGCGTAGGTGGAATACCAAGAGGTAGAATCAGCGTTTTATATGGTGCAGAATCTTCCGGTAAAACAACCTTAGCTCTAGAAATCTGCAAGAGTACAATCAAGGAAAATGACAAAGTACTTTACATAGATGCGGAACAAGGATTAACAAGAGAATATATTGGAGATATTTTTGGGGATGTTCCCCAAGAAGACCTTAAGGTTTTGCAATCCGATACAGCAGAACATGCTTTAGAGATTGCTGAGTTAGCCATCAAGGGTAATCCTAACTTTGGGGTAGAGCCTGGAGAATTTGGACTTATTGTAATTGATTCTCTTGGAGCGTTATCCCCTGTAAAAGAGCAAATTGACGATTTAGCTGATGCTAACGTTGCTCTTATGGCTAGATTACTACCAGTATTTCTTCGCAGAAACGCTTATGATTTACGAAAATCAAAAACAGCACTACTATTTATCTCACAGGTTAGAGATAAAATTGGTGGGTATATGCAGGGTTATAGCTATATTGGTGGTCATGCCCTTAAGCATTATGCTTCTGTAGTTATTTTTCTTTCTAGATTTGGTCAAATAAAGCAGGGCAGTGATGTAGTAGGTATAAATTTAAAATTCACTGTCAATAAAAATAAAGTTGGTAAACCCTTTAGGTCATGGAATAAACTTCCATTACTATTTAATGAGGGCATAGATTATCACAAAGATTTATTGGACTTTTCAGATTTGTTGGGGCATACCCACAAGAAAGGAGCGGTGTATTATATAACAAACGAAGAAGAAAAATTAGGACGGGGATACAAAGAAGCCAAGAAAACACTATTAGAAAATCCGGAAAAACTTGACAAATTAGTAGAATTGTGTTATAATATAAACAAAAAGGATACGGAGGTTGTAAATGAAACGGACGATAACAACGGAACGGATATACCAGATTCAGCCCTATGAAACATTTAAAGTCACAGATGCCATCATAGAAATACCTGAGCCATATGCTCTGGATGAAGAGGTATACAGGATAATACGGGCAGTTCAGTTTACAGGCTTAGATTTATCTTATAGAAAATATCTGAGACTGATTAATGAATATATTCCCGAAGATGTAGAAGAGGCAATAGAAATATTAGAGAAGTATAACAAAAGAGAAATGGACAAATTACAAAATATACTAAATGAAACAAAAGGAGAATAAAAAATGCCATACGTAAAAGAACAATATCAAGCAGAATTTCCAACAACAAAATACCTAAAAACCTCACTTGGGGAACATTTGGTTAGGATTTTAAATGAGCCAGAAGATTCTTTATTTGCATATACACATTGGTTTGGTGGTTCAATTAGATGCTTGGGTATAAATGATTGTCCTCAGTGTCAGCTAAATGCTAAAATTAGAGCAGAAGCACCAGAAACTTATCAAAAAGTACCTGGATATAGAGCAATCCAGACGAGAATTGCTACAAATGTGTTAGTAATTTCTAAGGTAAAAGTTTGTCCAAGTTGTTCTAAAGAAGTAAATCCTCTGAATAATACTTTTCCAGCAACGTGCGTACATTGTAATGCTGTTATAGTTGATGTAGAACCAACAGAACTTAGTGAAGTACGCATTTTGATGAAAGGAAAGAATACCTTTGAGCAGTTAGATGCTCAACAAAATAGCATGTTAGATGAAAATGGAAATGTTAGACCCTGTGATTCTTATACAATTAAGCTATTAGTCACTAATCCAAGACAAGCTCCGGTAATTCTTGTCACAGATGACTTTAGACCGATTGAGGAGTTTGGTGAATTTGAACTCTTTGATTTACAAAATCTCATTCCTGAAGTTTCTGTAGAGGAGATGGAAAAATTAACAATGGGGGTTCCTTTGCGAGATATTTTTGCAGAACGTAGACTCTCAAGGGAAATTGGAAATCCTACTCCTCCCGAACAAACTGATAGAATTGTAAAAGATTTACTTGGGGATGACGAACCCCCATTCTAGACTAAGAGAGGGTAGAGGGTGATGCTAAAACCCTCTACCCCCTTGGAGAAATTATGGAGAGCAGGAAAGAAAATCTTTCAAAGTTTTATTTTAAAAAATTACATGCCACGAATAGACCTGGGGCTTTACTTGCTAACTTTTTATGTGAAATTTTAGGCAAAAAAATTGTAAACTCAGACTATGCCAAGGTGGGTAAGCTTGTAAGAATGTACGGACGGGAATCCGTTTTCTTTGCCATATTAGATGTGTATGATATGGAAAATGCACCGGATAACTATTATCCATATATAACTGCAATCTTGAAAAGTAGATTAGCCAGAAAAAACAAACAGGCAGGATATCCTACTATGGTTAACTTTGAAGATGAAGTAAAAGAATTAGATAAGAAGGCAAGGCAAATTAAAAAAGAGAGAACTAAGAATGACTAATTATTTTAATCAGGATGCAGAAGTTTCTCTACTTAGTTTACTAATGCGTGAAAAAGACGCTTGGGTTAATCTAACAACAGTCAATTCAGAAATGTTTACATCTCTCCCCCACAAAATAATCTTTAAAACTATGGGAGAGCTAATAGCATCAGGACTACACCCTGAATATAGTTTACTACACAGTACTTTAAAATCTAGAAACCGTTTGGTTGAGGCTGGAGGAGAGGATTATCTACAGTTTTTATACAGTCATACATCTAACATAAATAATTTAAAGGAATACGAGAACCTAGTAATAAAAAACTATAAAGCCAGAGAATTAATGAAGTTTGCATCTACTATAACTGCTAGGCTTCAGAATACTCCAAATGTAGATTCTCTGATAGTTGATGTAAAAACCACAGTAGATGATTTACTAACTACCTCTGTTTCTCAGAAAACTTATCATATAAATGAATTTTTAGATACTTCTTTTGAGACAATTATAGCTAGAACAGAAAATTTAGGCCCCTCTGGTTTTTCTACAGGTTTTAGACATTTTGATTTAATGACAGGAGGCTTTAATCCAGGGGATTTAATAATTATTTGTGGTAGACCTGGAATGGCAAAATCAGCAAAAATGTGTAATATGGTTTTGGATATGGGATTACGTGGAATACCTAGCTTAATGTTTTCTTTAGAAATGTCTAAAGAACAACTGTTAGAAAGAATGATAGCTATTAGAACTGGAATTGACTTAACCTATCTTAGGGTAGGGCATCTTACAGAAGCTCAGATAGAGAAAATAAAAGAAACTATTGACGAGTTTAGAGATTTACCAATTTATGTAGATGCTAATTATATGGCAGATGTAAATTATGTAGAGACAATTACCAGACTTTATCATAAGAAACATGATATTAAATCATTTTGGGTAGACAACCTCAATCTTATGGTAGAAAGAAACACAGATGCAACAAACGCTTTAGGACAAGTAACTAGAAGAAGTAAACTATTAGCAATGGAATTAGGGATTACTGCAATAAATATTGCACAGCTAAACAGGAATGTAGAAAGCAGAGATGATAGAAGACCTAGACTTTCTGATATTAGGCAATCAGGTAATATAGAAGAGGATGCAGATATTGTAGAAGGTTTATATAGGGATGATTATTATAATCAAAATACGGAACGTCCAGGAATTTTAGAAGCAATTATCTTAAAGCACAGAAATGGCCCACTTGGTATTTATTCCCTGACGTTCAAAGCAGAAACTAATAGACTATCAGATGAATAGGACTTGACAAATTAGAAAAAGTATGGTATAATGGAGAGTGCTATGGGAAAAAAGGTATGGACGTACGCATATGATATTGTAACTATAGAGTGGGAAAGTTCTTCCATTGGGTTTAAGTGTGACTGTGGAAATCCAGAGACTTTAGTTACAGACCACGAAGACCCTATGGTTATATGTGGACATTGTGGAAAGAGATATTTATTTAACACTAAGCTTGAAGTAGAAATTGATTTACCCCCCACTAAGAAAATTTTGCTAAAAGACAAAGTAGGAATTAAGGACGTTAAAAATTAATGGTTGATAGCAAAAGAAAAGGAGCAAACTACGAGAGAAAAGTAGTAAAGTATATAAACTCCAAACTTAAAAATGGCAAGTTTAAGAAGGTAGCTGGCAGTGGGACTATTGGCACTATTGAGGGAGAACCCTACCTTATGGGTGATATAAATGGAGCAGTAGAAGGATTTAATAGAAGATTTAAACTTGAGGCTAAGGTAGGTTACGGAGGCTCTAAGCAAGTAACTTTCAAGAAAATTTGGTTGGATAAGATAAAGGAACAAGCTGAGTATACTAACGCTATACCTGCTGTAATATGTAGATTTTCTAATGCTAGGAGCGGAGTTGAGGAGTTTGTATCTATGGACTTAGATGACTTTATAGACTTACTAAACTACGTAACCCAAAAAGAAGAAATTATTCAATTCTTAACACAGGAATTAGAGGAGTGTGAGGATGAATGAGGACTATGATAAACTAAAGGATATGGAATTAGTAGTGAATATTGACATTATAAGAAAAAGTGCAAATGGTTTTACTAATGCCCAAATAGCCAAAAGTATTGGAATGTCCAAAAGATTTGTGGAGTGTATTTTAGAGGAGCATGTAGACTTTTGTGGATTTGATATGCCGGTATTCTCAGCGAGTCCTTGGTGGTTTTACAAAAAAGCAAATGGAAATTTAACCACTGCTCCTTGGAAATGGTTTGTAAGAAACTTTGAACAGTATATTTTTACGGACAGTCCATATACAGTAGAGGACGTATGGGAAATTATGCAAAAGTTTAAAGATGCGGAGGATAACTATGGACAACTTGCCGGACTTTGATGAAATTTATGTCCTCGTTGAAAGACAAAGGGATGTAGCAATTGAAATTGGGGAAGTAAAGGAAAAAATCAGAACTGAGGAAGCAACGGCAGTAAGCCTACTCACTACTGATTCAAAATATTTTATTAATAATAAACCCCCAAGTGTAGCACTAATGGAAAGACGCTGGCTTGCTACAGGTATAGATGGTAACTTGGGAAAACTCAGAGTTCAGTTAGATAAAAAGTTAGCAGAGTTGGAATATCTCAGAAATAGACTAGAGATTGTAAAATATCAGATTGATATTTGGAGAACGCAACAAGCGGATAAGCGGAAGGCTACTTACTAATGTCTTGGATTGTGGAGGAAATCATTCGTAGAAGTTATACTATCCGAAGTAATATTGTTTTTGACGGAGTAGTAGACGAAGGTTTGTGGGAAGACGGTCTCCCAGAAAAAGCTGAGATTTATGATTTTGATAATGATGAATATTTAGATTTGATAACGGTAGAGAATGCTATTTCCTCCCTTCTCAGTCAGGGTAAAATTAGAAAAATTGAACACAATATACTCAAGGACATTAAAAAAGGAATGACATACTATGATATTTCTAGGCGTAGACACTTATCTATGAACACGGTCAAAAAAATTTACAAAAAAGTATGTGCAAGAATAGCCTTTTATTTAGGAGACAAGTTCACAACGGAGGGCTTTACTGAATATTTTATAAACAAGCACAACCTAGAAGATGAACAGATACACAAATTAAAAGGAGTTATTGGTTAATGACAAAAATAACAGACTTACGCTGTGTGCATAGACATTCTATAAGAACACATCCAGCGTGTTTTGCAAAGGGTCATGTAAAATGGCCTGATGTAAAAAATGTAGATAGGCTTTATTCAAAGGTTACCGGACAACCTTGGTATACCTTTTCAGAATATAAAATTGGATACTTTGATATAGAAGTGGATAATTTAAAAGCCGATTTCGGAACAGTATTGACTTGGTGTTTTAAAGATAAAGGAGGAGAAATCCACTCGTCTATAATTACAAAAGAAGAAATTATGGACGGAACGTATGATAGAAGAGTTGTAGAAGAATTCATAGAGAGAATGAAAACCTATAAAATTATAGTAGGATATTTCTCCACTAGATTTGACCTACCCTATATGAGAAGTAAGGCTTTACATTATGGTATGGAATTTCCAGGATATGCTGATATTTATCATTGGGATTTATTTTATACAGTAAGAAATAAATTATGTCTTTCTAGAAAATCACTTGAAGCTACTTGTGATTATCTAGGAATTGAGGGTAAAACTTCCATAGCTAGAGATGATTGGCGTAAAGCTAAATATGGGGATACAGAATCTCTAAAGACGGTTTTGGAACACAACGAAGCAGACGTTGAAATATTAGAAGAGTTACACGACAGGATAGAGTTTACAAGGAAGTGGATACGAAGGAGTATTTAGATGGATAATTATAACTTTCAAAGAATTGTGTCTGAGGTTACTGTAGAACAAATAGATGATGGAAGATGGTATGGAAAACAACACGTAATTTATAGACGTAAGCAAAAATATGATGAACCTTGGGAAAGTAAAACTGTTGAATTTAGTGCCAAGGGGGATAGTGTTTCAAAAGTAATGTTAAATCTATCTTTGACATATAATACTTATCTACAGGGAAAGGATTACAACGTATTTGATGACGGAACTGGAGATACTAAAGATAAAGAACCTGAACGCCTTAGTTCTTAAGAACAAAAGCGGAAGATTCTTTGTAACTTATCCAAATAGTGTTATAATTAGCATCCCGAATTTAATAACTTTATTAAATTCGTGTGTTAAGCTTGGGTATATTTCGGAGAAGGTTTTAGAAGGGATACTAGATGGAGTAGTTGAGTGAAACACATTCTAATTTACGGAGAGGAAAAACTAGCTCTAGACACTGCTTTTGAGCTAACAAACCAACTTAGTGATATTCGTGGTTCAGTACAAATTGTCATGGGTAAAGTAGAACCTGAACAGAATATTCAACAAACTCTTAATACTTTTGCGAAGTGTAGGGCAGGGATACCCTACCTATATGGAGTTTTAATTGGAGACTTGGGGGCAAAAGTAAAAGAGACATTGGCAGAGTATGGTGAAGTACATCATCTGTATATAAATGATGTTGATGCTGACAATGTCGGAATAAGAATACTTATTGATAAGCAACATGAAATACCATACTTAGTAAAAACATATATATATGAAAACTTAAAGGAGAGATAATGGACGCTGTAGGATATGCAATTACGGCTGGTTTACTAGCCACCCTCTTACTTGAGGGAATTAAATGGGTAATCAGGTTGGTTATGAAGAACCCGACCTATGATTTTCCAGCATGGTTCTATACTCTTGCTCTAGCCATACTAACCTTCCTATTTTCACCTGTTGCAGATTGGGTAAACACAGGTGTATGGCAATGGCCTTTTGGAGGCGATTGGGTAACATGGCTAATTGAGCTAGTGAAGGTAATTATCGGTGTAGTAACTGGTTTCATTGGTTATAATACTGGTATTAAACCACTCAAAGAGTACAGACGAGCACTTAAAGCATAAAAATACCCTTGACAAA
>WOR8_10007596_pt1 | contig 10336 bp, 7 predicted proteins | sample DeeMarSeWOR38_10_FD_19890 | JGI IMG/M metagenome (IMG submission 19890)
CCAATTATTGTCAGTGACATTGGTGGAAATTCAGAAGAAGTTATAAATGGACAGACAGGCTTGGTGGTTCCGGTCGGTGACATCCATGCCTTTGCTAAAGCCATAATGAGAATTCTTAGTAACGCCCGGTTGGCTATGCAAATAGGAAAGGCCGGTCGCAAACGAGTCATGGAAATGTTTTCTAAAGACAGACATGTCCAAGAAATAAGTAGACTGTATGAACAATTGGTTAAAGTTAAGCATATTAGTTGAGTTCGCGGTCTCAAAGAGTGATCTGAAAACTCTGGGCTGGAGAAAGACATGACTTGCATTCTTGGTCTTAACGCATATCACGCTGACTCATCGGCTGCTATAATTAAAAATGGCCAACTCATCGCCGCAGTCGAAGAGGAAAGGTTTAACAGAATCAAGCACTGGTCGGGCTTCCCCACAGAGGCTATTAAATATTGTCTCAGCGCTTGTGGAATAACAGCTAAAGATATCGATTATGTAGCTGTTAACCGAAATCCAAGAGCTAATCTGTTAAAAAAAGTCAGCTACGTTCTCACCAAACGACCTTCTATATCCTCATTGAAGGATAGACTTAAGAACAGAGGGAAAATCAGGAGTATTACCGACGAGTTTCGCCAGAGGATAGGCTTAAATGATAAACTGAAGGCACAGTTTAGATTTGTCGAACATCACAGGGCGCATCTTTCATCCAGTTTTCTGGTTTCACCATTCCAAAAATCTGCTTTAATTTCAGTTGATGGTTTTGGCGATTTTTTGAGTTGTATGATGGGAGTAGGTGACGGGAATAGTATTAGAACCATAGATACGGTACCTTATCCACATTCATTGGGGATATTCTACCTGGCCATCACGCAATACCTAGGTTTTCCAAATTATGGAGCTGAATACAAAGTGATGGGCCTTGCTCCATATGGAGAACCCACATATATAGATGAAATGCGAAAGATTGTGCTAATTCAAGACGACGGCAAGTTCAAAATTGATCTTGGATATTTCAATCACCATGATAAAGGCGTGGTTATGGCATGGGACAATACGGCTCCAACTATCAGTCGTACTTTTACAGATAAACTCATAAAGCTTTTGGGACCACCAAGAGAAAAGGGAGATGAGATTACACAAAAACACAAGGACATTGCCGCATCTTTACAAACTATGTATGAAGAAGCCTTTTTTAGTATGCTTGACTGGCTACATGATACAACAAAATCGAGCAATCTCTGTATAGCTGGCGGTTGTGCTATGAATAGTGTCGCCAACGGCAAGATTTTTGACAGAACCGCGTTTAAGGATATTTACATACAACCTGCCGCGGGGGATGCTGGCGGCGCAATAGGTGCCGCATTCTATGTATGGCATACTCTCCTTGGAAATAAAAGAGACTTTGTTATGAAACATGCTTATTGGGGACCTTCGTTCAGTAAAGACGAATTAAGCAAAGAATTAGATATAAGAAATAACGAAATAAAAGAATGTAACTGTTTAGTGAAAAAGTATGAGGATGGTGAATTATGTAAGCGGACAGCTAAATGCATTGCCGATGGAAAAGTAATAGGATGGTTCCAGGGGCGGATGGAGTGGGGACCGCGAGCTCTCGGCAACAGGAGTATTCTTTGTGATCCGAGGCGGGCAAACATGAAGGAAATTTTAAATCTCAAAATAAAAAGACGGGAATCCTTTCGCCCTTTCGCCCCTTCAATATTACGAGATTCAGTAAACGATTGGTTCGAAACCAATTATGATGTTCCTTTTATGCTTCAAGTTTACCAAGTCAAACAAGACAAACAAAAAGAAATTCCTGCGGTTGTTCATGTGAATGGCTCCGGTCGATTGCAGACAGTAACAGACGAACAGAACTATTTGTATTACAAGCTCATCAGGGAATTCGAGAAGATAACTTGTGTACCGATCCTCTTAAATACATCATTTAATGAAAATGAACCCATTGTCCGCCATCCTCGGGAGGCTTTAGATTGTTTCTTACGCACAAACATGGATGTTTTAGTATTAGGCAACTACGTAATTGAAAGAAAATGTTAGTTTCAATAATAACCGTTTGCTTCAATATCGCCGAGACAATAGAGGCCACAATAAAAAGTGTTCTTAGTCAGGACTACAAGGATATCGAATATATTATTGTGGATGGTGGCTCTACAGATGGTACACTCGAAATAATAAGCAGGTACAGGCATAAAATAACCAAAGTCATATCCGAATCGGATAACGGCATTTATGATGCGATGAATAAGGGCTTCAGGTCGTCGAACGGATGCATAGTAGCTGCCTTAAACGGTGATGACGTTTACGCGGATAATTCGATTGTTCGCCAAATGGCGGAATTTATAGAAAGCAATGATCTTGACGCCGCATATGGGGATTTGATTTATGTTGACCGCCACGATACCGGGCACGTTAAAAGGTTCTGGAAGCCCGGCCCGTATAAGAAGGGTGCTTTTTACCACGGCTGGGTGATTCCGCATCCGACATTTTTTTGCCGGAAAGAGATTTTTGAAAAACACGGCTACTTCAATGAAGAAATGCAAATCGCGGCAGACTTCGAGCTTATGCTCCGTCTTATTGAAAAACACCAAATCTCAGTGGGTTATCTACCAGAAGTAATCGTAAAAATGCGTACCGGAGGTAAAGCAAATGTCTTACGAGGTATGATTCAAGGCAACAAAGAAATCATAAAATCCTTCCGTATCAACGGCTTACGTCTGTCCCCTCGTTTTTTTGTCTGCAAGCCCATAATCAAGATATCGCAATTTTTTGGGAAACAAAGCAAAACTGACAATGACAATAATGACTAATGAGAGAGTAAATAGGTTTAAAAATGGCACAAGTGTTTAGTAAGTTAGTTTCTTTTAATGTAAAGCTAAGCGAAATAGCAGACCGAAAAATATTTAATTTTGCAAAAAAGAAAGGCTATGTCCGCCAACTTTTGTCTTGTATTAATGAGGTTATTGACGGTTACGAACATTGTTCAGTACTCGAAGTGGGCGGAACCGACAAACCATTATTAGAACGCTCGAAAGGAATAAATTATGATGGCCTTGACATAGAGCACAAGGAACATTGTGAGAGTATCTATGACAGTTTTTTTGTGCAGTCCATAGAATATCCTATCAAAAAAAAGTATGATATCATTATATCGAAAGCCGTCCTTGAACACGTCCATGATAACGATGCCAGTGTCAAACAGATGTTCAAGGCCTTGCAAACGGGCGGATACGCAATACATTATTTACCATCCAAATACCATCCTTACTCGCTCGCACTAAAGTTGTTGGGTTCAAAATGGCAACGTAGATTGATTAAAGTGCTCAGGCCATGGGCAGCCAATGAAACAGGATATCCTGCCTTTTTTGACAAATGTTCGCCCAAACAAATGAGAAAGCTGTTTGAGGCTAAAGGATTTAATGATATAAAAATTTTACCTTTTTACAGAGCCAACGACTATTTCAGATTCTTCCTTCCATTCTATTTGGCCGTAACATTATGGGAAAATATCTGCGAAAAATTTAAATGGGAAAGATTCTGCTCAGGTTTCATCATCATAGCGAGGAAACAGGAATCGTTATAATAGGCAGGGCACAATTTTTCTACATCAAAAATACTTAAAAACTATAATTGCTTGATTTATTACTGCAGCTTCATACAGTTAGACCATGAAAATCCAGGTTTTTCTAATCTTTACAAACATGATTTTTATCAATCTGGCGTTTATCATTTCCTTTTTCGCCAGGACAGGTTTAAATCTACCTGAATATAACTTCGCACCTTACAAGAAAAGCTTCGTATTTTTAACACTGATATACATATCCGCTTTGTCTTTCTTCAGAGTGTATAAAAACAGGTTCAGATCTTCGTGGGACCTGTTCAAAAGAGTTTTTCTGGGATTATTTTTTGGAACGCTGTTAAATATCGCTTTCGTTTACGTCTTCAGGATTAAATGGGGGGCTTTTCCAACAACGGTTTTTATTCTTTCCTTCTTCATCAATCTGCTATTGATTTTCAAGTTTAACCAGTACGTTCTCAAAGCCGGAAAAAGGATAAAAAAGAAGGTTCTTGTGATCGGCAAAGACAACATAGACGACATTGTAGGAAGAAAAGCCGTGGTTGAAATTATCGGGAGTGACGAAATCGCGGAATTTGCAAAATATAAAGACGTCGATGAGGTCGTTATCAGTGAAAGAATCCAAAACGACAAAGAACTGAACCTTCTGATTTTCCTTGTGCAAAAGTTGAAAATAGACGTTGTTTTTAATCCTTCGATTTATATGGAATTGCTGTCCGGCAGGATAAAAGGTGATAATTCCGTCCATTTTCTAAGCACCTTTGTCGGAGAAAAATCGGATATGGAGGAATTCCTGATGCGATGCCTTGACATAGCCGGGAGCATTCTGATTCTACTCGTTTCTTTACCAGTGACAATCGTGATCACTCTTTTAATAAAAGTGTCATCCTCAGGGCCGGTTTTTTATAGACAGCAAAGAGTCGGCAAAGACGGCAAGCTCTTTACCCTGTACAAATTCAGAACAATGGTTAACGATGCAGAAAAGGAAGTCGGCCCGATCCTTGCCAGCAGGGATGATCCTCGAGTTACAAAAGTCGGGAAGATCCTGCGTACCACCCGACTGGACGAGCTTCCTCAACTTATCAACGTGCTGCAGGGTGATATGAGTCTGGTCGGTCCCAGGCCGGAGCGACCACACTTTGTAAAACGACATAAAGCGCTGCATGAACTGAGGCTTGCTGTAAAACCAGGGCTGACAGGCCTTGCTCAGATTCGAAGTTTCTACGATTTGAAACCCCGGCATAAAATCAAATACGATTATCTCTACATGCAAAAGAGGTCACTGCAGCTGAATCTGTACATCTTAATTCGCACCATTCCCGCCGTATTCTCAAGAAAAGGCTGGTAAACAAGGGAAATTGTTATAAAATACTCTCGTGATGGCAAGGTCAACAGAAGTGGGCACCTCATCTGAGATGTCGGAGATAAGGTACAAGTAAATTGAACTTCACATTATGCTGTATTTATCAGATAGAATTTTTGATTTATTCAAGATTGTAATCTTTATAGCTGCTTTTATCGAATTACCAGGCCTAATCATCCACCGGCTCTATTTACACAGCAAGACTTTCATATCTGAGGATTTAGGACTTGCCTTCGCTATTGGAGCGGGTGTTTTTGTTTTTTTTAGTTTTATCTGTTATTGTTTTCAGTTGACCCTTTCATTTGCAATTGCAGCTTATGCTATTGTTATTGTTAGTTTGCTAATATTTTTCAAATTTGTGCATAAACGGCAATTATCACCACATCGATTTGATATATATGATTTAGCGTTTTTTGTTCTTTTCCTTCTCCTCGCGTTCCTCTTGCGAAACCTCTATTGTTTGGCAGATGACAACACCAGTGCTGATTACTGGTATCATCTGGCTCAAATCCGCTATCTTGCAGATACAAATGTAGCGAAGAACGTCTTTCCTTTCTTCGAAAAAGAAATACCGCAATGGCTGTATCCCTATAACAGTTTTTATCTGCTTTACGCGATGATAGCAAAAGTCACACGGACAGATGTTTTACGTGTATGGATAGCTATGCGTTTTGTGCTGACCTTTGTATTTCTATCCTGCACACTGTCTTTCCTTAGAATTCTCTTGGAAGATAAACAGAAGACGATCCTGGCTATGATGTTATTCATCCTTCCATTTCTATATTTCCCGATGGAATCAGGGATTGGTGGATTAACCGCTATGCGATATATTTGTTATCCGAAAGTCGGATCATTATTTATATTCCTGCCTGCAATCTCCACATGTTTGCTTTTATTTGTTACCCGTAAGGAAGGGCTGGGAGCGATAATAGCAGCAGCCCTTATTTGCATCGCTTTTCAAAACTGGCATGTTGCCAATATAATGTTTGTGGTAATAATTGTATTGGCATGGTTTATTGGATTTGGATTAAAAAGGCAGTTTCAATATCTCAACAAACTTACTATATTTGCTATATCCGTTGTGATTGCTCCTCTGATTTTGTTCTATTTTGCAGATTATAGAGTAATCCATGAAGCCAAAACATTATATAATTTTAACAGCAGTTATTTAAGTCCATCTTTTTACGGGGCCACGCATATTTTGGATCATATCTCACATAAATGGTACATTACAAAATCATCCTACTTCTTTAATTTCGGCAATACGAAGATTCTCTCATGGATGATTGTAGCAGCATTTGTTTTGCCACTTTCCATCCTCTGTTACACCAAAAACTTAGTTGTGCATTCTTTTCTTCTCGGTTTCACATTGCTGCCCCTTTTTTTGGCATATAATCCTCTTCCTGTCACAATCATGGTCAAGTACGGTGCCCCGTTTCTGGTACGTCGTTTTCTGTTCGTACTCCCTGTTGCATACGCTTTTGTGTTCACAGTCTTTCATATCTTTGACCTGGTGTTTTCGAAATTGTCGGCTCAGGCTTCCAGGCATAAATATATAATTGCTATTCATGCCACAATTGTACTAATTCTTTGTTTCCCATTTCTGGCACCATCTCGAAATAGGAGAATGCTCAATCCGGCACCAATAACCTGCATGTACGGATTGAAAAACGAAATGCAAGAACATGTTCCGCTGGGTTCAATGGTACTGGCTGACAATGAAATGTCATGCACTTTGGGGGCTTTAAGGCAGGTAAAGGTTGTTACAGGTTCGAAACATATATTTGACGCTATGTCGCCGAACCATGAAGAGAGAATGGAAGACTTGAAATTCTGCTTTTCAAAGGAATCTAATCCTATGCAGCGGGCTGAGACTGCTCGAAAATATGGTGCAAATTATATTGTTGTACAAAGATCGAAAGAGCTTCAAATTGAGTTTCAAGGTTATAAAAGAATCTATCAAAACAGACTTTTTGAATTCCTATCGGCAGAGGAAGAGCAAGAGAATGGACAAAAATCCTAAATTTTCTGAGAAACAAACAGAACAGAAGGACCTTTTCGGCTTTACCATTGTAATTCCAGCATACAATGAATCAACTTCCATTGCCGATACAATTTCGGAAATCCAAAAGCTCTCCGGCGAATTTGAAATAATAGTTGTGGATGACGGCTCAACCGATGGAACCTCCGAGCAGCTCGCGGACAAGCAGGTAAAAGTAATCACGCACATGACTAACAGGGGTTACGGCGCATCTCTGAAATCAGGCATTAGAAATGCCAACTATGAAACCATTGTGATTACCGATGCAGATGGTACTTATCCCAATGACATGATAAACAATCTCGTAGACACCTTCGATAAAGGCTGTTTTGATATGGTCGTTGGTGCCCGTACCAGAAAAAATATTCAAATTCCGTTGATTAGGCGGCCCGCTAAATGGTTTATTAACAAACTTGCAAGTTATTTATCGGGACGTGCCATCCCCGATTTGAATTCGGGCCTCAGAGTTATGAAAAAAAGTGTGGTCGAGCGTTACATACATCTGCTTCCAGACGGTTTTTCTTTTACCTCTACGATTACGCTTGCCATGCTAACCAATGGGTATAATGTAAAATTCATGCGAATTAATTATTTCAAACGCAGGGGAAAATCAAAAATCAGACCTATACACGATACCTTGAACTTTATAATCCTGATAATCAGGATGGTGCTGTACTTTGATCCTCTTAGAATCTTTCTGCCTTTAAGCTTGCTGCTGACAATCCCAGGTTTTTTCTTAATACTATTTCAGGCATTTTTCTATCAGAATATCGGCACAATTTCCGTGATTATCAGCCTGGGAGGCATCCAATTGCTTGCCATTGGAATGCTCGCCGATTTGATTGACAAAAGGATTTAGGTATTCGCATGTGTGGGATAACCGGTTTTTTAGGAATGAATGATGATAACCTCTTGCGGAAAATGACCCGTATCATTTCCCATCGAGGTCCTGATGACGAGGGAATATTCTCTGATCAAAAGCTCGGTTTGGGCCATCGGCGTCTGGCTATCATTGACCTTTCCAGCTACGGACATCAACCTATGGTTGACACTGAAAATAGAGCTGTAATTGTCTACAATGGCGAAATTTACAACTTTAACGAAGTCAAAAGAGAACTCATAAAACTTGGATATAATTTCAAGTCTAAAACGGATACCGAGGTCGTTTTAAATGCCTATCTGGCCTGGGGGGAAAATTGTTTATCACATTTTAATGGCATGTTTGCATTTGCAATATGGGACAAAGAGAATAAAACACTTTTTCTGGCAAGAGACCCTGTCGGAATAAAACCACTGTACTATGCAAGAAAGGCCAATGTCTTTCTTTTCGGCTCTGAAATAAAATCCATTTTATGCTGGAACGGACTTCAACGTAAGGTCAACCTAAGGGCACTGGACTATTACTTAACTTTTCGTTACAACCATCTGGACGAGACTCTTTTCGAGGGTATCACGAAGGTGCCACCGGGTTATTATATCAAAGCCCGACTTGAAAATGATAATCAACTCTCTGTTAAACTCCATAAATACTGGGATATTTCCGTCGGCACATCGCTATCCGGCAAACACGAAGTTGCAAATACAATTTCCAATCAACTCAGGGCTTCGGTAGAACGCAGAATGATAAGCGATGTTCCATTAGGTACTTTCCTGTCAAGTGGAGTAGATTCAAGTTCAATAACAGCGATTATGACAAAAGCACAGGAAAGACCTGTAAATACTTTTACTGTTGGATTTAATTATCCGGGTTTTAGTGATGAGTTAGAGCCGGTTCGTTTTACAAAAAATTATTTCAAAACAGAACACACAGAATATATTTGTAAACCTGACATAATCTCTATACTGCCAAAAGTAATCTGGAACACAGATGAACTCAATGCTGACCCAGCTTTGATACCAACTTATCTTATCAGCAGAAAAGCATCTCAGAAAGTAAAAGTCGTTTTAAGCGGAGAAGGTTCGGACGAATTATTCGGGGGCTATGAAAGAACAATGTTTGCCAAATATTCCTGGCGTTTTTTCCGGCTTTTTCCTTCTGTTTTCAGAACGATCCCCTTTTTTATTAATTTATTACCTTTTAATTTGCTGGATAAGATGTTCAAGTACTCATCTTCGATTGGAACTAAAGGCATAGGAAGAATGTCGGGTTTTTGCAAAAATATTCAAAACATAGGAGCAAGTTATATCGAAGTGGCTGCTGTTTTTAATCATGAAGAAAAACAAAACTTATATGGCTCAAAACTTCAGGAACGCCTGAGGGAGGAAAATATAGCGAATACCCTTAATAAGCAGTTCTTTGATTCAAAAATCATGGATGCTGACGAATTATTTAATCGCATGTCTATATTTGAATTAAAAACAAGACTGCCGAATGATCTTCTGGCCAAACTTGACACTATGACTATGGCCCATTCTTTGGAAGGCAGGGTGCCTTTTCTTGATCCAAATCTTGTGCAAACCGCCTTTTCTATACCTTCGAATTTGAAGCTGCGATATTTCAAAGAAAAGTACATTCTCAGAAAAGCCGTTCTCGATTACCTGCCGGCTCAAGTAGCATGGAGAAGGAAAGACCACTTTTTCGTTCCAATTCACCTATGGCTTCAAAACGAGCTGAAACCAATGGCGAAGCGGATATTGTCGCGAAAAGAAATTGAAAAAACCGGGTACCTGAATTCTGACTTTGTTTTACATGCCTATAAAAATTATGAACAGGGACAGCTCTTTTACGCCAGGCAGATATGGAACATATTGTTCTTTTTAATATGGCATAAACTTTATATCGAGTCTGACAGATTTTTACATGTAAACACAGTACCTACAAGCCTTGAGAGTCTTTTTGAAGATAACTGATAGATGATCCCCTTAATAAACAACTTTAAGAATAACTTAAACAAGATGCGCAAAGCCATCCGGTTTCATCAATTCTCATCCAAACTGCTGCAGATAAGAGCATCGGAAATTATGGCCAAATATATGACACCGCGGCGCCTTTATAGTCCACCCGTACTCCCCAGAGATATTGTCATAAGAGTGACGGAGAAGTGTTTTCTCAACTGCAAGTTCTGCGCCCAGGGCGGAGAAAATCCAAGGATAGACAGAAACAATCTCAAGAACGGACCAGTCGAACCTGAAACTTTCAGGAAAATAATTGATGAAGCATCCAAATGGCCGATAAAACCCCTTATTAAAATAACCGGTGGAGAACCCCTTGTCATGGGACAAACGCTTCTGGATGCTATCGACCTGATGAGGAAGAAAAAATTCGTAGTAAAGCTTAATACGAATGGAATGCTGCTTAAAAACCAAAATATAGCCCGGAAAGTTGTCCAAACCGATCTGAACT
>WOR8_10008815_pt1 | contig 10336 bp, 9 predicted proteins | sample DeeMarSeWOR38_10_FD_19890 | JGI IMG/M metagenome (IMG submission 19890)
TTCAGGATTGGTTGTGCCGGCCAGCTCCCGGACCTTTGAGATGGCGTCCTTGCCGTTATAGACCAGGGCCATGACCCGGGCGTACTGCTTGCCGTGAAGCTCTCCAGTAATGTATTTGACCACGTCCTCGAAAAAAGGCTTTTCCTTGAGATGGGCATAATGCTGCTCGGCCAATTTCCTTGAGACCCGAAGCACCTTGGCGCCGACGATACGGAGTTTGGTCTCGGACAATCTGGTGAGGATGTTCCCGGTCAGGGATTTCTTCAGGCCGTCCGGCTTGATGATGACCAATGTTGACTGCATGTTAACCCCTTTTTATGAATGGAGCTGATGGGATTTTCCCGACGCTCATTATAATCAATAATGATGGAATCGTCGGGATCCCGACATCCCATTATTCTAAATATTAATGTCGTCGGGAGAACCCGCGACTTATTTCCTGGTGGAGGTGATCGGGATCGAACCGACGACCTCAGCGTTGCGAACGCTGCGCTCTCCCAACTGAGCTACACCCCCACTGACTACTACTTGTCCTGAAGGACCGCGATCCCCGGCAAAACCTTTCCTTCCAGGAATTCAAGCGATGCTCCGCCGCCAGTAGAGATATGGGACATCTTGTCGGCCAAGCCGGCCTTCTTGACCGCGGAAGCTGAGTCACCGCCACCGATCACTGAAACGGCGCCCTGATCAGTCGCTTCGGCCACAGCCTTGGCAATCGCTATCGTACCGACAGAGAAGGGTTTCATCTCGAATTGGCCCATTCCACACAATGGTTTTGGAGCCTTTGATGGCCTGGCCGAACTTCTTGATGCTCTCCGGCCCGATATCAACGCCTAGCCAGCCGTCAGGAATAACAGTATCCGAGGTTACCTTGTTACTGGCATCTTCTGCGAACTTGTCAGCGATCACATGGTCTACTGGCAGCAAGAACGGCATCTGCTTGTCCTTAGCCGCTTTGAGAATTGCCTTAGCCTCCTCAAGCAGGTCATCTTCGACCAGAGATTTACCAACGGCAATTCCCTGAGCTTTAAAGAAAGTGTAAGCCATGCCTCCGCCAATGATCAGCGTATCTACTTTGGCAACTAGGCTCTTTAACACTTCCAGTTTACCAGAGATCTTGGCGCCACCGATGATCGCCACGAACGGTTTCTTGGGAGCGGTCAGAGCGTCCCCCAGGAACTTGAGCTCCTTTTCGATCAGGAAACCGGCATAAGCCGGCAGATCATGGGCGATCCCCTCGGTCGAGGCATGCGCCCGGTGGACCGTGCCAAAGGCGTCCGAAACGTAGATGTCGGCCAGTGAGGCCAGCTCCTTGGCGAATTTGGGGTCGTTCTTTTCCTCTTCCTTGTGGAAGCGCAGGTTCTCAAGCAGGAGAACGTCCCCATCTTTCAGACCATCAACCAGTTTCTTGACCTCCGGCCCGACGCAATCCGGCGCCATCTGAACTGGCTTTTTCAGCAGCTCGGCCAGCTTTTTACGGACCGGTGCCAGGCTGAACTCCGGTTTGGCCTGTCCCTTTGGCCTGCCTAAATGAGAGGCCAGGATAACCCTGGCCTCTTTCTTGATCAGATACTCGATCGTGGGCAAAGCCGCCTTGATCCGCTTGTCCGACGTTATGTTCTGCTTGTCATCCAGCGGAACGTTGAAGTCGCAGCGGACAAAGATCCTTTTGCCCTTTAATTCCTTATCCGGGATATCCGCGACCGTCTTCTTCGCCAAGGGATCTCTCCTTAAAGCTTAGCGGCCATCAATTTGACCAGGTCGTTCATGCGGCAGGAGAAGCCCCACTCATTGTCGTACCAGGAGGCCACTTTGACGAACTTGTCGCCGATCTGCATGGTCAGGGGAGCGTCAAAGATCGACGAAAGCGGGTTGCCGATGATGTCCACCGAAACGATCGGGTCCTCGGTGTAGCCGAGGATGCCCTTCATCTCTGTGGTGGCGGCTTTCTTGACCGCAGCGTTGATCTCCTGGACCGTAGCGCCCTTTTTGAGCTCTACCGTGAGGTCGACCACCGAGGCGTCAAAGGTGGGAACGCGCATGGCAACCAACCCCACCGCTTTGGCCGCGCCGGTGGTGGTGGGGATGATGGACATGGCGGCCGCCCGCGCCCTTCTTAGGTCCTTGTGCGGCAGGTCCAGTATCTGCTGGTCATTGGTGTAGGAGTGCACCGTGGTCATCAATCCCTGTACGATCCCGAACTCGCGATGCAGAACCTTGGCCACGGGAGCCAGACAGTTGGTAGTGCAGGAAGCGTTGGAAACTATATCATCGGCCTTGGCATCATAGCTGTCATCGTTCACGCCCATGACAAGGGTTTTCATCTCTCCCTTGGCCGGTGCGGAAAGGATGACCTTCTTTGCGCCCGCCTTCAGGTGTAGGCCGGCCTTTTCCTTGTCCCGGAAAATGCCGGTGCATTCCAGCACGATGTCAACGCCCAGGTCCTTCCAGGGCAGCTTGGCAGGGTCCTTTTCGGAAAATACTTTGATCTTTTTACCCGCCAGGCTGATCTCACCCTGCCCTGCCTTGACCTCTTCCCCCAACACTCCGTGAACGGAGTCATATTTCAATAGATACGCCAGGGTCTTTGCATCCGTAAGGTCGTTCACCGCCACAAACTCCATATCCTTGCCCCCCAGATCCAGCGCCGCCCTGACCACGTTCCTGCCGATACGCCCGAAACCGTTTATACCGATCCTGACCATTATCCTTTCCCCCTTTCAGAAAATTCGCAAATCAAGGCGAAATTATAGCTTATTACCAAGAGAGTGTCAACCGTGATATAATCTTGTGCCATGGACGACAACCTTTCCTGGAAGATCATTTATCTTGCCGCCATCTTCTCGATGGTCGTGATGGTCTTTGCCTATTTCATGATCTCGCCCCAGGAATCGGCTTTCTTCACCGAAGAGAAGATGGAAAAGATCGCGGAATTCAAGAACACGCGCGTGGCGGGCCGCAAAGCCGGCAAAAAGGTGTGGGAATTTTTCGCGGAAGAGGGCTGGACCACCAAGGACCGCGAGGTTACTTTTCTTTTCCGCGTGAGCAAGGGCAGCATGTACATGGCGGGCAAGCTGGTGGTCAACCGGCTCAAGGCTCCCTGGGCCAAGACCTACCAGCGCTCGGAGATCGTGGAGGTCTTTGGCTACGCTGACGAAAAAAAGAAAGGCCCCAGCCGCCTCAGCGGTTACATAGAACTGGGACGGATCTCGGATAAACCCAGGGAAGCGGCAGAATGGACCCGGCTGGTATCAGACCACCTTAAATACATCCCTGCCCTCAAGCGCACGGAGATCAGCGATAACGTAAAGCTCTTTAAAAAGGACAGCTCCATCTTTGCCCAAAAGATCACGGTCGAGCATGAGGAAAAGATCGCCTATATCACCGGCGGGGCAACGCTGGTCCGGCCTGACGGTAAACTGACCGCGGAAACCATGCGCTACCACGGCGAGAGCGAGGATCTTGTGGCGCAAGGAGGCGTGGCCGTCAACCTCCAGGAGGGTGCGCTCAAGACCCGGATAAAGTCCAGCTCCGCATCCTTTTCCATCGACATGTCCAAGGACATGGTGCTCTCCGGCAACCCGGAGGTCATCCAGGGCAAAAAGGCGGCGGTGGGCCAGCGGGCGGTCTACTCGCAGCGCAAAAAGGAACTGCTCCTGTCCGGTGAGGCCAAGGCCGTGTTCGAAAAAGCGGCGGTCATACTCAAGGAAGGAACAGCCGGAAAGCTCAGGAACCCGGAGGGCCAAAAGATCCTTAAAGAAAAGACCGTGCTCACAGCCGAGGAGATCGTCTTTGCCACCGACAGCGGGGATGCCCGGGCGACGGGGTCGGTCCATGTTAGCCAGAAAGGCCGCGAGGCAAGATCGGAGCGGGCCGTCTATGACGACCAGAATGAGGCCCTGGAGCTGACCGGCAATGTCCACATGAAAAAGGAAGCAGAGTGGGTCAGCGCCAGGAAGGTCGTGGTCTCGGTGAAAGACGAGACCTTTGAGGCCTTCGGAGAAGTTGAGGCGCAATTAAAGCTCTAAAACCTCACCCCCTATCCCCAAAGTCGAGGGTGAGGATCAGAAGATCAGCTTCCTTCGCCGCATGGCGATGCTCTGCAGCATTCCCACCGCCATCATGTTCATCAGCAACGAAGACCCCCCAAAGCTTAAGAAAGGCAGCGGCATGCCCACCACCGGTAAAAGGCCCAGCGTCATCCCGATGTTGGCAAAGACATGAAAAGCGGTCATGACCACGATGCCGGAAGCGAGCATGGCGCCGAAGGGATCGGTGGCCTCCTCCGCGATGACCAATCCGCGCCAGATGAACACGGCGAAAAGCGAGAGGGTAATGAACGCCCCGATAAAGCCGAACTCCTCGCCCACCGCAGCGAACACGAAGTCCGAATGCTGCTCGGGAATGAACTGGAGCTGGGTCTGGGTGCCGTGCAGGAACCCCTTGCCGAAGATCCCGCCGCTGCCGACCGCGATCAGGGACTGCAGGCTGTGGTATCCCGCGCCCTGGGGATCGGAAGAAGGGTCAAGAAAGGAAAGGATGCGCTGCTTTTGGTACCCTTTGAGCATTCCCCAGATATAGGGTAAAGCTATCCCCACGGCAATGTTGGCTCCGAGGATAAGTATCCAGTCCCAGAGCGAGGCCTTGCTCAGGAAAAGCAGGGCCGCGAGCAGCACCAGATAGGCGATCCAAACATAGATAAACGGCCGCAGCATGATCGAGACCATGGGGGTCACCATCAGGATAAGGAGCTTGTTGGAAAAGCCGGAAGCTGCCACCATCCCGACCAGGATAAACGCAAAGACCAGAGCCGTACCCAGGTCCGGCTGCTTGAATATCAGCAAAAAAGGGATCCCGACCATGGCCAGAAGCAGGCCGGCGTCCCAAACGCTGACCATCTCCTTTTTTTTTGCGAAAAAGGCCGCCAGGCAAAGCACGATGATGATCTTGGATATTTCCGAAGGCTGGAATGAGAACACACCCAACTGGAACCAGCGCTGAGCGCTTTCCCTGCCCGATCCGATGAAAAGGATGAGCACCAGTGACCCGATCATGAGCAGATAGAAAAGAACAGACATCTTCTTGAGGTGCTTGTAATCTATGTAAGCGAAGACCGCAAGCCCCACCCCGCCCACAAGCAGGGAAAGCAGCTGGCGTTTAAGGTAGAAAAGCGGGTCGCCCCCCAGTTTCAGCTGCAGGGAATAAGTGGTGCTGAAGATCGCCAGGAACCCGATGACGGTCAGGCCTCCGAACGCGATCCAGAGCAGAAGATCGGACAATTTCAGCATGCGGAAATTTATCATGCCGCTAACTCGATGGCCCGGAGCATGGCCCGGGCCTTGTTGATGGTCTCTTTATATTCCTCCGCGGGCACGGAATCCGCCACGATCCCCGCCCCCACCTGGATATACGCCTTATCTTCCTTGAAGATAATGGTCCGGATGGTAATGCCGGTGTCCATTTCTCCGGAAAAGCCAAAATACCCCACACAGCCGGCGTAAGGACCGCGCTTGACATTCTCCAGCTCGTCAATGATCTCCATGGCCCGGACCTTGGGCGCTCCGCTGACCGTTCCCGCCGGGAACGTGGCCCGGAGCAGGTCCACCGCATCCATGCTTTTTTCTAATTTGCCGGCGACGTTGCTCACGATATGCATGACATGGGAATACCTTTCGATGACCATCTCTTCGGTGACCCGGACGGTGCCAAACTCACAGACCCGCCCCAGATCGTTGCGCCCCAGGTCCACCAGCATGATATGCTCTGCTCTTTCTTTTTCCGAAGCCAGCAGTTCTTCTTCCAATCTCTGGTCCTCTTTTTTATCCTTGCCCCGCCTGCGGGTACCGGCGATCGGCCGCACGGTCGCCTCTCCACCCTCAAGCCTGACCATGACCTCAGGGGACGATCCGGCGATCCGGATCCCGCCCAGCTTGAGATAGAACATATAGGGCGAAGGGTTGATGGTCCGCAGGACCCGATAGACATCAAAGGGATCGACCCGGCACTCGGTCTCGAGCCGCTGGGACGGCACTACCTGGATGATGTCGCCGGCGCGGATATATTCCCTGGCCTTTTCCACCACCGCCTCGAACTGCGGCTGCGTCATGTTCGAAGAGAATTTCATCTCCCCTTTTCCGGCGCCCGGGACTTTTTTCAGTTCGACCGCCTTCTTCAGTTTCGCTTCCAGCCCATCGATCTGGGAACACGCCTGCTGGTACGCATTTGCCGCGTCACCCCTGACCTCCGCGTTGGAGATGATAAGGACCTTGCGTTTAACATGGTCAAAGGCCAGCAGCGTTTCTGTCAGCAGGAACACCATGGGAGGAAGCTTCAGCTTGTCCGGGTTCTTGTCCGGCAGCTCCTCGATCTGGCGGACCATGTCATAGCTGACATAGCCGACCAGCCCACCATGGAAACGCGGAAGACCGGGGACCGCCACCGGCTTAAAGCGGGAGAGCGCCTTTCTGACCTCCTCAAAGGACCTGACGGAATGAAGGTCTTTCTTTGTAACGCTTCCCAGGAAGGAATAACGCGCGATCTTCTCCTCGCCTTCGATGGACTCGAGCAGGAAGGAATATTCCCCCTCGATCTTCTTGAAAGCCGAAACCGGGGTTTCCTTGCCGACCCCGATCTCCTTATAGACCGGGATCAAGTTCCCTTTTTTGGAAAATTCTATAAATTCATCTTTTCCGGGATAATACATATTCAGCGATCTCCCTTAAGGGACCTGCCTTACGGCCAAAAATATCCAGCGCTTTTATGGCTTTATCTCTTCCGTGTGCAGCCAATTTCTTTGATCTATCCAGTCCCACAACATAAGGAAACCCTTTGCGCACATCCGCCCTGACCGGTTTTCCCAGCTTTTTCCGGGTCGAAGTCGCGTCCAGTATATCATCTGCGATCTGGAAGGCAAGGCCAAGGTGAAGAGCATAAGACGTGAGCGCCTTCAATTGTTTTGGCCTGGCGCCTAAATGGATGCCGGAAGACCGCACGCACGCGCAGAGCAGGGCCGCGGTCTTGTTCCGGTGGATGTCCATCAGCTTGTTCAAGCCGATCTTTTTACCTTCGGACTCCATGTCCATGACCTGGCCAACGACCACTCGCATCAGCGCCTCCCCGATCTCGGACACGATGCGTGCATTCCCGGTCTCTTTTGCCAGGACCTCGAAGGCTAAAGTATTCAGCGCATCGCCCGCCAGGATGGCGGTCGCCTCGTCGAACTTCTTATGGCAGGTCAGCTTTCCCCGGCGGTAATTACTGTTGTCCATGGCCGGCAGATCGTCATGGATCAAAGTGAAGGCATGAAGCATTTCAATGGCGCAGGCAATAGGTATGACCTTTTTGGGATCACCGCCAAGGGCACTGGCGGTGGCAAGACACAGCCTGGGCCGGAACCGCTTGCCCCCTGCAAAAATTGAATAGCGCATGGCTCGAGCCAGTTTGCCCTTTTTTGGCAAATATTTATCCAATTTGTTATTTATGATATTTAATTCGTCATTCTTCATTTTAAATTCGTCATTACTGCCTGACGGTAATGCCTTTATTGGCCAGATAATCCTTGATCTCCTTTATACTGAGCTCGCGATAATGCAAAAGCGATGCCAAAAGCGCCGCATCCGCCCGGCCCTTGACAAATGCCTCATAGAGATGGTCTATCTTGCCCGCCCCTCCCGAGGCGATCACCGGGACCCGGACCGCATCCGCTACAGCGCGCGTCAACTCCAGTTCATAGCCGGCCTTGGTGCCGTCGCGGTCCATGCTGGTCAGCAGGAACTCCCCTGCCCCCAGTGATTCTGCCTTCTTGGCCCATTCCACTGCATCCAGGCTGGTGGGCGTCCTTCCGCCGTGAGTGTAGACTTCCCATTGCTTATCGCCAGTTTTCTTGGCATCGATGGCAACGACCACGCACTGGCTGCCGAACTTTTCCGCCCCCTTCTTGATAAGGTTGGGATCATTGACCGCGGCAGTGTTGATGGAAACCTTGTCCGCCCCCGCGACCAGGAGCTTGCGCATGGTCTCGATATCGTTTATCCCTCCGCCTACGGTAAAGGGGATATATATCTTCTCCGCCACCCGCTTGACCACGTCCAGCATGATGTACCTTTTGTCCGAGGAGGCGGTGATGTCCAGGAATACCAGTTCGTCCGCTCCTTCTTTGTCATAGATGGCGGCGAGCTCAACGGGATCTCCGGCGTCCTTGAGGTCGACGAACTTCACCCCTTTGACCACCCGACCCTCGGTCACATCCAGGCACGGGATAATGCGTTTGGCCAGCATCTACCACATCCTCCCTTCGATCTGCAGGAGCCTGCGTTTTAATTCGACCCCGCCGGAAAAACCGCCCAAATCGCCGGATTTATTTATGACACGGTGGCAGGGAATAATAATAGGCAGGCGGTTGCGCTTCAATGCCTGTCCGACCGCCCGCACCTCTTTGGGACTGCCCACTTGCTTGGCCACCCAGTCGTAAGACCTCACCTCTCCATAAGGGATCCCGTAGACCGTATCCCACACTCTCATTTCAAAAGGGGTCGCTCCGCCGACGTCGAATTCTTCCCTGAAAAAGACCCTCTTGCCGGTCAAATAATCACCAAGCTTCCGGGTGATGCCCGACAGTCCCTTCTCATCCCTGAAAAGCTCGACCGCATAATGTTTTTCCAGTTCTTTCTTGATCTCTTGTTCGCTCTTGCGCGGCAAAATTATCATGTGCAGACCTTTGGGGGAAACCACCAGCCCCATCTGGCCGAGCACGGTCTTGAATATCGAGTATTTATACACGGGTTAACAAACCCTGCCCTTTAAGAAGAACTTATCGATCTTGCCCATTGAAGTGTTGATCACATGCTTCTCGGACAATCCCGCTTCTTTGATAAGTTTGAGGGCCTGAGCAAAATCGCCCAGCATGGCAGTTATATGCGAATCGCTGCCGATGACCACCCGCCAGTCCTGGCGCTTCACCTCTTTGGCAAACAGCAGACATTTGTCCCAGCTGCCGGCACGGCTCACAAAGGAACTGTTATTGATCTCGATCGCGACCTTCTTTTCCCTGGCCGCGGCCACGGTTTGTTCAACATTGATCGGATACTTCGGGTTGCCCGGATGGGCAATAACGTTTATGCCCGGGTTCCTCTCAAGCGCCTTCAGCAATACAGCTGTGTTCTTTTCCTCGCCCTGGTCATCATAGCCGCAGCGGGGATGCATGGCGATCATCACGACCTCAAAAGGGGTGAGCCACTCCGGCGGCAGATCAGTATTGCCCTCGGCATCGACCACGTTAGCTTCGATGCCCCGGTAGATCCTAACTCCCTGGAGCTTTGCCGGGACCATACCCAGGTTCTGAAAATGATAGGCATGCGGGGCTCCGGGCATTGCCGGGCCATGATCCGTGATGGCAATGGCCTTGAGCCCGATCTTTTTGGCCCGGGCAGCGTATTCTTCAATGGTCGAATAAGCATGCCCGGAAGAAATCGTGTGAACATGCAGGTCTGCAACGATCTTCATTGGTCTTTGGTGATCTGTTCTATCTCGGCATCCGAAATGTCAAAATTGGCGTGGACTTTCTGGACATCATCATGGTCCTCCAGCTTATTGACCAGGCCCAGGACCTTCTGGGCGTCCTCTCCTGTGACCTTGACCGTGTTGCTCGGAACCATGGTGACCTCCGCGGTCTCCGGTCTGAACCCCTTGCCTTTTAGCCCTTCCCTGACCTTTTCGAAATTTTCCGGCGAAGTCACGATCTCAAGCGTGCTTTCTTCAGAAATTATGTCTTCGGCTCCCGCATCGATCGCGGTCATGGCCAGCGCTTCCTCATCAATGCCCGACTTTTCAAAGACCAGGGTGCCCTTGCTTTTAAACAGATAGGACACGCAGCCGCTCGACCCCATGTTTCCCCCATTTTTCTCGAAAATACTTCTTATTTCCGGCGCGGTGCGGTTGCGATTGTCGGTCATGACCTCGATCATTAAGGCCACTCCGCCTGGCGCATAACCTTCGTAGGTCAGCTCTTCCATGGCCGAATCGCCTCCGCCTACCCCCTTATCGATCGCCCGTTTAATGTTATCGTTGGGCATATTGGCTTCTTTCGCCTTATCAACTGCCAGGCGAAGCCGGGGATTACCAGCAGGGTCGCCGCCACCGATCTTGGCCGCGGTAGTGATCTCTTTGATGATCTTGGTGAAGACCTTGCCGCGGGCAGCATCGGTCTTAGCCTTTTTATGCTTGATGGTTGACCATTTGGAATGACCTGACATGATATTCGATTTTACCACAAAAAGCGCGGCTGGAGAAGCGATGACTATTTGATGACCTTGTCCAGGGCCTTCATGTAAAGGGAGAT
>WOR8_10009735_pt1 | contig 10334 bp, 10 predicted proteins | sample DeeMarSeWOR38_10_FD_19890 | JGI IMG/M metagenome (IMG submission 19890)
AGAAAGTCCGGCTCGCGGGGCCACCCCAGGTTGTCTTTGGTCAGGTTGATCTCTTCAGGTCCCAGGGGTTCGCCATGCACGCCGGCCGTGTCCTGTTTGTTGGGGCTTCCGTAGCCGATGTGGGTGTATACAGCAATCAGCGACGGCCGCCGGGTTTCTTTGCGGGCCTCATCCAGCGCCTGCTCCAGCGCCGCCAGATCGTTGCCGTCATCGACCCGCTGCACGTGCCAGCCGTAGGCTACAAATCGGCCGGTGCGGTTTTCGGTAAACGCGATGTCAGTGTCTCCCTCGATGGAGATGTGGTTGTCATCATAAAAATAGATCAATTTGCCCAGGCCCAGGTGTCCGGCCAGCGAGGCCGCCTCATGGGAAATGCCCTCCATGAGGTCCCCGTCACTGACGATGCCGTAGGTAAAGTGGTCGACAATGTGATGACCGGGTCGATTAAAGCGCGCTGCCAGGTAGCGTTCGGCAAGGGCCATGCCGACCCCGTTGGCAAAGCCCTGTCCCAGAGGGCCGGTAGTGGTCTCCACCCCCGGTGTTAGACCGTGTTCGGGATGGCCGGCTGTTTTGCTGCCCCACTGGCGGAAATTTTTAAGTTCTTCGAGGGGCAAATCATAACCGCTCAGGTGCAAAAGACCGTAAAGCAGCATCGAACCGTGGCCGGCTGACAGCACAAAACGGTCCCGGTCGGGCCAGGCAGGGTTTTTGGGGTTGTGCCGCAAAAACCGCGTCCACAGCACATAGGCCATAGCGGCTGCGCCCATAGGCATGCCGGGGTGACCCGATCCGGCTTTTTCCACCCCATCGACAGCAAGCATTCGAATCGTGTTGACGCACAGCTGATCCAGACCAGTCGACATTGGCGCCTCCTTTATCAGTTACAATCAAAATTGAATGGTATAAATCCGCCAAATCGCGGAAGCTTAACTCGATTAAATATTAATTAAATCCGAATATCGAAGCTCGAAATTCGAAACAAATCCTAATTTTCCAAATTCTAAATTCAAAACTCATGATAGCCGGGCAGTAAAAAAAATGGTTATATTTTTGTCATTTGAATTTCGGATTTTGAATTTGTTTCGATTTTCGATATTCGGATTTTGAGTTTTAGGCCCTTTTAGCTTTCTTCACCTCTGATCTTTTTGATGATCTTGGGGATAAACAAAGAGAAGATGAACAGCCCGATCGAGAAAAACACCTTAAAAGACATCAACTCGGCCCAGTTGCCCGAGGCCCAGACCTCTTTCAGGGTTCCAATAAAAAAGGTAAAAATGGGTGCCGGCAAAATAGTCCCAAAAACGCACCTTGGTCAGTCCCATCCCGAAATTCATGGGGGTAAATGGGAAGTACACCAGCCGCAGATATAATACCGTGGCAAAACCATTGCTCGCGATGGCATCGTCATATTTTTTCAGCCTGCCGCCGATAAGCGATGCAGCGAATTCTCGCCCCAGGGTACGCCCGACAAAGAAGGCCACACCGGCGCCCAGCATGGCCCCGATCCAGACCACCACAAATCCCACGTAGGCGCCGAAGATGGCCGCCCCCACGCCGGTAAGCAGTGTGCCCGGCAAAAACAGGCAGATCCCAGCCGCATATATCAGGATGAATATCACCGGCGCCCACATGCCGACCCTGTCTAAATAGCCTCCCAGGACTTCGGCATCCAGATACTGCTTTACTGGCGTAAAGCGCACCAGCAGAATCGCGCCGACAATAAAAGTCAGAAGTATGCCCCTTCCATATCTGACTCCTTGTCTCTGGTCACTCGCTTCTGGTCAATTTCTATCTGCTTTCATGCGGATTAACAACTGATTTTGTTTCAGGTTTACGATCTTCAATTGAATATTAATTAAAAAGACTTTTTTCCTCAATGATTACTGAAAGAATTACTACGTTCGTTGTTTTGATGTTTATTATGTCCGGAGACAGAAACAAGCTGCCGGTAGCCAGTGACCAGCGGCCAGCAACCAGAAGGCTGCCGGTCACGATTCAACTTTGCAGGCCCGACCTTTCAGATGGAAGAAAAACTTTAATCCTTTCTGAATTTTTTTTGAAAATATCTTCGGAGAAAAGAAATTGCCGGCCACGCGCTTGTTGATTTCAGCCATGGTCGGATAAGGATGCACAGCCGCAGCCAGGGTGGCCAGTTTAACTTTTCCGTTTAGCACCGCCACCCATTCTGCGAGCAAATCCCCGGCATGGGGCCCCAGGATCTGCACGCCGATGGGTTTTTCTTTCTCGTTCAAAATCATTTTGATCTTTCCCAATTTTTCTCCCTCGGCCTGACTGCGATCATTATCCTTGAATTCTTCGGTCCAAACCGTATAGTCAATGCCGGCTGCCCGGGCCATGGTTTCGTTCATGCCGATATTGCCCAGCGGCGGATCCGTAAAGGTGCACCATGGCATATTGGTATAATCGGCTTTGCGCGGCAACCGAAAGATCGCATTGCTCACCACGATGCCGCCTTCGTAGCCGGCGGCATGCGTAAATTGAAACCCGCCGCTGACATCTCCCACGGCATAGATGTGTTTGTGATTGGTTCGCATTCGTTTATCGACTTTAATCCCGCGCCGGTCATGTTCAACACCGATGGCCTCAAGCCCCAGACCTTCAACATTGGCAGCCCTGCCCAGAGCAACCAGAAGGGCCTCGGCTTTCAGGCGAATCGGATTGCCTTCATTATCTGTTTTATCTTTGATGATCACCTCTCTTTCGCTGCCCAGATCGCTTACGGCCTCAATGGTGTGGCCGTTGTAAAACCTGACGCCTTCGGCAGCTAAAATCTCCCTGACTTCTTCGGTCAGGTCCGGACGCCATGTCAACGACCGTCACGACGGTTCCAAAGCGGTTGAATGCCTGGGCCATTTCAACGCCGATGGGCCCGGCACCCAGGACAACCATGGATGCGGGCAGGTGATCGAGGTAAAAAACCTCCCTGTTGGTGATATGCGGTGTCCGGTCAAGGCCTTTAATGGGAGGGATGATGGCCGATGAACCCGAAGCAATCACCCAGGATCTGGCGGAGGTGCTTTTGCCGTTGAGCCGGATAGCATGCTCATCGTAGAAATTCGGATTGCCGAATTCGACCCGGGCCCCCAATGCGCAAAATCGTTCGACCGAATCGTGCTGCTGGATGGTATCGATCACTGATCGAATCCTTGCAGATACTTTTTCGAATTCAACCGGCGGCACATCTATTTTGGGCAGTCCGAACTTTTCTGCCTTTTTCATTAAATGGTAGACATGGGCGCTTTTAATCAGTGTTTTACTGGGCACACAGCCAAAATGCAGGCAGTCTCCGCCGAGTTCTTTTTCTTTTTCTACCAGAAGGGTTTTGGCACCCAGCTGTGCGGCTCCGGCTGCCACGGTCAGGCCGCCGGCGCCACCGCCGATGATTCCGATATCATAGTCGTATTGGGCCATAATCGTCTCCCTGTTTGGTTTCAGTTGTCATTTAAAGACCAATCATAATTCAAATATCTTACTTTAAGAGCGTCTTTTTTGTCGGCTAATTTTTTTTTCAGATCCTGCCGGGCATATTTCAAATAAAAACCCACAACATCATCGTTGAAGTCCTTTGCAAACCATTTAAATATCCGGCTGACATAAAAAGAGTTGTTTTCAAGCCGGTAGCGGTATGGATCATTGATAAACGAGCGGGTTGCTTGATCCAGCTGTCGATCCAGTGAACTGCCCAGATATGGCTTCGAATTCAGCGGTGGGCAGCTGACCGCCGAGCAGTTGATGGCAAAATGCACCCGCGGGTCTTTGAATTGAGGCCTCAGGATATGATGTTCAATATCATCAAGAGTAACCTCGGCACCATCGACGCGCACAAATTTCCTTTCCCAGGGGCTCTTAAAGTAAGTGCCGAGATCTTTGATGGATGTAACGCCGGGATAAGCGCTTAAAATCAACTTGATGGTCCAGGCGTTATAGGCATTGATATAGTATGCGAACCGCTCATCACGCGACAGTGTCTTTGAATCGGTATCTTCAAGCACTTTTAGATAGAGGTCCAGCTTTTCTTCCTCAGATTTGAATCCGGCGTAATCCACGCCGCCCGACTTGACATATTTATTGAGCAGCTCGGCCCAGATGACTTCTCAATATGGCAGAAAATTCCCCAAAAAAGCCAGATAAACAAGAAGAAAATCAAATGCCGTTCGTTCATTTTTAAGATATCCTCGCCACGATCGAAACTTTTATGAATTCCGTTTAAAATCCGCTTTTGAGGTCGACCGCTTGTCTTATGTCGTATGATACCCTCAAAACTTACATCCTTTTCGCGCATGATCAACGGGCAGTTTTTTTCTTCATCGTAATTTAATGGCGCAATCGTCTGAGTCAAGAACGCGTCAGAGAGCGGCTTGTCTCAAGTGTGTGAAATGGTGTGGACCGCTGGAAAGAAGTTGATTTAAATGTAAAAAGTCTTATGTTCGGAAATATTGAACACTTTTATGCAAGTTGGCCGAAGAATTTCAACTACGAAAAGGAGGTCAAAATGGAAAAACGTAGCGCAGCGGTTACGATGCACGGAAATCCGCTCACTCTGGTGGGTCAGGAACTCAGCGTCGGGGATTCGGCTCCGGATTTAGAGCTTCTGGACAATAATCTGAATGCGGTCGAGCTTTCATCATTTCAAGGAAAGGTATGCGTTATTTCAGCGGTACCGTCTCTTGACACGCCGACATGTGACATGGAAACGCGCCGGTTTAATGAAGCCGCCGGGAAACTGGGTGACGATGTCGTCATTTTAACCGTCAGTATGGATCTGCCTTTTGCCCAGAAGCGGTGGTGCGGTGCCGCCGGCGTTGAAAAAGTTATCACGCTTTCAGATCATCGGGATGCGGCCTTCGGAACCGCCTTTGGCGTTTTGATCAATGAATTGCGCCTGCTGGCCAGATCAATTTTTGTTTTGGATCGAAACGGTGTCATTCAATACATTCAGCACGTCAAAGAGCTGTCTGAAGAGCCGAATTATGACGCCGTCATCTTATGGGCAAAGGCCAATCTGACGCAGCAATTATTGATGACCCGGAATTATGGGTGGACCATTACGGGGATTTCCTTTATCGCTTCGCCCTATCCAGGATTAAAGACCCTTCCGTTGCCGAAGATCTGGTTCAGGAGACATTTCTTGCCGCCTTGCGGGGACGCGAAAACTTCAAGGGCCATTCAGCGGGCCGGACCTGGCTGGTGTTCCTCCGACAAGATCGAGGTGCTCACAGATCAGACGGACCCGGATTTCAACGAACAGGGTGAATGGCAGCTTAGGCCGTCAAGATGGGCCGTCAATCCAGGAAGAATTTATGAGCAAAAAGAATTTTTGGATGTGCTGTATCGTTGCCTGGCAGGGGTTCCGGAGCGTCTGGCAGAGGCATTTATGATGCGCGAAATGGAGGGCCTCAGCACAGCGGAAATTTGTAAGGCCCTGGACATCACCGCGACAAACAGCTGGGTCATGCTTTATCGGGCGCGCATGTCGCTGCGTCGCTGCCTTGAGGACAGTTGGCTGGGTGCAGAGCATTAAAGGAGTGAACCGTGCACTGGATGTACAGTTGCAAAGACGTTTCTCAGTTGATTTCAGAATCGATGGACCGGACGCTGCCTTTTTATCAGCGCGTGCTGATGGGGCTGCATCTGATTGTCTGCAAATATTGCAGCAGATGCAGAGAGCATTTTAAGGCCATCCGGGCCGCCAGCTGCCATGAGGAACTGCACGGCAGTGAGCTGGATGCATCCCGTGAGCTCTCCAATGAAGGTAAGGAGCGGCTGAAAAAATTTTTAAATAATCATCTTTACGGATAAGGGGTTGATACTGTGGCGGATACCATCGATATTCGTTCAATCAAAGATCGAGGTGGCAGACGGAATCTGCCTGATCGGCGCAAATCCACCTCATTGGACTATTTCCCGGAGAGACGGGTTACACGCCATCGGAGAAGTGGTTCCGACCGCAGACGTCTGCAAAGCGCGAAGGTGAGGAAAAAATTAGAGCGCCGAAAGGCTTTTAAAGAAAAATATTTTAATATTTAAGGCAGAACCCTATGAAGGCGCTGCCGATTACCTTCTGAAAACATCGCGACGTTCGATGCAACTGCCATCCCAGTGGCCGTTGGTGCTCCGGCGGTCAGAAATTCTGCGCCGGGCCAGGCCGCTTCTGCGGTCAAAGCCTTTTCTGCGGTCGCGACCGGACCGCCTTTCGATACCTTCATAAGGGGTGTGATCTTGCCTTCTATCACCGCCCGATCTTGTGCCGCCTTTATCCTCTATTCTGACCTCTCCCCCATTTTTACCCAAGGTGTTTTTTCCTCCTCATTTTCAGCTGCAACTTGAAACATCGAGTTTGTGATCGGTCATTTAAGATACTTCACCGTGCGGCCTGCGGCGCTGGCTCACCGACTGAAGCAACCCGCAAACAGACATAAATTCTTCTGACCTCTCAGGCATGCCCGCTATGGTTTTCAACAAAAATAGCAAGCTTTGTGCCAACTCAAACACCCAGGGCAGTGCAGCCACAATGGGCATTTAGCGTGACGGCTGCCAATGATGTTGCCTTTACGTGCTAGATCTTAAGAAACGGATTGCTGATTATTATGAAATCTTTTTCCCATTTAGAAAAACTGGGGGGCAAAAGCGATGGGTTTGATTGTGGCCTGGAATTTCAAACCGCAAGATTTCCGAAAAGGAGGCCATGCATATTTTTTTGAAAGGGCCTATAGCCCCTTTTCGGTTTTTATCTGCTGATGGAGTTGAGCAAAATTCTGAGGCCCTTTATTTTCCATGCGGCGCCTGATGGATATGACTCCCGCCGGGCACTGAATGGCACACACGCCGCAGCCAATGCACCAATCCGGATCCAGGCGGGGCTTGTCTGCAACCATGTTTACCGCATTGACCGGGCAGATATCGGCGCAGGCGCCGCAGCCGATGCATTCTTCCATTTCGGTTTCGCGAATAAAATAGACCGCCATTAACTGGTCGCGCGGTACCTTGCGGCGCCGGATAATTCCGACATTCCAGCAATAGTGCCCGCAGCAATTACAGGTATGCTTTATCTGGCCCTGGGCATTGTCCACCATGTGAACCAGCCCTTCTTTTTCGCTGTTTTCCATGATCTGATGCGCTTCATCTTTGGAAATTTCACGGGCCAGTCCTCTGTCGATGACAAATTCTGCCATCTCGTCATACTTGACGCACACTTCAAGGCTGTGGTGACAATCGGTGCGGCCGAGTATTTTTGCCGACATGCGGCAGGGGCAATGGGCTACGGCAATTTTGCTGGCCGCATCAACGATGGGCCCGATCTGCTCATTTGGCATGACACCCTGCATAGGGATCTCGATGCTCATGTTTGCAGGACTGTATTTAAAAGATTTGGTTTGCACGCCGCCATAAATTTTTTGGGTGATCGGGACCTTAAAATAGTTGAGCACCAGTTTTGCCATGCGTCTGGCCGTTTCATCCTGTTTGCCACCCCAGAAAAAGGTCTGTGGCAAACCGTAACCGACCTGAAGCAAGGCATATCCAGTCGCCCCATCCCCGATGGGCGCCGTAAACAGGATATTGCGGGCGGCCATGGACTCCAGCGCTTCGGTAACTTCAGGCAAAGGAAGATCGGCGCGCGCGGCGATCTTTTCCAGGCTGACGACCTGCAGTGGGGCAAGATCATTGGGTATGGCCAGCGCCGTTCGGGCCTCTGTCGGGGTAAACATTTCCTTGAGAAGCTCAAGGAGTTCGTCGGTGTAAGGGTATCCCATGGTCAGATGTTCCATATGAGCCGCCAGACGATCGTAAAGGTCCTGCATTTTCATTACTCCTTATCGTAGCGATGCGAATCTTCAGGCCTCTCGCAAAGACGCAAAAAAATTCGCGCGCCAGGGGATTTTTTTAAGAAAACTTAAATTCTTTGCGGCTTTGCGTGAGTAATAATTAAAAAGATAGGGTTCCTTTAAAATAAAAACGATAAAATTGGGCACACGCAATCGAAGCTTAATAGCATTTAAGCGTGAAGGCATGCAAGCCGGAAGCTTCATTTTTCTGAAAGTGGTTTCAAAACCTCAGATCAGATTCAAGGGCAAGGCGTCCCGCAAATTGAATACGGAGCGGACACGTAAGTACGTGAGTATTTTAATTCTTGCGGACAACGCAGCCATTGGACCTTAGATGGGGTTATGAAACCACTTTTAACAGATCACCGATAAAGTCGGCGACCTGCCGTGCGCCGTTTGAGGTTTTTCTCCGTACGCGCGGCATTGCCAAAAGCGTGTCGATCCGATCGATCCAATCTCCATTATGGAATTCGGCTTCCCCGATGGCAATGCCGCTCATGTTGTTTTCGATAAAATCGATGAGCGGCTTTGATTCGCGGTAGCGGGTCCGAGCCGCATATCCGAAAGGAACTCCGGCATGATAAATCTCCGCCAGGGTGCTGTAACCGACCTTTCCAATGACCGCATCGGCTGCATTGATCAAATCGGGGTGAAAATAGGCCGAGTTCTCCGCCAACAGAATCAGATTGTCTTGAATACCTTCCCAATTGCCGGCACCCGGTATGATAAAATGAATATCGGTCCGCTCTTTTAGTTTATCGATAAAGCCATAGGTTTTGGGAACTCCTCCGGCCGTAATCATGACCACCTTGCAGCGGTCTGCAAGCCCAAGCCTCAGCCGGATTACGTCTGCCGGCGTTTTAGTTTTGCGACTGACCGGACCGACCGTCAAGTCAACATCTTCCAATTTGCAGACGGGCCGGGTCTGGATGTGATAGGTGGCTTCGGAAAAAATGGATTGCAAATACCCATCGAATTTTTTTATTTCTTCGTTCTCATATCCCCGATATATCCAATCCCAGGTAAAATTTTCAATTAAAACCGAGGGAACACCGGCTTCTTTGGCAACACGAATCCCCATGGGGGCGATATCACAGATTGTCAGTTTGCTCTTCAGCTGCCGTATTTTTTCAGCGATCGCAGCAATTTGCTTTTGGTTGAAAGGTAAAAGCTTTTTAAGCTTTTGAATGGTTGCGGGCAAATCTTCCTGAAAGGGTGTTTTCTGAACCAGGCCGATGTCGGTCCGCAACCGATGATACTGGAAGGCAAATGAATCGCTTCTGTCAAAAAACCACTCCGGCACGGTGGTGAAAATATCAAACTGAAGCGATGAATCAAATTCTGTCAGCGCCTCCATGACACCGGCCGCCCGTGCGGCATGGCCGAACCCGTGTGGCGATATAAAAAAAGCAATGCGTCCGGCAGGGGCATCCTGCTCATATCGATGATTCATTAGATTAATGCGGGTTTGCAAATGGGATGGCGGCGTTATCCATTTTGCAATAATGGATAACCTCAGCAAATAAGATCAAACCGAAGCAATAGATCGGGGCTTATACACCATTAACCTTATTCCTTGATGACAAAGTGAGCGCGTCTGTTTTTTGCCCAGGCGTCTTCGGTTGAGCTGGAATCGATCGGTTGTTCTTCACCGTAGCTGATTGTCGCTAATCGGGTTTCTTCAATGCCAAGGTCGGTTAGAAAAGACTTTGCACTGAAAGCGCGTCTATCGCCGAGCGCCAGGTTATAATCGCTGGTTCCCCGCTCATCACAGTGTCCCTCGATCGTAACCCGTGCCCGGGGATTTTCTCTGAGCCATTCTGCCTTTCTTCGCAAAATCTCTTGGGCTTCAATCGACAGGCTGGCACTGTCAAATTCAAAGAGAATATCCTCATTTTCGAACATGTCTCTTGCGCTTTTAAATCTTGCGCGCTCTTCTCTGTCCTGTTCATCCTTGAGAGCTTCTTCTCGAATGGAGGCCTGTCTTTCCATTTCTCTTTTTCTGGCCTCCTCTTCGGCTCTTCTGCGGGCTTCATCCTCTGACATCACCGGTGTGGACTTGACTTCCTTTTTAGCACATGAAGGGGCTAAAAAGCCGATGAAGATAACAACAACAAAGACGAGAAACGCCCAATTTTTGTGTTTCATTCTTTTCTTCCTTTCTGTTTCGAATAGTTCGCTCAATATTTTTTCATGCAATTGAGTCGATCAACGAATTTATATCCCAAAGTACGCCGGTTGTCAAAAGAATGAAAATCTGAAAAACCATTTATGCTGGATTATTGGCTTTAATGCTTTTTTACCATTATAAAAACGATTGCGATGATTGCAAAGCGGGGTTGGAAAATGCTCAAACATTAAAAAAAAATGGCGGCTCATGGGGATATGAGCCGCCAGATGAGGAGGACATAGAGGTATGCTTAAGAAGCATAGATCTGTGGGGTAGGCTATTTATAAACTACTACAATGTGGCATGTCAAGCTTTTTTTT
>WOR8_10007602_pt1 | contig 10333 bp, 6 predicted proteins | sample DeeMarSeWOR38_10_FD_19890 | JGI IMG/M metagenome (IMG submission 19890)
CATTCTTTTTGAGGATTTTTAAAAATTCATCGACAGTTTTTACTTTCCTTGCGGTTTTTGGAATTAAATTTTGTATCGACACGTCCTTAAAATTAAATGAGTAACCGGCTTCCCGTATCAGAATGAGTAATTTTCTTCCGGCATCTAATCCATTCAAATCATTTCGGGGATCTGGTTCGGTGTAACCATTATTTTTTGCCTGTATGACAGACTCACTAAAGGTACAATTCTCGCTGAATATGTTAAAAATATAACTCAATGTTCCGGATAAAATGCCTTCAATCTTTGTCACCTTATCACCTGTGGCCACAATGTCTCTTATACTGTTGATAATTGGCATTGCAGATCCGACATTTGTTTCATATAAAAACCTGACGTTTCGGTTTTCAGCTTCTTTACGCAATTTATTGTAATAGGTTTTAGAAGAAGAATTGGCAATCTTATTTGCAGCGACGATGGATATATTTGATTCAATGATTTCCTGATACTTTTCAGCAACTTTTGTGCTAGCCGTACAATCAATGAAAATTCCATTCACTAGATTCAGACCTTTTACCCTGGTAATAAATTTATCGAGATTCATTTTTTTCTTTGAAGCGTATAAAACTTTATCCCATCTGTCGAGTGGAATTCCATCATCATCAAAATGCATTTTTTCAATATTGGCTACTCCTGCTAATCTTAACGATATATTTCTTTCCTCATCAAATGCAGCTGAGTGTTTATTTATCTGCTTTAGAAGAGCGCTTCCAATAAGACCGGTTCCTAACAGATAGAGATTTACTACTTTTGAAGATTCATGAAAAAATGTGTCATGTAAAGCATTTAAAGCCTTGGCCTCATCTTTCTTTTCAATGACAGCGGATATTATCCTTTCTGATGATCCCTGTGCAATGGCTGATATATTAATTGAATTACGACCCAGTGTCTGAAACACCTTTCCGGCAATACCAGGTGTGTGACGCATGTTCTCACCGACAACAGCAACTATCGAGAAGTCTTTCTCAGGTCTGATTTCATTAATAATCCCATCTCTGATCTCGTATCTGAACTCTTCTTTAAGGGATTCGACAGCCTGTTGGCTTGCTCTTGGTGGAATAGCAAAACAAACTGAGTGTTCAGAGGATGCCTGCGTAATTAAAATGATATTAATATTTCTTTTAGCAAGGGCCGAAAATATTCGCTCTGCAATACCTACTGCTCCAATCATGCCACTCCCCTGCACTCTTATCAGCGTAATATCATCTATGGATGATATTCCCCGTACCGGATTTGTATAGGTCGTATGTTTTTTACTGATATAAGTACCTTTAAACGCAGGATTGAGAGTATTTTTGATAAGAATAGGAATTTTTTTACTCAATGCTGGTTGAATGGTTGGAGGATATATCACTTTTGCTCCGAAATGGGATAGTTCCATCGCTTCTTCATACGTCATATGCTCGATCGGAAAGAAATTTTTTACTTTTCTTGGGTCAACCGTCAGGACACCATTAACATCGGTCCATAGCTCAATTCTTTTAACATCAAGTGCCGCACCGAGAATGGATGCCGTTAAATCTGACCCTCCTCTTCCCAGAGTGATTGTTTCATTTTGATCTGTTGAGGCGATAAATCCTGTAACGATTTGTAGTTTCCTGTGTTTATCAAAATATTCTCTTATATTTTTATTGGTCACCCGGTAATTGACCCTGCCTCCCCCAAATGACTTATCTGTCTTGATAAGGGAACGCGTATCAAGGTATTCATTCTTAATACCGGCCTCCTGTAAAGCCGCACTTATTGTCAGAGAAGACAGCCTTTCACCAAAGCTCATGAGAAAATCCTGGGTTTTTGCAGTAAGTTCATGAACTAAAAAGATGCCATGAAGGATCTCAGACAGATTTGTAAACAGAGGTTTAATAGAATTGGTAAGTTCAACCCTGAGGGTACTGGTTGTCAAAGATTTAGCAGCCGCAAGGTGCTTTTCCTTTATTTCTTCCTGAATCTTTAGATATTTTTTATCTTCCTTAGCAGCAAGCTGTCCTGCAGAAATTAAAGAATCCGTAATTCCCTGAAAAGCTGAAAAAACGACTGCTCCGCGATCTTTTGAATTGAATTTATTTCCAATTATCTCAATCACTGCTTTAATTCTTTGCGGGTCTCTTACAGAAGAACCACCAAATTTCAAAATAATCACTTTAATATCCTTCTCATTAACCACAGAGAACACAAAGTACACAGAGTAAAATACTATATAAAACTTTGTGACCTCTGTGATCTCTGTGGTTTAATTAAAAATTTGATTAGCACAACATGCATAATTATACAATTATTTCGATTAAATATAAGAAGGGATTGGATAAGGAACAACTTTTGAGATTATGGGTTGAAAAAAGTTGTATTATACCTCAGAATTATTGATTTGTCAGTGCCGATTCACTGACAACGATCGAAGCCCTCTCGATACCCTCCAATGCACTGAGATCTTTAATAAAAGCCTGACTGTGTTGAGCTTTTTTCAGACGAACATTGAAAGTTAATTCAAGAAATTGACCTAAACGTGCAGATCGAATATTTATGAGATCGTATTGTGTTAAATAGATTGAAAAAACGGACTGATAAACAGGTTCATCCACATCGCCGGGCACCATCCAGAATCTTACTAAAAAATCGGTTTGCTCTGCTTTTCCATATGTCGTCCAGTATAGCACCAGGATGATCAGGCTAATCATTGGAACAGCGACGAGACCGATGAGGTGATTTCCGGCACCGGCCGCCATTCCTGCCGCTAAACCAAAGAAAACAAAAGCAATATCCCTGCTATCTTTTAATGCTGTCCGAAATCTTATAATAGACATCGCACCCACGAGACCAAAGGCTCTGGCCAGATTATTTCCAATTACCATAATGACCACTGCTGTAACCATGGTGATGATAATAAGGGTGTTTACGAAGTCTGGGGAATATGAAAAACTCTGATGTGTATATCTATACAGTGTGGCAATGAGAAGGCCGAAGGCAAAGGCTATACCGACATTAATAACGACATCAAAAAAAGAAATAGTCGGTATTATCTGATTTAAGGACTCAAACAAACTGTCAGTCATCCTGAATCCTCACCGTTTCCGCTCAGTTGACAGGCATCGATACCAAGGCAATATTTAGAAATGGATTGTTTCTTTAGTTTAAACTCGCGCACAAGATTTTTCATCCATTGAGGCATATTATCGTCAAATTTTAATTCGAGTATGCCAGCATCTTGGAACGTTGGAACAAAATTTTCGGTATTCAAAATATCACCTAAATCGGGTTCAGAAAGCGCTCTTACATTGGTATCAAGGGTTAACCTCTCCCTTTCGTTTGCTAATCCTATATACGCTTCCCTCTCGTAGACAACTAATAAAACAGGCAATAAACCTCTTCTAAGAAGATTATAGACAAATTTACCTGACACAACACGGGAATTATAGTCATCTTCGGGATACTCCATAACCGACTCATCGGGTGTATTGATCAGTCGTTCTATCACCATAAAGGGTAACTTTGATCTTTCTTTGGTGACACAGTTAACAAACTTTCTTTTAATTTCAAGAAATGCAAAATCATTCATATCATTGTATGTTCGTACCCGCAATTTTTTTCTGATTTTCAATCCATCCAATTTCTCATAATAGAAATCCAGATCAGGTGTATCAAAATAAATGCTTCTTACTGTATATTTTGCGGCTGATGACTGTTTAAGGTAAGGATCTTCAGTTGTATACGGTGCGCTATAATCCCGTATCTGTGGGATCAGATCCTTCGAAATTTTATATTTATATTCATACCGCGATTGATCAGCGAATTGAACCATTACTGTCTATCCTCTGTCAGATCTTCATTACATACGCATTGAATGACCGATATAGTAATTCAATCAAGGACACCTCATCACAGTGCACTTCAGCAATTCCAATCATTCCGGGAGCTGCATCATTTGTTTCGGAGTGCAAATAACCCGTACCGATATAAACCGGCGATCCGTTTATCAGTTTACTTCTTCGGCCTGTGTCCATTAAGACGGCCTCATATTCATTATCTGTTTCATAGAGACGTATATTGATGCTGTGCCCCGGATCGACAAATTTAAGTTCTGATACCGGAATTGGCAATTTACATAATAACGAATCGGTATTTTCTATCAGGCAGATAATACTATCCTGCGAAGGATAAGAAATGACACCATCAAAAGGGGCGCGTATATCTCCTAATTCCATTTTGCTATTCATTAATTGAACCTGATTTTGTAATTGTGACACATGATCCTTCATATAGCGGACAATTTCATCTTTTTCTCCTGTGCGCATCACCTCAAGCCGCGCTTCTTGAAGAGCGATATTGCTTTGATACCCGTCGTAGGTTGCTCTTGTAATTTCCCATTCGGAAGGACTAATCAGATTCTTCTCATATAGTTCTTTATTACGCTGGTATTGTGGTGCATAGGCCTCAAACTGTATTTTTGCCAGCTCCAGTGCATGTTCAGCCTCTTTAGTTAAGGCCTCTTTTTCACCGGCAGTTGCAATGGCAAGATTATCTCTTGCCTTTTCCAGTTCACCGGTTAGATTTGCCATCATGATCTGATTATCCAAAGATATGACCTTTGCCACCGGATCATCCTTATTGATCCAAAAATCTTCTTTAATAAAATGTTGAAATTTAACAAAGTCTTCACGGTCGAATTGTAGAAGTGTAAAATTCAGAGTTTTATCCTGAGTGTTATCATAGGTTTTACTGAGTAACTTATCCGGCTCGACTTGTATCAATGCCCAACTTTTTTGACCGACAATTTGACAGGGTACCTCTATATCGTATGGAAACCTCACTACCATAAGGATAATTACAGCAATGATTAAGGATCCCAGGAGGTAGAAATATTTATTTTTAAGGAAGTCACTCATAAATAATATGGAATAACCGTCTCAATCCTTTAATTTATTACTAAATTACGAACTAGCAAAGAATCCCGAAATAATTTAACAATTAAAAAGTTTTAAAGATTCATTTCAGATTGTAAATTTTACTGGCGTTTTTGCCCAGTATCTTTTCCTGATCATCTGACGAAAACTGCTTAATAAAATCCTGAACGATTTCAATAACTTTATTATACGAAGCAGCAACTGTGCACACTGGCCAATCAGATCCGAACATAATTCTATTTGCTCCAAAAACATCAAATACGGTATCGAGATATGGAAGGAAATCTTCTTTCTTCCAATTATTCCAATCTGCTTCTGTTACCATTCCGGAAACTTTACAATAAACGCCAGGATAGTCTGCGAGTTCAGTCATTAGAGACTTCCAGGGATCCAGTAAATTATAAGAAATCTTCGGTTTACCGATGTGATCCAAGACAAATCTTTGATTCGGAAACCTTGTTACGAGTTCAATTGCAGCCGGTAACTGATTTTCAAAAATCAAAATATCATAAACCAGATCATAATTTTCCAGCAACCTTATCCCCTCAATAAATTCCGATCGCAACATAAACCGATCATCGGATTCATCCTGAACAACATGACGGATTCCAACAAGTTTATTTCTTCTTGTGTATTTTTCCAGCTGATGTTTAAACTTTGGACTTCGAATGTCTAACCAGCCAACAACACCGCGAATAAATGTATATTCTTCTGCTAATTTTAGCAGCCACTCCGTTTCATCCAGGTTTTGTCTGGCCTGGACGGCAATGGATCCATCAATATCGTTAGAAGAGAGTTCCTGAAACAGATCCTCAGGAAGAAAATCACGTTTCAGGATAGACATTTGATCATTTATCCAGCCATATTCTTCGATGCTATACTTCCAAAAATGTTGGTGTGAATCAATTCTCATATTACATCCTTTTAATAGACCACGGATGACACGGATTAGACGGATTTTCACGGATTATTTTATTGATTTATCCCTTCTGTTATTTCGAGGCTCCGCCAGCTGGCGGAGACGAGAAATCTTAAATTATCGCACAATTCAAGATTCCTCATCCCCGATAAATCGGGGTCTCGGAATGACCTTAAAGATAAAATAGTCAAGAATATCCGTGAAAATCCGTCAAATCAGTGTCATCCATGGTCTATAATTAAGATTTAAGTACAATTTTAACCGGTTTAGCTGATGAATATTTTATCCATACAACCACTGTAGGCTTGCCATTGACATCATATTCAACACCATAGCGAAATTCTTTACCCTCAGCAATCGAATTTCCATCAATTTCAAGGTTTAGATCTTTCTCATTCCAGTTTTTCATTACGAATGCCGGATTTACAAGCGGTGATTTTTCTGACGCCTGTAAAGTCATCTCCAGCGTTTTTGATGATGCTTCGGATACTAGTACATAAGCACGTTGTGTATAATCATATCCCTGATTTTTCCAGTTTGAATCTGCTATTTCCAACTCTGCCGGATAATTCCAGGAACGGGCAAGGGCGACCAATGTTTCCGGATCTTTATTGGTCATCCCATAGAGAGCGGCTTCACCGTTGGGATCCCCCCAGCTGAGGGAGGAATGTGCAGTTCTGTCAGGTGCAAATGCGCTGCGGCCATCAGAGACAATCTGTGCGACCGGCCAGTGGTTCCACCAGGGAAAATGTGAATATTCAGGCCGTACCTCCAGATTAAAGACATCAAAGCCACCACCTTCCCTGAAGATTAAGAAGGGTTTGTATTCTGACTTAAAATGTACATACTGGATATTTGCCTCAGGTAAATCAAAGACCGGATATCCATTTTCCCAGCTGTAAGATTTACTTTCGCCTTTCATATTCAGCAAGGTACAGGCCTCCAGCTCAATATTGTCTTCCGGCCTTGTGCCAGGCTCATTTAACAATATTGTTTCCTGCCACCCACCACGGCCGGGCAGTACTTTTCGTACAGCGACACCATCGGGATAAATATAATATACTTCATTCCCCCATTCTCCGAATCCGGTATTATTTGGCAGATCTTTTTGTCTGAACTTTACATCCATTTGTAAATAACGCCAGTTAACTACTTTACGTGCATTATTATTTTCGATAATAGCGACACGCGAACTACGACATTGTGTATCTGACATATGTTCGATACATCCCGTTGGCATTTCATCGCGGGGACCTTGTGATAAAAACCAGTTATTTCCCGTCTCTCTGCTCTGATCAGCCATCCATTTTCCATTTTCAGAGACCAGACAGGGAGAATAACGGGTGCCGCGCCAAAACATAATATTGACAGGTAACTCATCAAACTGAACGACAACGTCCATAAAATCACCGACGGGCCAGATCGCATCCCATTCGGGATAGAATTTTAAGCGGGTGTAATTAGCAGAAAATCGGCCGGATGATGTAACCTCGGGAAATTTGCGCGGATGAAATTGCGGAGGATTTTCAGGTTTCACTGAATTATACATCGATTTTATTTCAGATGCGGATAATTCTTTGCCATGAAGCTTTAGCTCATCGACAATTGCATCAAGGGTGTATCGTGATGGATAAGTGGCCCAGTCCCTTATTGGATCAGTGGGCGGCAACATTTCGCGATTCATTCCCATCCGAAACCCTTTTCTGAGGTTACTATAGGCAATCCCATAATCAAAATCGAAATCATTATAAGTATTCTGAAGTTCGCCATTGACATAAATAGCCAATCCATTTTCCGGGCTATAGGTTCCCACAACATGATACCACTTATTGAGATCCATGCCCCATTTTTTACCCGGCAATAACTTTGAATTACACTCGTGCCACACTGAGGTCGCATCTGACATATGAAATCCGACCCGACCACGCGAGTCAACGCCGAAATAAAAACCTGTAATTTTATATTTTCCAATAGTTAAGATAGGTGCCCAGTTCCAGGGATACGCCCCCAGCGAAACCCAGGCTTCAATACTAATTTCCCGGGGAGGTTCGTATCTCTCCTCTTCATCCTCTCCCCTTCGTCCTTGTACCCAATTTTCGGGAATACCTTCGATATAGGACGAAAATCCATCATATTTGACTGCTTTTCCTTTAACACCCGGAACTGGATTTGTTAATCCATATACTGTGAATTCTTCACCACTAATGGTCTCAACCGTATTCGATCTGTATCGTTCCATCTCTTTAAAAGGTACTATGTCGTCAAATTTCCACCAGCAGACTAGATTGTCTTTTTGCTGGGCTAATACTGGATTGGTGACTAAAAGGAAAATTACCAAAAAACCAAGAATGACTCGCATAATAACCTCTCTTAAATTATTAATTCATGAAATTTATGTCCGCCACGTCCAAGATCCCGTTTGACGGGGTAACGTCTTAACATAAAATCGATTTATTTTTAAAGCCGTTGAAACGGCTATCATTTTCATCCATATTGCATTAACACCTGGCTTACAGCCAGGTGTCACTGGATAAATAAGTTAAAGTATAACCGTTTCAACGGTTTTCTAATTCATTTCAGCAAAATACTCACTTCTTTTTCTGTTTGTAGATCGATCCAGACAATCAGATCATTCCGATCGATTTTTTGAACACGATCCCAGCGATAATTTTCATTATTGATCAACTGATTACCGTCAAGGTTAATAGTTATTTCCTTATTTTGCCAATCATGAATAATAAATACCGGATTTACAACCGGGGATTGCGCTGATCCTTTTAAAATGAATGACATCTCCCCTCCGGAACTAACCAATTCATACGCTCTTTCTGCCTGGTTATAAAAGCCTCTTTTACTGCCATATTTTGTGATTATTGCCGGCGGATTCAGCCAGGACTTAGCAAGAGGTACAAGATCTTCTGCTTTTGATTGTGTCATCCCGTGAAGCAAAATTTTGGTAATAGAATCTCCCTCTCTCTCATAGATGGGAATTTTGGTGATATGGTAATAAGATCCATGTGCGGCCTGCTTACCGGAGGCATTTCTTCCCGGCGTCGGCTCTAAAGTTGTCGGCCAGTGATCTCGCCAGCGAAAGCGTGATCCTCCCTGGCTGCCCTCATAGGCATACATTTCACAGGGCTGTGGCGACACAACAAAGGGCTTATATTCTGATTTAAGATTCATAAGAACAATATTGCTGCCCTCCGGTGTAGGTGTTTCAGGTTTTCCAGGTATATTCCAGTTCCAGATGCCCAATTCACCGTTCATATTTACCACATGAACAGCATCTTTATGAACTGCCTGCTCCGGCGTTGTGTAAGCATGATAGACAACAATTCCCTCATGCCATTCATGCCCTTCATCATCGGTATGTCTTACATCGTCAGACCTGTATGAAGAGAAGAGTGTTATTTTCCTGATGCCAACACCATCCGGGTAAATGGTATAGTACTCATCACACCAGTCTCCCCATCCGGTGAGGCTATCAGGCCAGGCGATTCGATAATTAACATCATTTAATGCATATCGCCAATGAACAACCACCCTGGCCCGATTATTCTCAATAATGCGCACATGTGAATATCGGCATTGTTTATCAGACATCGGCTCACTCGAACCCACGGTTTCCCATGTCTCCGTGAATTCATTGTTATACCAAATATTATTCTCGGTAACCCAATGTGGGATATAATTCGTACCACGCCAAAAAATAAATTGAAAAGGTGCATCTTTAAAGCGGACCACAACATCGGCATATTCACCAACCCGCCAATCTCTGTCCCATACCGGGTAATATGCCAGTTTTGTATAGAAAGCGCCAAAAACGTTTTTATTAGGAGGTCCTGCGGGTAAAGGTGGAATTGGTTTATCTTTGTTTTCAAACGATTTGACATAGTCAATCGTGGTTGAATCTTGTCCAAAGACAAGTGAATTACTGAAAAACAGAGTAAAACATATCAGTAATGATAAAAATTGAAAAGGTTTAGTTGTCATAATTGCCTCGGCCTTATCATTTTAAGTTTAAAATTAGTTTATTTAATACTATAAATGCTATCTCCTCATTAATCTATAGCCCGGATCCCTAACATAAATGTCTTCGGGATCATAGATAACACTCCGACAGTTTAAGAGGTGTAGAAAAACCTATTTTTTTGGGCGTGCCTTGTAGGGACGTAGCATGCTACGTCCCTACACAGTTCGCCGTTTAATTTGTGCCTTATTTCAATTTTAGAAAATATCGCTTATCAAATTTCATTTTTTGGGGAATTTAATTATCAGAAGATCATAATTTCTGTTATCCCCAAACACCGTCCTGATACCCTTGCTGCATCCACTCCAACTGATTATTGTCATAGAATGGTGAAAGTGATGCTCTCAATTCATCCATTTTATCCGGATTCAAGGGTTTAAAATTCCTAACAAGTTCAATATTTTCTTTCAGCACATCCATGCTGTCGATGCCAATTACCGCCCCATG
>WOR8_10009824_pt1 | contig 10333 bp, 8 predicted proteins | sample DeeMarSeWOR38_10_FD_19890 | JGI IMG/M metagenome (IMG submission 19890)
CTTCGCATTCCAAATTACATTTGGAACTCTTAACAATACCATAATAAATCGTCCCGGACCAATCTTCATGAATCAAAAGCTGTTCATAGAAAAGTTGACACAGGCATTTCATCTCGTTTCAAATTGCGATAATTTCAAAACAAAGAAAAAATCTAAAAAGTGAAATTTTATAAACCTCACTTCTTAAAAACAGACTTATATTCAATCAAAGATATAATTTAAGGGAATTGTTTGCAGCAATAGCCAAATCGTCAAAATTTAGCACTCAACAGGAAATTATAGGAAAGGATTTAACACAGAACCGCCTGTGTAGTGGGCGCACTTATAGATTTTTCATGAATCCGCAAGATTGCTCAGTGGATTGCCGCAACCCAAGCTTCATCTCAAACTCAATAATCAGCATCTTCAGCAGAACGTGTGGGTGAAATTTTATATTATTCCCTCCATATTATTCGCATGAAGCCCCTAATGCCTCTATCATCTGTTTTGCTACATCCACGTTGTCAGGTCTGCCGCCGAGACTGATGTATTTCCTAAATGTGTCTAACGCTTCGCAAATGGTTTCAGGATCTCCTAAAAGGCAGTTTCCGAGTAAATAATAGGCTTCGGCGTAACCGGAATCAGCGGCAATAGCCCGCTTGAAGGCCACGGCAGCTTCTTCCATATTGCCGGCATTATACTTGGTGACGCCAAGATTGTATAACTCTTGTGCCCCCCCTCCCGTAATCTCGGATGCTTGCTCAAAAGCTTCCTCGGATTCTTTCTTCCTTCCCAATTTGTCAAGGACTACGCCTTTATTGTTAAACAGTTTGGGATCTGCGGGATCCAATTCGATCGCTTTTTCATAGGAGGCCAGTGCCTCCTCGTATTTGTTCATCTGGAGATATGTATCACCGATACGGGCGACGAGGACTACCTGCTCAGGATCCAGTTTGAGACCCTTATTGAATTCGTCGATCGCTTCGGCATACATCTTTTTATCAAAAAATTCCACTCCTTTATCGAAGAACTCCGAGACAGCCGCTGCGTTTTTCCTCCGCTCCGCATTGGCTTCGTATTTTTCCATGTATTCGGCACGTTCTTCATCCGTCATCTCGTGAGGGAACTTATAGTCCGTTCCAGGTCTCAGGGTGAAATTGACTTCAAGCTCTTCACCCAGCTCAGGTTCTATGGGCGATTCTCTCTTGGGCTCATAACCTTCCTTGCGTGCTACGACATGGTAGACTCCATGCTGGAGACCTATCAGGTAGAGATATTCACCATTTTTATCGGTCTTGCATTTGAGAGTACGTGGATTATCTATACCGCTGATGGTGATTTGGACATCAGCCAACGGGTTGCCATCAGGATCGGTAACCTTGCCTAGAATGGATCTGGTTTGTGCCGTTGCATAGGAACAGAACGTCAGCAATAGAATGACAGGCAATAAATACTTGCACGCTATAGTTTTCATGCGACCTCCTGACGATATTGAATAGCGGATTTACATTATTATTATACATCAAATCAAGTGTTGAAAACGGCATTTTCATGTGTCCAGGATTTCCTTACATGCCTTTTGGGTTTGCTCCTATTCTCCTTGCAGACTCTTTCCTGGTTCGGCGGGCTGGAAAATAATGTATCCAGACGAAGAAATACTGCATTTGCAAACCTTTAACCTGCATTTCTCAGGGGGGTTCGCATAAGCCTGAATCCAATAAAATATGAATGGGTTGAAAGATTAGGCGGGCAAGGATGCTCAAGAGATGCGGACCTCCGACTCTGCCGGAGGTCCCGTACTATTGCCCGAAGGCTGAAAATATACAGAAAATTGATTTCACACAAGTATATGCCAATACCACCTGCGGTTGCCGGTTATTTCTGCGCCTCGAAGAGCATTTCGTCGAAGGTCTGGTTGAATAGCCATCTACGGGCGTTTAGGGTCCAATGGCCGATGAATGATTGGCCCTGTCCTTCAAGTGTATACTCGATACTGTATTTATGAGGCAGCGTCATACCGCTGACTTTCTTGTAGTCGTCGAATCTTTCGATGAGCGTGTAAATGGATTCGGGAGTAATGGCCCGATTCATAATACTGCTGCGTCCAACGGTTCCAACTTCCTCATCAATAACCTCCCCTAACTGTCCGAGAACCGCAACCTCGGATTGTACGGAAATGTCTTCCTGTATTCGCACAACGTAATCGGTTCGAACATGGTGAAAAGTTTCAGGCTCGAAATACATCTTGATTCTAATATTGCCCAGTACATTCATGGGCCATTCCAATTGGTACAATTCACGGTCTTCAACTTTGACTTTTTTGTATTTCAGCTTGTACTCAATCCCTTCGGGATTCAGCAAAGGCCAGGCCAGCGACAGAGTGCCTCCAATGAATCCCTTTTTCATGACTCCATTGAAGCGAAAAATAAAATCCGCAATCGGCGATCGCTGACCGGGGCTGATGTAACCGACCGAAACATCATTTCCGTTGTATGCAAAATATTCTTGAGGGTAATCAATTGAGCCGTATTTCAATACGATTCCGAGTTTGTTTCCCTCCGATACGAATGTAGAGACGCCGTTTTTAATGCTGCCGGTCATGCCCTGGACGAATTCAACATCCGCGGAACCGAGAAAAGCGCGTGAATTTACCGAGGAAAGGGTGATAGGTTCCCCGATGGATTTAATGTGCTCGGCTATCAATTTTTCCGGTGTGAGGTCAGCATTGGCGCTTGCCGGCTCTGCAGAAGAAATATTGGATTGGACTGTAAATAACAGAGAACAAAAAACAAACGCTGCCAGTAATACTTTAATTCTTTTCCCCATAAAAGCCTCCAAAAATAGACTTGAATCAAGTGCAAGCCTATTTGACTGATTCACGAAACCTCAAAAAGGTTCATTATTCATCATAATATCCCTTTTTAATACGCTGGGAGGGATGTACGCGTTACCTGAATAGTGAAGAAAGTAAACTTCAAACTCCAAACTTCAAACTTTTTCTGGTGCCGGCACGGATTTTCAACCGGCCGATCCATTCGATTCGCCATCTGTTGAAATCATTGACACCCTGTGGATGGGCGCGTTAGCATCACAGTTCACCGATGATATATTAAATGGATATCAAACTTCCGAGAGGTATGGAGAAATGCTGCCGAAAATTCTGGTAAAAAAGTGGTTGCATAAACGGCCGGACGTAATGGCCCTAATGCCTGTGCTGGCCATATTATGGGCCGGATCCTTATTGATTGCCGGGGAACCGGAGTGGAATCCTGACAACATCAAAGAGTGTGATCGGGAATGCCTCATCAGTATCATTGACGGGTATATGAACGCGCTATTCCAACAAGATACCGGGGCTTTGCCCCCGCTGTCGATTGATGTACGGATGACGGAAAATACGGGTGTTATGGATGCTGGTGAGGGTGTTTTATGGAGGTTTAAGACAGAGCCCACCAGTTTTAAAATATATGTCGCCGATCCGGTTTCAGGCCAGGTCGCCCAACAGGCGCGCCTCAAGATAGGAGGCCGGGATGCTCTGGTTGCCGTTCGCCTGAAAGTCGATCGGGGCAGAATTATTGAAATAGAACACCTGTACGACCGCAATATCGATGCGGCGGCAATTCCTCTTCTGACTACGCCCGTGCCTGTTCTGACTTCGGATGTTCCGCCCGAAAAGCGGATTTCCCGGGATATGCTTTTTAGGATTGCCAATTCGTATTTTGATGCCCTTGAAGGGGACAACGGGAAAATCGGGGCGTTTTCCGACGATTGTGTGCGGCACGAAAACGGATATCAGACCGTCAATAATCCTCCACCGGGTGGACGAATGATGCCGGCTCCCTTTATACCGACAGCGGATACGGAACAGGGACGTGAAATGCTTCGGTTCAGTATGATGACCTGTGCAGAACAGATTGACACTAAGACCTTTGCCTACATGAAACATATCAGGCCACGGCGGGCATTGATTATCGATGAGCAGAAAGGTCTGGTCGGTACGTTTCCGCTGTTTGTTCATGACGGTACAAGACGGGGAGCTTCGCCCGGTGATCCGCCGGGAATGCTGCAGAATCTCGTAACAATGGAGACGTTTGGAATCCGCGACGGTTTGATTCAACATGTTGAGGCATTTCCATTTGTTACCCTGCCTTATGGGTTGGGGAACGGATGGACCCCTGGATCCGGTCGTTGATCGTTACGGTGATGGTTTTCGATTGCCGGGTATGAAGCAGAAATATTCCGGCTTCTGATTCCTGTGTTTGAAGTTCTGAGTTCTGAGTTTTGAGTTCTGGCTCCTTACTCCTGGCTCCTTGATTCTGAATTCGGAGAAAAACCGAATTTTGCTATGTTACGATTAACGCTAAATAATCCTTAAGGAGATACTTATGAATTCCGCATTAGAGTTCTTAAAAGCCAACAAGGTTTTCCACCTTGCCACTGTCGATGGAACACAGGCCAGAGTGCGTCCTTTCGGTTTTTACGGGTAAGATGAAGGATGTTTACAAGCAGATGGTAAAGAATCCCAAAATCGAGGTCTCGGCAATGGGTGCAGACAACACATGGCTGAGAATTACGGGAAGTATCGCGTTTGACGATTCGCGCGAAACAAAGACGCAGGCCTTTGAAGAAGCTCCCATGTTGCTGCAGATCTATCGCAAGGGTGCGGACGACGAAAATTACGTGACATTTTACTTCACCGAGGCTAAGGCGATCCTGTATTCGTTCACCGAAGCTCCGAAAGAATTGCCTCTATTTTAATGCCCGGATTTCAACGGGCGCCTGTTCGGGCGCCCGCAGTATCTTTTATTTAGCCTTTGTTAAATCAATTAAGGTTCCGGGCTTTTTATGTCGATGGATGCTACATGAACAGGCGAAACCGTTTAAGATTCAGCACCGATATGTTTGTAACTATAACGGGTGTCGATGACACCGTTGTTTCAATGAAAGGGAGGATTGCAAACCTGTCGGCACACGGTCTCAGTCTGATCCTTCCCGGCAAGGTGCCTTCCGGTATTACTGTTAATGTAGAGTGGGGAGAATACCATGTTCAGGGTCAGCTGATATATTGTCAACCTTATGGCAGCGAGTATCGGGTCGGATTACAGGTGGAAGATCCAATCTACGAACCCACCCTTGCAGGAAAAAATGAAAAAGCTTCGAATAGGCCCCATCCAAAAATCCAAAGCAAATAGTTCTTCTAATTAAGAAACGCACGTTGAATAAAAATGGATTTGCCCTTCCGCTCGTGTTATGACAAACTGCGCTTTGCGCTATCCCAGTCCGCCTTTGATGTGACTATAAAAACCGTGTGAGGGATGTGGGCTGGTCCGCAAAAACCTGCCGGCGGGGAATGCCGGTCCGGTTGAAGAAGGTAATAGAACTACAATCAAGTACACTTCGAAAAGCCTAACAGGAGGATATCTTGTGAGAGGATTTTATTTTCTCTGTTTTGCAACCTTCTGCCTTTTCTCACTAGAAGCGTGTCATATGGACAGAAAGGCTCAATCTCTTATGAAACCATCGACTTTCGGTGTTCTCGCGGATGGCCGCGAGGTGCTTGAATATACGCTCGCCAACAGCGCCGGAATGTCCGCCAGAATCATCAATTACGGCGCCACCGTTACGTCCCTATTCGTGCCCGACAAGGACGGCAATATTGAAGATGTGGTTCTCGGCTATGATTCCCTTCAGGGCTACGTCAACGGTTCGGAATATTTTGGCGCCGTCGTCGGACGGTACGGCAATCGAATCGCCAAAGGACAGTTCCTGATCGACGGGCAATCGACGGGCAACAGTATCAACTGACGATCAATAACGGGGAAAACCACCTCCATGGGGGCAAGATCGGCTTCAATAAGGTGTTATGGGAAGCGGAAGTTCTGAATGACTCCGGTATGCCGGCGATTCGATTCACGTATGTAAGCCGAGACGGCGAAGAAGGGTACCCTGGAACCGTGACTTTGAAAGTCACGTATGCATTGACCCATGATAATGAGCTGCGTATCGACTATGAAGGTGTGACCGATAAGCCAACCATCCTGAACCCGACGCAGCATTCCTACTTCAACCTGTCCGGGAACTTTACCGAAACGATCCTTGGCCACAGTTTGATGGTTGAAGCGGACAAATTCACACCGGTGGACGAAGGGCTCATCCCGACAGGAGAACTGGCTTCTGTAGAGAATACGCCGCTTGATTTTCGTCAACCCCAGACGATAGGAGAGCGCATTGATGATCCCTTCGATCAGCTGGTTTTAGGTCAGGGATACGATCACAACTGGGTTCTGAGAGACTATACGGGTGACGGAAAAATTCATAAAGCTGCCCAATTGTACGATCCTTCAAGCGGTCGTCTGATGACCGTTTTCACGGACCAGCCGGGGATTCAGTTCTATTCCGGAAACTTCCTGGACGGAGGCGCCATAGGGAAAAACGGAATCGCCTATGGGCACAGAACCGGTCTTTGCCTTGAAACACAGGTCTTCCCGGATTCGCCCAATAAGCCGGATTTCCCGTCGGCTTTCCTCAAACCGGAGCAGGTGTATCGCCAGACCACGATCTATCAGTTTTCAACCCGATAAACATCAGGAGAACGATCCTATGAGCGGAATAGACTGGCTCGTCATCGCAGCGTACTTTGGATTGATCGCATGCATTGTCGTGTGGGTATCAAAAAAACAGAAGAAGACTTCCGACGGCTATTTTCTTGCGGGAAGAAACTTGGGGTGGTTTATCATCGGCGCCTCTATTTTTTCCTCCAATATTGGTTCGGAACATCTGGTGGGACTGGCTGGTTCCGGAACGACCGATGGTGTGGCAATGGCCCATTACGAACTGCACGCATGGTGCCTGCTGATGCTGGGATGGGTCATGGTCCCGTTCTACATGCGTTCGAAAGTATCCACCATGCCTGAATTTCTGGAGAAGCGCTTTTCTCCGACAGCCAGAACGGTGCTCTCGGTCATTTCGCTTGTGGCCTATGTTTTAACGAAAATTGCCGTGGGAATTTTCGCTGGAGGTGTGGTTTTCCAGACACTTCTACCGGACCTCCGCTACGGAGCACTGGACAGTTTCTGGATCGGTTCCCTCGTGGTGATCGTCGTTACCGGTATTTATACAATCGTAGGAGGTATGAAGGCCGTTGCCTATACGGAGGCGGTCCAGACAATAGTGCTGATTGTCGGGTCTGCACTGGTTACCTATTTCGGAGTGCAGGCGCTCGGCGGTTGGTCCGAACTCAGGGCGGCCGTTCCTTCCGACATGTTCAATCTTTGGAAACCTCTGGTACCGGAAGGTATTCAGAGCACATGGGCTCCGGTCAACAATAGCCAGCAGATGGCCTGGTATTTCAACGGCAATTACCCATGGCTCGGTATGCTGATCTGTGCACCCGTTATCGGCCTATGGTACTGGTGCACCGACCAGTACATTGTCCAGCGCGCTCTAACGGCGCGCAATGAAACCGCAGCCCGGCGCGGAACCATAACAGCTGCGTTTTTCAAACTGCTGCCGGTATTTATTTTCATCATTCCGGGCATTATCTGTTACGCACTTGTTTTGAAGGGCCAGATGCCGGATTTTAACCTGATCCAGAATGGGCAGGTTGACGCGGATACCGCTCAGTATGCGTTCCCACAACTGGTAAAGCATGTCCTGCCTGTCGGCATCCGGGGACTTGTGGTAGCCGGGCTGCTGGCCGCCCTGATGAGTTCGCTGGCGGGGGCTTTCAATGCCAGTGCAACGCTTTTTACCATGGATTTTTATAAAAAGCTGCGACCGAAAATCACTCAGGAACGGCTGGTATGGATGGGTCGGATTGCGACATCCGTTATGGTACTCATTGGCATTTTCTGGATCCCGGTTATCAAAGGAGGTAAGGGTCTTTACGATTACCTGCAGGGCGTGCAGTCCTATCTGGCGCCACCTATTTTCGTGGTGTTCTTTCTTGGAGTATTCTATAAGAGGCTGAACGCTAAAGGTTGCCTTTGGGCGCTGATCACGGGATTTATCCTGGGACTATTCCGTCTTGCCGTGGATACGCCGGTCAAAATGGTCGAAGGATTCGAGTATACCGAAAGATCGTTCCTGTGGATTGTCAATAATATTTATTTTCAGTACTACAGCATGATCATTCTGTTCGTATCGGCGCTGGTGATGATAGTGGTCAGCTACAGGACAGCACCTCCGGATTACGGGAAAATCAGCGGATTGACTTACGCCACACAGACTGAGGAAGACAAGAAAACAACCAGGGCGAGCTGGAAAGCGATCGATGTGATTCTGTCCCTGACGGTTATCGTACTGATACTGGCTGCCTACCTATACTTTAGAGGCTAATGAAATCACTGCGGAGTTAATAGAGAAAAACATAATTTAAATCTCTGCGATTCTGCGGTGAATATTTAAGGAGTGATTCGCAATCCAATGCCTCCGTATGTTATCGGACTCGATTTCGGAACCAATTCCTGCCGTTCGCTCCTGGTTGATATTTCAACCGGGAAGGAGGTGGCGGATCATGTCTTCACCTATCCATCGGGAACCGATGGAATTATCCTGGATCCCTCAGAGCCGAACCAGGCAAGACAGAATCCTGCGGATTATGTTCTCGGGATCGAAGCAACCATAAAGGAAGTGATCCGTAAAGGAAAGACTGTCGATAGGGCATTCAGCCCGGAGGCCGTTATCGGCATCGGTGTGGATACGACCGGAAGCAGCCCGATGCCGGTCGATGCGAATGGACAGGCTCTCTGTTTTCAGGAGCGGTTCCGGGACAACCCGGCAGCTATGGTATGGCTCTGGAAGGATCATACAGGCTATAAAGAAGCGGCACAGATTACACAACTGGCTTCGGACATCCGTCCCCAGTATCTTTCCAGAATTGGAGGAACCTATTCGTCCGAGTGGTGGTGGAGCAAGATCCTGCACTGCAGGAATGTCGCTGCGGATGTGTACGATGCAGCCGAAAGCTGGATTGAAATCTGCGACTGGATTCCGGCCGTCCTTACGGGAAACCCGGCACCGCTGGAAGTGAAACGAAGCGTGTGCGCCGCCGGACACAAGGCACTGTTCAATCCTGCCTGGAATGGTTTGCCCGACAGTGAATACCTCGACAATCTCTCTCCGGGACTTGGATCTTTGCGGGAAAAGCTTTATGAAACAGCGTATAGCGCCGAACACCGCGCCGGAACCCTTTCTGCGGAATGGGCTGAAAAACTCGGACTTTCCCCGTCGGTTGCGATTGCAGTCGGTGCATTCGACGCCCATATGGGTGCGGTAGGGGCCGGGATTTCTCCTGCAACTCTGGTTAAGATAATCGGCACCAGTACGTGTGACATCATGATTCATCCGCGTGGCGAGCCGTTGCAGGATATTCCGGGCGTCTGCGGTATTGTCGACGGATCTGTAATGGACGGCTATTATGGTATTGAAGCCGGTCAGTCCGGCGTGGGAGATATCTTCCTCTGGTTCGTGAACACGCTTGTTCCGGAGAAGTACGGGAGAACATCGGAAGAGCGGTTCGACAATTTAGAAAAGGCGGCAGCTGTCTTGAAACCGGGTGAAAGCGGTCTCCTCGCACTGGACTGGAATAACGGAAACCGAACCATTCTGGTCGATGTTCGGCTTTCGGGCCTCCTGCTGGGCCAGACGCTTCATACACAACCTCATGAAATATATCGTGCGCTGCTTGAAGCCACCGGTTTCGGCGCTTTAACCATTATCGATCGTATCGAGGAATATGGCGTGTCCGTCAAAGAGGTGATTAGCTGCGGCGGTCTTGCTTCGAAGAATTCTCTGATGATGCAAATATACGCCGATATTACGGGGCGCCCGATGAAGATATCCCGCAGTGCTCAGACCCCGGCCCTTGGCGCCGCGGTATTTGCGGCTGTGGCAGCCGGCACGGAAAACGGGGGATACAGTTCCGTTGTTTCAGCACAGCGAAAGATGGTTGGGATCGGTAAAACCTACTCCCCTGCTGATGCGAATCATCGAACCTATAAAAGATTGTACGAGTTGTATCGTCAAATGCATGATGCCTATGGCACGCAACAGTGGTCAGGCCGGATGTTCAATGTCATGAAGGACTTACTGGATATCCGCGATGCTGTGCAGGAAGGCGGAGAATGATCGAACAACTCAGGGACGAGGTCTTTCAGGCGAATATTGCTTTGAGGCGTTATGGTCTGGTGACCCTTACCTGGGGCAATGTCAGCGGTATAAATCGCACACGAGATGTGGTTGCAATCAAACCCAGCGGTGTCAATTACGAGTCCATGACGGCTGCGGACATGGTTGTTGTGGACCTGGACGGGAATGTCCTGGGTGGAAAACTGCGCCCCTCTTCGGATACTCC
>WOR8_10007604_pt1 | contig 10332 bp, 11 predicted proteins | sample DeeMarSeWOR38_10_FD_19890 | JGI IMG/M metagenome (IMG submission 19890)
CCAATTGCTATGATCCAGTCAGCCCCAAACCTCTTGATGCCCTCGGCCGCAGCCCTTACTGTGGAAACCTTCGGATCTGATACAACTCCATCCCAAATCGCTACTTCCCACTGCCTTTCTGTCAATATTGTGCAGACCTTCTCAGGCAGACCAATACTGTTGAGCACCTTGTCTGTGACGATGAATGCTTTGTTCCCCGTAATCGTTTCAAGCTCAGTTAGAGCATCTTCTCCAAAAACAATGTTAGGAACGTAGAACCACCATACCATAATAGCCACCTCTGAATACCAGCTGAAATACTAGGGGCACTCCCCTTTATTTCCTCGCACTGATGTGTTTCATTCTTTCGAGATGAAATTTGGAGCAGAGTCAAGTACTTCAGAAGCCTCAGAAATGATGCGTTCTATGAGTTCTGCAGTGGTGGGAAGGTCCTCAATTCTGCCAGAAACCTCTCCTCCAAACATTAGTGCTGTGTCCTCTTTCTCATCCATGAGGTCTTCGAAACCAGTCCTTTCAAGGTCCAAGATTTTCTCATTTGAGTCCAGTGGCTCACCTAGGTAGAATTTAGGCAGGTCTTCCAAGGTCTGCTCAACAATCTCCTCTGCTCTCCTGTTCCTGAGAAACCTCATTGGACCAAAGAGACCTCTTCCTACCAGAGTCTGACGCTCCTCTCTTTGCAGAATCGCCTGTTTCCACATTGGTTCAAAATCGCTCTCCTTCGTGGCAATAAACCTAGTCCCCATTTGTATTCCAACTGCTCCCATGCATAAAGCGGCTGCCAAGGTCGTACCATCACAGAATCCTCCTGCTCCAACCACAGGTGTCTCAACGGCTTTTGCAACTGCTGGAACAAGAACCATAGAATGAACAGGATCCCATGACACATGTGCCCCTCCTTCATGTCCTGATGCCACAATAACATCAGCACCAGCAGTCTCGGCTTTCTTCGCATGATAAACAGAGGGTACTACATGAATCCAGATGAATCCCTCATCCTTGAGGACCGACCAAGGTTTGGGATTTCCTGCTGAAGTAACGACCACACGCAGTGATCGTTCTGTGTCAGAGTCAGCCTTACAGGACTCAATTGTCTGTTCCACAAACATCTTGGATGCTAATATGAACTCTGCAGCCACCGGTACATTGACCCCAAAGATTCCTCCTGAGGATCGAGTTTTCTTTGTGACTGCTTCAATCGACTTCTCAAGAATCACTGCAGGCGGATCTGTCCCAAATAGCCTTTCAGCATCAAGAGGGGCTGCCTCGGGTATTAGTGTGGCAGCCATTCCGATGCAGCTGATGATGCCAAGAGCTCCTGCATTTGAAACTGCGATTGCCAATGATTCTGTCTTATATGGTCCCATACCTCCTTGAAGTATGGGGTGTTTGATACCAACTATGTCACAGAGTTCTGTATGAATGAGAGCCATAGCCTCCCATCATTACAGCCTACGATTTAAGTCTCTACTCATCAAGATATTTTGTTGGGACCTCTCTTGTTGTGGCTACAAGCTCAAGAGCTGCTTTTGTATAACGCATGACCTTGCCCATGTCGCCATCAAGTTTGAACTTCCGAGCCATGATTCCTTTGATTGGATCGATTTTTCCTGCAAACAGAAGTTTCCAATTCTTGTAAGGTCCTGAGTAGGTGAACTCAGCAGTGTCACCCTCATCCGCCATTCTTGCAGCCCTACACTTACCATGCCAGAGGTCCATGTAGAATCTGATGGGTTCCTCTATGACTTCTCCATCCGCAGTGATTTCAAAGACAAAGTCGCCCTCCCAAGTCTTGGCTGCATCCTCATACCTGTCATTTTTGTTCAGGAGTTCCATGTATAATTCAATCCACTCATCAGAGGGGAAAACGAGTTCTTCGCCCATGATTTGTCATCACCAATACATGCTCAATACAACATGCAAATGAAAAGGCTTCTGGATTTGGTCAAGGATTGATTTTCATGATATTGAGGTCCATGCTCGATGCAAGCTTTTCTTGAAACTCAAGATCTCCTACGGTGCTGACATGATGTGAATCACTTCCAAGCGAGAAAACACAGCCATATGACTTTGCCAACTCAAGAAATCCTACATGCTCAACAGAGTATCTCCCATTCAGTTCAACTGCGACTCCTGCCTCAGCAAGGGCTTCCGCAGCAATCCTCCCATCCTCTTCACGATATGAAGAGAGATAACCATCCCAATGTCCAAGAATCTGAAACTCCCTTCTTCTCAGTGCTTTGACCAACGCTGATGCCCATCTAGTAGAGTCTGTGAACCAGTGAAATGACCCAATTACAAGATCGAACTGCTCAAGCCCACCAGCGACAGGCGCCAACTCTCCATTTGACTGAATATCTACCTCTGCAGCGTCGAGGATTGAAATGTCTGGATAGTCATTCCGGCTTGATTCAATCTCATGACGTCTTTGTTCGATGATATTGATCCCGCCCTTTCGAGACCCCATGGATGGCCAGAAATGGTCTGCAATTGCAATTGTCCTAAGTTTGAGAGACACAGCCCTCTGTACAATCTCATCCACACTAGATACTCCATCTGAGTAGTTTGAATGGATGTGAAGATCTTCGAGACCACTAGTCATTTCACACTCCTGGTCATGCATGTCAATTTAACTCAACCCCTCTGACCAAGATGTTTGCCACTTGGTTTTTGAAACCGACTATACATTCCCAGACATTTTGGGGTGCTTAATATACGAAGAACCAAGACTAGTTTCTAGGAGCGGTGGGTGAATGTCAGACAAGCTGTCACTCGTTGTACGTAGTGCGAAAGCACCAGCAAACAACTATCATTTCGTTTTCAAGACGCATGCAGATGCAGGGAGTACATTCTTCGAAAGAAGATCGAAACTGGAGTGGGTTGAGGAGATAGAAAGACCTGTTCGAATCGATATCAGCTCAAACTGGCTGACAGAGGTCGATCTACGTCCATTGGAGTTTTGCACAGAACTTGAGTACCTGAGCATTGCTGTGAACAAGCTCGAATCAGTCGACCTGACACCTCTTGAGAACCTAAAGAAACTGAGGCATCTAGACCTGTCCCACAACAGGCTGAAGTCTATTGACCTAACACCAATTGCAGGGTGTGAGAACCTAGTATATCTCTACCTCCAAGAGAATATGTTCAGCCAGGTCAACATTGCCCCTCTATATGACCTCAAGCAGCTGACAACTGCTGTGATTCAACTTGTACATCGGGGGAAGAAACCAAAAATCGTCATAGACTCCTACATGAGTAATGTGCCTCCACACCTCAATGACATATTATTCTCATTCTTCACTGGACGAAGAGCTGGCCTTGTTCCAGACTGGCTCTATGACAAGAATACAGAGGTCGAGTACTCACCCAGACCTTACTCCGACCTTGTGGCAGAGTTTGGATGGGCTGGGGTAAAAAAACACCTTGTGGCACTATCAAAGAAACTTAGAATTGGGATTGAATTCGCCGCGCAGAAAATCCTACTTGATGCTTTTGGATTGCCTGAGCTCGCATGTTACGATGGCCGAGTTCGTGATATTGTGAAGTTCTTGCCTACCAGTGGTAGCTACGAAGAGGGTATTCTGAAGTTGTACTCGGATATAGTGAATCTTCTAGAGGCTCAACTCAAGCGAGGAGGAAGCACACTCTATTTTGACACTGAAGCTCTCTCCACAACTCCAGGTAGTGTCTTACTTCCCTCAGTACTTTCGCGAAGAAATATAGAGATGCAGGAAGTTGTTCTTTTTGAGCGGTCTGGAAATGTCGATTTGCTTCCTCTCTGGCTCACAAGTTATGGTCACAATATCCTCCAAGCTTTGGGATGCAAGAGATATGTGTCTAACTCACGAATATCTGAGATTAACAAAGCACTGAAAGACATCAACCATGAGATTATGATCGAAAAGGTTCTGCATGATGAGCGAAAAGACAAGACGCAACACTTCTCTGCTGGACAAGCAATTCAGAGTCATGTTCGTCAGACTGTAGCTAGTTGACTCCTCAATCAATACTATTCAATCTGCGCGCAGTTAGGAATGCATAAATCATCCTATTTCGGACTGAGCCCTTAAATCTTCTAACAATTACCGGGCTAGCGTGGATGTGTGTATCTTGGATGAACTGGACAGGAATATTCTGACTGACCTGGAGCGAAATTGTAGGGTCAGCTACCAAGAACTCTCACGCAAGTATGGTATCTCAGCTAACGCAATCCGACGTCGCATCCTAAACCTAGAGGAAACCGGGGTCATTGCTGGATACTCAATCGCGCTCGCTCCAGCGATGACGGGGACTGACTCTCTGTTCGGACTACTGTCGACTGATGGTTCACGAGATGAGGTAGAGATGGTTGACGCGATTGGGTCGAGCAAATATGTCCTCGCTGCCGCGGCCTATTCTGATGGTGCCTATGCTCTTGTGGCTGAGTATAATGGACCAGAGGAGTTACATGAACTAGGCACATTTCTCAGAACCCTTGACAGCGTTGAGAAGGCACAGCTCCACACCTTTATTCGGAGCTGGGGCTCAGAGATGAAACTGACCAAGACTCATCTACGCGTTCTTGATCCGCTTCTTGAAGATCCCAGATTGCCCATAGTTGATATTGCACAGAAGACCGGTCTCACAGCTCGTAGAGTGAGACGACTGATTCGAGAGCTTGAAGAGGGCGGGGCTCTTCGGTTCAGTGCGTTACCTGAACTGGGCGCTGCCACAAGCCTGCCTTACATTGTTCGGATTCTCTGGAATGAGAAGACCGCAACATATGAGACAATCTATGACTGGTTGCAGAAAGACTATGCACTCAAACACTGGGAGACCTATGTTTCGGCCTCTGAACCTGTGATCTTCTCTCTTCTAGTGGCTGATGACATCACTGACCTCACTGAAACCGTTCGTTCAATCAGACAGAACAAGCACGTGACAAGCGTAAAGGTCCTGATTGGCGGCTATCACAAGTATTTCTCAAGCTATCGGCGTGAGAAACTCATCCAGATGGTGAAAGAGGGCTCCTGAACCCTTCATCTCCAGTTATGTTTGATGGTCATTGTTACGTTTGGCGTCTATCAAACAATTTATAAGGGTTTGATTCCTATTTTGATATGTGTCAAACGTTTGGTAAGTTACAAACCAAACGCTTGCAGACAATAAATGGTGTATACAATGTCTACAACTTTCGGAACCATTCTCGACGACATGAAGACAAGCGCCAAGCTTGCTTGGAAGAGTATGTTAAGCTACTTCCTTGCGAACCTGGGCATGTTGATTGTCATGGTGATCCTTGCCGGGATCATCGCAATCCCCGTACTAGTAGTAGTATGGGTTACTCTCGCGCCATTCACAGACGCCACAATGACAGCTCTGGCTAACTGGGCAACAGCTAATCCACTCCTTCTTGGAGGACTTGGTGTTCTTGTACTGATCCCAGTTGTTTCACTGTTCATGGTTGTCAGCGGCTCAATCTATGGAATGAGTCACGAACTGGTCACCAAGGGTGAAACCAAGGCTGAGCACGCATTCTCCTATCTCCGTCACAAGTTCCTATCATTTGCAGGTACTGGTGCTGTTCTCACAATCATTGTTATTGTGCCACCCGTCATCGCCTGGGGACTTACTTCCTATGCGATGGGTTATGCCATCACCGCTCCAGTTACCTACCTCCTCACTGCATTCACATTCGTGTGGGTGTACTTCACTGCTGGACTGACCTCACTGGTCTTCCCCGCTGTTGCTAGTGGCAAGGGTGTCCAGGATGCATTCAAGGAATCATTCTCTCTATCCCGCCAGTACTTTGATCGTGTGTACGGTGTCTTGACAGCTATTGTGCTTCTGTTAGCCGCCACCTTCGGTCCCATAATCATAGCAGCTCTTGCTATGGTTCCGTTCGTTCCACCGGTCACGATTGCACTAGTTCCCTTTGCAGGTGTTCTAGTCTATACCGTGGTCATGGTGTTCCTATGGCTCCTCCTATTCTTACCAATGGTTAGGATAGCTTGGGTTAAGGTCTACCAGGAACTCACTGGTGGTGAAATCGCAACACAGAGTGTTGTCGATATGCCAATCGTATAGGTGCGATGAACATGGAGGGTGCTTTGAAGGACAACTTTCAAGTCACCCTCCTTCTATCTTTCTAGGTGTGAAAATTAATGAAAAACGCGAGCTTTCAAACGATTCTTGATGACTTAAAGATCAGCATCAGATTTGCACTCAGAAATGTGATTTCCTATGTGCTTGCGATAATTGGAGTTGCCATAGTCACGGTTATACTAATCGCTATCGTTGCTGCATTTGTCTTAGTACCGCTTGTTATCACGCCTGAGGGTCTCCAAGCGTTCACAATATGGGCTGAGTCACTCGAAGGGTGGTTCGCAGCTGGTGGTGTGACCATAGCTACAGGAATCTTCCTGATTGCGCTGCCATTCGTTGCTCCCTTCTTTGTAGCCAGCGGTGCACTCTTTGGAATGGCTCGAGAAATTGTTGAGAGCGAAGGAACATCTGCAGAGGGTGTCTTTACTTGGTATAGGAAGAAGTTCTTCTCACTGGCTGGTGGAGGCACTGTTTTGTTCCTGTTCATCCTGGGACCTGTCATGCTAGTAATCCTAGGAGCAGTAGCTCTGTTTGGAGAACAAATTCTAAATGTTGCATTCATAGGTGTTGGTTCAACAAACACTCTGAACCCACTAATTGGTGCACTCGGTGTGATTTGGTTCGTTATTAGCACTGGACTAATGACAATGCTGTTCCCTGCTATTATCGATGGACATTCTGTTGCTGAAGCAACAAGGAAGTCAATTAAGCTGGGGATTCAGTATTTCGATCGTGTGTTCGGAGCTTGGCTCTCATATATTCTGCTGATACTAGCTCTTGTGTCACCACTGTTCATAATGGCGATTCCATTCATGTGGGAATCCCCCATGCTTGCTATGGTACCTTTAGGAATCTACGGCGTTATTATGGTCCTATTCTTAGCATTTGTGGTCTTACCAGCTCTTTCCATAGGACTCACAAGAGTCTACATGATACTCACTGCTGACGACGAGGATATCATTCTCGAAGAGAGTGATGATGAAAGTGGTCCAAGCTTCATAGGAGGTCTATAACAATGAGTGGCTCCAAGAAACGAAAACGACGAATAAAAGACATGGAAGTCATCGAAGACAAGAATTTGATCAAGTTACTAATGGAGCCAACTCGAGCAAAGATAGTCTTTGACTATCTTGTGAAAGACTCAATGACAGTCAAACAACTTTCAGAAGTGACAGGCAAGAATCCTGGAACTATCCTTCACCATATTCAGAAGTTGAAAGAAGTTGGTCTTGTCTTTGAAGAACGAACAGAACAGACCCAGACTGGCATAGTCCAGAGGTACTACCGGGCATCTGCGCGTGAGTACAGGATGGGTATCAGTGAAATGGTACAGGCCACTGGGGATGATACTACAAAACGTCTGAAGTCCATAATTAAAAGCCTCTCGGTCTATGGTATAGATGTTCCAGAGAATCAGGTTGAGAAGGGCATGGAACTGATGACGGCGTTGATAAATCGTGAGAACGAGCTTAGTTCTCGCAATCTTATCGTGAACGAGGAGGGTCTAGATAAACTCCCATCCTCAGTACGAGGCGATGCGTCGCGAATCATGCGTCGCTTTGTTCTGGAAGACGATTCGCAATATAGAGACCTACGAAAGAACTGGCACGCATTTCTGCGGTCTCACAGAAAAGGTGTATGAAATGAGTAATTATCAAAGAAACACAAGCATGGTTGTGTGTATATTTGCAGTTATAGTCGTTGGCGCCATTGCTGTAGGGGCTTTATCCTTCTATGGCACCAACTGGTTCAACTGGAATACAGCTAGCACCGACTTCCATTTCGATGCAGAGGTCGGAGCCACCACTGGTACAGTAACCTTGGACATTGACCTGACTACAGGTGGTGTCGTAATAACATTCGTCGATAATGCTACACTGCTTTATGATATCGACATTGAGGTCCAAAACATTACTTTGGAGAGGGATGGCGATCCATCAGTAACCTTCGCAGGTAACACTATTGGTCTTACCTATACTGCTGCAGGGGTGAACGTTACCCTTGGTAGTGGTGTGAACTATACGTTGGACATCGAAACTACAACTGGTGGTATCGATGTTGAATTGACTGATGGTGCACATGTTGGCGATGTTACACTCACAGCTGAAACAGGTGGAATCAATCTAGTGATGACTGATGATGTTGTCTTAATTGGGAATGCCACTTTTGATCTGGACACCACCACTGGAGGTGTTAGTATTGTAGCTGACCTTCCAGCTGGAATAGGTGGTAGTGTGGAAGCCGCAGTTGGAGTTGGCGGTGTTGATATCACAGCATCAGGCTGGGTACAGATCACTTCTAACCACTACGAAACCACCGACTACGACACAGCATCTCAGACCCTGACTGTTGTTATCGAAACAACAACCGGTGGAATCTCAGCCGTCTTTACGTAATATCGAGTAAGAGGGGAACCTCCCCTCAACTCTCTTCTTTTTCTCCTATTCTCACCAGTGGACTTATCTCTGGGATTCAATGTTTGGTATTCACTATGTCCGACCATCATGAACATCCTGAGATTGACCTGAGTCAATTCTATGTTTTACCAAGGCAAGAAATCACACTCCCAGACATAGACAACAAGGGAGGTTGGATTCTTGATGTTGGAGGTGGAGGAGAGGGCATCATTGGACTCCTTAAGGGCAGAGATGTTGTTGCCATCGATATGCTGATGGAGGAGCTCACTGAAACTACCAATGATGCACTCAAGGTGGTCATGGATGCCAAAGATTTACAGTTCATTGATGAATCCTTCACTGTCGCTACAGTTTACTTCACATTCATGTACATCCCTGAGGATGACTTTGAGACAATTCTCAAGGAGCTGTGGCGAGTTCTCAAACCCGGAGGTGAGGTCTTGATCTGGGATGTCGTTCTTCGGATTCCTCCTGAGGAACAAGACAAAAACAAGTTTGTCATCATCTTGAAGACGACCTTTCCCAGCGGACTAGAAAATGAAACTGGTTACGGGGGAAAACTCCGAGAACAGGACGCAGATTCAATCCTTAAACCAGCATTGAAAGTAGGCTTCAAGTTACTCGAACAGAGAATTGATGAATACCAGTATTTCGTCAAGCTAAGGAAACCATAATCTCGTCGAATTGTTAATAGGCTTTCAATAATCAGTCTAGTTTGCGAATGGAGGGTAAGAAGTGGACTCAGAAGACCACAATGAAAACGAAGATAGTGAATACGATTGGTCTGAACTCGAAATTCCTACGCCAGACTCCTACCAATTCTATGTTTTTCTTGCCCACATCCTACTCGGAATCATCATTTCTGTTCTAAGTTTCTCCGAAGGGTGGGTGTCTTGGGGTGCTGGTATCGGTGCATTGACCCCTTTCCTGCTTGCAATCACAGGTGGATTCTACTTAATTGCCACAGGAATCAATTGGTACAGGAACGACTTCATCCCATATCTAATCCGGGGTCAAATGATACCTGAATTCGAGACTGATAGTTTCTTGAAATATCAGAGAATACAACGATTCCTGCTTCTAGTATCTGGCTACATCTCCCTCGTCATCAGCCAGTATGCTTGGACTCAGATAACGACCTTCATGTTGAGTTTTCCAACAGATATTGCCATAATACTTGAGGTATTGACGATGATCTATATTGGGGTGCTGTTCTTCCATGCATTTGTCCTAATACTCTTCTTTGCGCTTTTCGACACTATTCTACGTTCATTTTTCTCAGACATTCGATACATTGCTGAACTTGAAGATAAGATGCAGGCTTACTTCAGAGAAAAGCAGAAGGCAGAAAAAGAAGCAGAAGAAGCGAGAAAGAAAGAAGAAAAGGAAGCAACAAAAGAACTAATGAAGTAAGAGGAAGAGACGGTTGTGGAAGAAGAAACAATGGAGGACTATTGAAAATCACGTAGTCCATAGACCTTATTAACAACCTACAATCGGGGATGCCAGCGCTTTCTGAGGAGACTGCACTCTTGACTAACGAGCATACACGAGGTAAGGTTCGAGACTTCGAGTTGACACTAGATGATGCTGGAAGGCTTGCAGAGTGTCTAAACACATTCGATGATTCAGACAGCTGGCCGGGAGGATTCACTCATGGTAACCCCTTCAAAGCGCAGCGTGTTCTAGACGATTGGAAGAAGAGGAATGACATACGTGTTATTGTGGCTCATGCTGATGACAGAATAGTGGGTCATGCCAATGTTTGTCACGCTAGTCTCGACAAAGAGGCTGCATATGTGGGTCTCTTAGGTGTAGATCCAAAGTATCAGAA
>WOR8_10007606_pt1 | contig 10329 bp, 9 predicted proteins | sample DeeMarSeWOR38_10_FD_19890 | JGI IMG/M metagenome (IMG submission 19890)
ACAGACTTTGTAAGACACAAATTTCAAAGAAGAAGTCAATGCATTGCTAATTATCAAAAACCTTATTCTTTGGTCGAAGAAAGTGGCCGAGGTGAGGTAGCGTTGTCTTGTGGGTTAACCGGAGTTCATAAAAAACATGGTTAATGGACCGGTGGGGATTTGCACTTAGGAAAAGATTGAAAAAGTAATTTTTTGCCTGTTAATTGGGTCTGTTTTGGCTTTTATGGTCTGGTATTTTCGGTTTTTGCACTGATTCTTTTATTTGCTCTTGTGAATTTGCAAAGTGTCATTTTTCTGATTTTTTTGCTAAGTGATAACGTTGAAAGTATTAAGTTGTGTTTGGTGATTTTTTTATGCTGTTCCGTTGAGGTAGCAACTCAGCCACTTCTGCTTGTGCTTGGTTTATTTGCTTGAGTAGAATCTTTGCTGTTTGATCTATTGAGGTTCAAAAAAGTGGGGGTTGGGGTGTTTACTGGTGTTTGCGTTTGTAAATGAAGAAGGTGCCTAAGGCTGAGAAGCACATGAATAAGCCTGCTATGATCGTTGGTTCTGGAACTACGAAGAATCCAGCGGTTACCTCTACGTCATTGTCGTCTAGGGCGTCGGTTTCTGCGTAGTATAAGCCGTCTCCGTCGACGTCAACTATTATGTCGTATTTTCCTGGTGTTAGAGGATTGCTCCATAGAAGTGTTGGAGGGATGTTTCCGTTGGCGTCTGTGGTTACGGTTGTGGTTGTGCCTGGGACTCGGGGTGGAATTGCCATGCCGTCAACCCATGTTACATCTTCTACAACGTATATGTCGTAGGTTGTTTGAGGGCAGTAGCCGGTTCCATTGCCATAGACATCATCGCTTGGTTGGAAGGTGTCTTTCTTGACTCCTATTGAATCACAACTTTCGATAGTTGGATTCCAGGCGCATATTATGCACGTTGCGTCGTCCCAATCGCTAACTTCTCCGTAACGACTGGTTGCTACTGCAGTGGCATTGTCGTAGTATGTTCCGGCAGGTAAGCCAATTTCGATGATAATGAAGTATGCAGTTTGTCCTGGATCTAGGGTTCCTATCGAACCTATGGTGCCGTGTCGAGTGTCTGTGACGTTAATATCTGTTAGAGGGTAACCTCCCGTGTTAGTGACGGTGATGTTCCATGTGATTGTGCCTGGAGCAAGTTGAGTCGCTGGACTCCCAGTCTTTGTAACTGTTATTTCCGGGCCCAGCACTGCTACGAATGCTGTGTCGGTTGAAGTTATGTTTCTGCTGTATTTGTCTACACCGTAGGCTGTTGCGGTGTTGGTGGTGTTTTCTGTTATGGTGTGGGTTATGTTGTAGGCTACCCATCCGCCTGGTTGTAGGTCTACGAAGCTGCCGACTGGTCCGTATATGTCGTCGTAGATTGCGCCTGTTAGCTGTGTTTGTCCGGTGTTGGTGGCGTTGTATAGGTAGCTGACGTTGGTTCCGCTTTCTACTAGGGTTGCGCTGGGCGTTTTAGTTAACGAAATACTAGAGCTAAGGTCTATAGGGGATACCAGAGATACAAATGTTGAACTGGTCAATAGTAATAGCATTAATGCTATGATTGACGTTGTTTTTTTCATTTTTCTCGATTCTCTTATTTGCCCATTAAGAAGCTGATTCCAGCTAGCTAAAAACAGGATATAATGCATTATTTCAAAGCAAAATTATGCTATGCCTGGATAGTATTCTAAGATTTGAGTTACGCAATTTCTAGAGCTTAGTTCTATGACAAAGGTGATTTTTCTAAGGTCTTTCACCCTTTCAGATGGAAATTTTGCGTAATCTAGACTTGAATTATATCTTATCTCCTAATTTATGTTTCAAGAAAGTGGAAGTGAAGTTAGCCCTTTGCTGATTTTTGTTTCTGGCGTATTCTCATTGGTTTGCAAACTTGGGTTGGTAGGAGGAGGTTGTTATGAAAATCTAACGAGTTGCTTCCAAGCACGATATTTGAAATAGTTTTATTCTGTTTTTTCTTGAATGGTTTTCCCAGGCATTTGTAAATAATAGAGTTTTTCAGTTTTTCTGGATCGATGAAATTGCGGGTATCCACGATGCAAGAGTTAGGTGATAATTCGTTTATCTGCTGTTCTAAATTTTTATTTCTAAAATATGAGTGGTCAACCATCAAAATTATGCAATCCTTGTTTCTTAATGTCTCTTCAAATTCACCTTTTTTTCCTCCGTAAGTTCTGGGGCTGATTGGGTCAAAAACCATTACTTCTTTGCTGCGTTTGCTTAATTCAGTTATTAATGGCTCAGCTGGAGTTTGTCTTGTGTCCGCTATATCTCTCTTGTAAGTAACACCCAAAACAGCAAAGCTTGAGTCTTCAATGCACTTGTTTTTTCTTTTGAGTGCTAAGTTGGCTAGGTGAAGAATATGGAAAGGCATATTTTTATTGATGGTTGATGCTTCTTCCACAAATCTTATTTTAATTCCCACTTTTGCTGCTGCATATGAAAGATATAGAGGGTCTTTGGGTATGCAATGGCCGCCTACTCCTGGACCTGGATAATGAGGCAAAAACCCAAACGGTTTTGTTTTGGCTGCTTCTATTGTTTCCCAAATGTCTATATCCATTTCGTCAAATGCTTTGGATAACTCGTTAACGAGTGCAATATTTACACTTCTAAATAGGTTTTCTAGCATTTTGGCTGCTTCAGCTACTTTTAGAGAAGACACTGGAACTATTTCTTCAAAAATTTGGGAAAATAAAATGAAACCTGCTTCTAAGCTGGAGTTGTCTATTCCGCCTATAATTTTTGGTATTTTTTCTATACTCCATTTTGTATTTCCTGGATCAATTCTTTCAGGGGAAAAACAAAGGTGGAAATCTCTCCCTGTTTTTAATGAGGCTTTCTCCAAGATTGGTTTGATGACCGTTTCAGTTGCCCCAGGATAAATTGTACTTTCGATAATAACCAGAGAATCTTTCTTGAGGAATTTAGATATTAATTTGCAGGCGTTTTCCAAGAAAGTTAGGTTTGGAATTTTATTTGTTTTCAGCGGAGTAGGAACTGTCACAACAAAGATCTTTGCTTTCTGCAAAACTCGTTCATCATTTGAGATCAGCAAGTTTTTTGAAATTTCTTCAATAGTTTTAATCCGGGCAAATCTATCATTGGGCAATAATGAAGATAGTTCTTTTTGCACGGTTCCTTGTTTAATGTCTTTCAATCGTTTTTTGCTAATATCAAAACCTATTGTAGGAAATCCTTTCTTTGCGAATAGGGATGCTAGAGGGTAGCCTACGTATCCTAATCCGATGACTGCGATTTTGGCTGTTCGATTTCTTATTTCTTGGTTAAGCACGTTTTTTCAGCCTGTAATCGGTTTGATTTTTTCTAGCTTTGAGGTTGCAGAATTTCGTTTTTGTATTGAGAAAGCTTATAGTGAGTCTTAATAAGGCGGTTATTCTGAAACGAGCAAATTGTTCTTTTAGATATGTTACGATTTTGTAATGTTGCACTAGGCACGTGCGCCTGTACTATTGAGTCAGCCGCTGACCCCCTTCACAGTACTTAAAAATGATTTAGCTTTTCTTAGCCTTTCTTGGTGTCCAATCTTTCATTTCGTTTCTCAGGTACTCGGCAAATAGGAAGCTTCACTAATTGAGTCATAATCGTTAGTCTATTACCTGGCTTCAATTCTAGGGGTTCTCTTTCTTTTGTTGCTTCAATGATGATGTCATAACCAAATTTGCGGATGGATTTGATTTTTCCAACTCTAATTGAACGAAACCCTTTGTTTTGGAAGATCCGTTTGAGTTTTCTAAACGTGTAAATGTGAAAAATATGATAAGGCCTTCTTTTCAAGAACCATTTAATTTGATAGAAAAGCCATCCTCTCCAAGACGCGAGTATGAGCTTTGCTTCACCATTTTCTTGGAGGACTCTGCTAACTTCAGATATGGCTTTTTCATCATCTTGAATATGTTGTACGCATCTTCTAGAATATATGTCACTGAAGCTTTCGTTTCTAAATGGAAGGGAATTAGCGGAAGCTATTATGTTAACATTTGGATGTTTTGAAATGTCCAAACCAAGATGTTCTGAACTTTTTCTTCTTAAACCACAGCCTATATCAAGTTTCATCCAAAACACCTGAGTTCGTTGTTGAATTGTGCTTCATAACAACCAGCTCTTTTTGCGAATTGGGAGGCTAAAGGGTAGCTTGTGCCTCCTAGTTTGATAGCTGCGATTTTGGCTGTTCGATTTCTTATTTCTTGGTTAAGCACGTTTTTTCAGCCTGTAATCGGTTTGTGTTTTGTTTTTCTACGTTTGAGGTTGCAGAATTTCGTTTTTGTATTGAGAAAGCTAATGGTGAGTCTTAATAAGGCGGTTATTCTGAAACGAGAAAGTTATTTTCAACTGATATGTTACGATTTTGTAGTGTTGCTTTGTGACTTTTGCATAAGGTTTTATTGATTTTGAGAGGGTTAGTAAATTGCATTTTAAATGCAAAAGAATAATCATAAGGACTCAAGAAATTCCTTAAGAGATCTTGATTGGGTAAAAGACTTTTGAAGATGAGATGTCTTTTCCGTTAGGTGGAAGCCAAGGATTATTCTGATGTTTTTTTCTTTTGGTAATATTGTGTGTTTTAGAATTACGTTATTATTTGTTTTTTCGTTTGTGTTGCTATTGTGAGGGCTCTTGTCTGATAAGAGTGAAAAAAAGACAAGAAGGCAATTATTCTTCTTGAATCAAGTAGTCAGAAGTCTAAGGGGCAAACTGTTGGAGTGGTGGGATATTCTTGGAGAAGATGAATATTACCACTGAAACTCGTATTGTTATCCCTTTATCTCAAAAGAGTGAAATTACGGTTGTTATTCCTTCTTCAAAGGATCGTATTCATACTTTAGAACAGAATAGTTGGCTGAAGGAGTTTAGGGTTGTTGTAGTAAGGAACAATTTGGGTTTGTCAAGAGCTTATAATGATTGTTTCAGGCGTGCAAAGACAGATACTGTAGTGTTGTTGAATGATGATTTGCTGATAGATCCGCAAGTTCGCCGTTACTTCAGCGTTGCGGATGGTGAATTTGCGATGTTGGAGACTGGCGATTTTCCTGTGAGTGGGATTACTGTGATTAGAAGAAGAGATTTGTGGCGTGTAGGCGGGTTTAACGAGTCTTTGAAGTATGGAAGTGCTGACAGGGAGTTTTTCTGTCGGGCTACATTAAAAGGGTTGAAGTATAAGCCGATCCCGTTGAGTCTTGTTAAGCATTTTACTCATGCAACTCGCTACTCCACGATTTACAAATCCTTTCATGCGATTAGCGACAACGTTACATGCATTACTAGATACTTCATTCATTTTCCGGGCCTGTTTCTTAAACATGATTTCCTTCTTAGAGTTTTGCGGAGACAGTTCAAATCAATACTTCTTCATTTATTCTTTTTCTTCAAAATCACGTTGTTTGACAAGTTGCTAATGCTGAAAAAATAGACACGACAATTAACAGAAATCGTAGATGTTATGCTTTCGTTTTTTGGATTTTGCCAAATGTTAATTCAAATCTGAACATGCTAGCTATGGTACAATGGAGGGTTATAGCTTCAAAAGCAATTGGATTATTCAATTTTGTTTAGTTAGAAAAACATTTGGGCAAGCGGGAATACGTTCCATTAATTCTCCAAGTCTTGCTATTGTTGTGTTTTTGTACTGGAGTGGGTAAGGATATCCGGATTTCTTAAGTAAAGAATAAATTAAATGATTATACGGTACTTTGTATTCAAAGGCTGCATATTTTACATAGAAATCGTTTTGTTTCAAGATGTCCAGAAAGTCTCCAAGATTTTTTATTGCATGTTGATGCACTTCAATTTGTAATATTATTTTTTCTTTCAATGTTTCAGCCCCGCCTCTAAGTATTTCGTACTCATACCCCTCTACATCCATCCTTATGAAACCAATTTTTGGTTTCTTCTCTAGAAATTTATCTAACGTTGTTACTGTTGTTGTTTCAGATCCCGTTTGATAACGTATGTTGTTTTTGTTTAATGTGCACCAGTTTGACTTCTTGCTCAAGTATATTGTTGCCTTCCCTTCTTTTTCTCCGAATGCTAATTTGAAGGGTATAATATTATTGGGTTTGTTGATGGCTATATTATCTAGTAAATTTTTGATGTTCTGTTTTACTGGCTCTACAGCATATATGGTTCCTAACGGTTTGATTATCTCCCATTCGAGCAATGCATAATACCCTATGTTTGCTCCTGCTTCGAGTATATTGTTACCTTTTTTCAATATTCCTGAACTTATGAGAAAGTTTGTGGCTAATGATTCTCTTTGTTTATATATAAATAGATCACGATGTATGCCTTCGTTTCTTGGGCTTAACAGCATTTTGTAGGATTTATTAATTGTAACAATTTTTTGTTTTGGAAAGTATCTTATTTGTTCTTTAGCATTTCTAGCTATTTTACTTAATGAATAGTATTTTTTCATTTTATTATCTTCTCAGATTTGTTATTTATGGATAGGCTCTTTCGTGAGGATGTTCGAGTAAGCGAAGCTGAATGAGGATTAAATAAAATTTGAAAATATTCGAATTTGTGGGAAATAACAATCAAATAAACTCTGAGAGACTTTGGGCGTATCGCATAGCGAAATATCTCCCCAATATTTCTATAATCATAGTTGCCAGCTATGCCAATCAATTCGCGTTCACCTTTCCATATGCTTTCTTGATTGCTGACACGTAAAACTCCCATAAATGATCTTGACGCAGAGAGTATTCTTTAGAATAATCATAGTTTTGAATAATGGTTGGAATATCTTCTAACTGGTTTACTACTAGAGCGTATTCGCCAAGTAAGTTGACAGTAGCGGATAGTGACGAGGTTATGATTGTCGGTACTCCTACGGCGGAGGCAAGAAACGCTTTGTTCTGCAAATAGTACTTGTGGATTTTCAGAGGCTTCCAGTATAGCAGGTTAAAGTGAAAGCTGCGAATTGAACGCGCAACATCTAGATGGTTACAGTAGTTTTTGCCCTCAAAAACGTACAAGTCGCCTAAATGATGTTTTTGCCATAGCTCAATAAGACCAGTTGTATTACGCATAATCGTTTGGCTGTCTCGTGTTAGCTTTCCAGCGTAGCAAGACGTGATTTTCTCGCGTTTGGGAACATCTGCCGCAAAGGCGTAGTCACGTTCAAACTGTAAAGGAACATTGGGAACTATGCCTACCGACTCAACTCCTAGGCGCTTATATTCTTCAGCTGCAGCTGAATTAGTTACGATGAACGGAACAGTCTCAAACATACTGCGTAAAATAGGTTTAGCTGCAAGATTGCGATAAAGCCGCAATGGCAAACTTAGGCGATTAAACGATGCTTCGCGGGCAAACTGGTAATAAATCCAATGAAACTCGTAATCATCAAAAACAACTGGTAACCCCATCTGAAATGCATAAAAAGCGCACTCCAAATTATGAGCATGAACTAAATCACATTTAAACTCCTTGAAAATGCTTTTTAAACTTAGAAAATCGCTTAATGCAGGAATCAGGTAGGCTAACCTTCGATCTCTTTCATAATAAGATATGGGAACTTCGGTTTTCTTTGGAATCCAAAACTCATCATTTTCAGCATCTTTCCAAGCATAAACCATGCACTTAAAGCCCATATCTAGGTCACTTTGCACAGCTCGCAGGAGGCGACAGTCCCAAGCAGAACCATAATAGAAATGTAAAATCTTTGCCAAAACCAAGACCCTTAAAACTTTAATTCATACTTGTCTGAGAGCTGTCTAGATTCGTTGCTGAAGAATGTTTTTGCTGAGGCTTGTTCCTTTTTCGTGTTAGTTATGATTGATATGTGAGGTTGTCGGTTTCGGTTAAACTTTAAAAACTGAATATCAGAGTTTGTAACATTCTGACTTGTGTTTCGTCCATGCCATTCTCTAGTTAAACAATAAAATCTCTCGATCTCTTTTCCGGCATCTGGATTCTTTATAGGGGTTTCGATAGATTCGTAGGAACGCTCATCTTCGAGCTTGATCCCAATTTTGTGAAATTTCCGTGCAAGCCTGATGGGAATTCCAGAGAGGCACTCTTTCACCCGCCTCATATCTGTTTACTTATAATTTCTCTGGAAAAAGCCGTTATGAAATCAGAATCCAGATTCAGGAAATAGATAAATCTAAATTGTAATACATCTGTCTTAATTCGTTTCAAGAAAATTGCAATGAGCCTATTCCTTTCTTAAGCCTTAGCGATTTTTCATGGTGTACGAGTTATAGTTCAGTTTTGATGTATTTTTTCTTCGTTCTTGCAAAGTTGCGCCATAAGTCTCGATCGCTTTTTGGTTTAAACAAAGATACGAGAAACGAAACAACCAGGTTTAATTGAACTTTTTTCCAACGGGCTTGGGCTGGAGTTGGTTGAACTATCCTGCCCTTTTCCAGTGTTTTCCATTGAAAAATTTGTTATTCATTCTTCAAAGGTTGAAATATCAGCGTTCTGTTTTCATTTGAAAGAATAAATGAAATTATAGAATTTTTTTATTTAATTTGAAAGAATTTATCTAAAAAGAGTTTTCAAATGCAAAAAAATTTTAAATAGCATTAGAAACAATCACAAATCGTCGAGAAAAAGGAGGTGAGAAATGAAAAAATGGCTGGACTTTTATGTAAGTTGGAAAAATTTGGTGAAAAAGCCTTTTTGACTTCAATAATTGCTTCTCTCTTGTTTCTTTCCTTAAGCTCGCCTGTTTATTCTTCATCATCAGAAGACGCAGAGGCACTCTACGACCCAACGCAGGTTTTGAGTTTTCATATTCAATTGTCAGACTCTGATTGGCAGACTATTAGGAACGATGAAACCTTTGATGTAGAGGTGCCATGCTACTTCTGGGTTGAGGATGCAGATCCTCCGATGGATCCAATCTATGTATCTATTCGTCGCAAGTCTGCTACCGCTCTTGGTAACAAAATCAGCTTTAAGATTGATATCAATGAATATGAAGGCGAACATCCGGATGCTGTTGACAAGTGGATGGGAGTTAAAAAACTGAGTCTCGAAAATGGTGATGATACAGATACTTTGGCTGAATGTCTGGCATGGCAAATGCATAAAGAAGCAGCTGCTATTCTTTCTGACTCGGAAATATTATATTCTCCCGGTCGTGCAGCTTGGGTCACTGTCACCCTGCATCGTGTATCGGGTGGAAGTGTAAGTGAGACGCCTCTAGGCGTATATGTCAACGTTGAACAGGTTGATAAGCAGTTCTTAAAGAATCGTGATATGTGGTTATCGGATGAAACATGGCTTATTAAGAAAGATGACAGGGGCCCAGTGGAATTCAAGGAGTCACCCGATGATGCAGAGGAACCAAGTCCTACGCAGGATACATTGAAATCATTCTATCCTTTCATAACTGAATTAGGTTCTCCGAAGAAACGTGAAATATTGGCGGCGCCAATAGTTCCCGAGGAATATTTGGACCCACTTATCAATATAGATGCTATGTTGGCTTTAGGCGCGGTGAATGCTTTTAGCACAAACCCGGATGAACTCTTCAATAAGGATAAAAACGCCTTCTATGTAGACTATGATCCGCTTACTGCCTTGAAACGTGCTTATTTCCCTTGGGACCTTGATGCAGTAATTCGCAAAACCAACATTGATATTTACGAGTCAGGCTTGGCAAAAAAACCTGGTCCTTATCAAGTGGCTATTCTTGGGTATTCTGTTTTCCGAGATCGCTATGACTACATTATGAATGAGCTTGTTTGTGAGAGTTCACCGTTCGTGTCGCGTTTGAAAGCCGTGCTTAATGAAGTGGAACCGATACTTGTTCCCTTGTTAGAAGCGGATTCCAACAACAACTTAGGAGACGCTCCGAGTGTAAGATTTGATCAACTTCGAGCTTGGCTAGATGAGCGGGTTTTAAACGTTCAATCTCAACTTCTTGGATAGCACGTTCTACTATGTTGGAAAAGACATTAATCTGCAGAGTCTTCCTCGCTTACACCCATTCCACAAATGAAATGATGATAGTTAGCGAGCTTAACCTTCATCATTCCGTCAATATTCTTGATAGCATGGTGCTTGCGATTGTCTTGAGATGAAAATGTACAACAAAACAATGCTAAGCCAGCCGTATGCTGCTCCCGAAATAGTTGTTTTCACCGGATCACTGCGACAGCGACGTCTTAAGTGCCCCTTTTTTCTATGTTTTTGCGTGCTAATTTGGCTTGTTTTGGCTTTTATGGGGTCGAAACTAGCCACGATTTTTCAAGACGCTTATCAAATGTTTTCTGATCTCGGAGTTAAGATCGTAGTAAACTGTCTTTCCAGCAACTTT
>WOR8_10007608_pt1 | contig 10328 bp, 7 predicted proteins | sample DeeMarSeWOR38_10_FD_19890 | JGI IMG/M metagenome (IMG submission 19890)
CGAATGGAATAAACAGCCAACCCGGCTGGTAATGGTGGACTTCATCATTGTCGATGATGGTAATCTGCCACTCTTTGGGGTTTAACTTCCTGCGTAATTGGCTGGCCACCATGGTTCCGCCGGCTCCTGATCCTAAAATGAGAACTTTTTTCATGATATCCTCCTGTTTATTTTAGCTGTTGACTTTTTAAGCGTAAGATTGAGTCCTTTTCTTATCTGCAATGATTTAAATATGCTCAAGCAATATGCGGCAGCAATTAGACGATTCCCCAGTCAGATGATGGTACTGCATTAACCACTGGCAGCAGCCGTGCTTCCGGCGTCTTAATCTTCTCCAGCGGGATTTCCATTCATCAGATCGGAGATGGTCGTGGAATCCAGTTTTTCATATAAGACCTCGGTGGCATCGCGCCAGGCCAGGCGAACCTGGCAATCATCGGACATGGCGCATTTTTCGGGATAACTGACGCATTCAACCAGATCAGATTGCCCCTCAAATAAACGCACGATCTGCCCCAGCGAAATATTTTCCGGCTCTTCCGCCAGCAGGTGCCCGCCCTTGGGTCCACGCACACTGGTCACCAGTTTCGCTTTTTTTAGGGGTCGGATGAGCTGTTCGAGGTACTTGACCGAAATATCCTGGCGCTTTGATATTTCGCCGATTTGGATCGGCCCCTTGTCCTTGTTACGGGCCAGATCGACCAGTATTCTGGTTCCGTAACGGCTTCGTGTGGATAGTTTCATTTATATCTGCCCCCGCCTTTCAGAGTTATACAATCTATATAAGATTAGTATGGATTATCGGCAAAATACTCTTCTGTCAAGCAAAAAAATAAAATTTTTTCGGGTAGAAAATATACGATGCTGCAGCATCCTTTTTTGCCATCTAAAACCCATTAAACTCAAATCCCGCATGGCGATCGGGTAGTTTGAACCTCCTGGTTGACATGACAGGGATCGGGTTTATTATGAGTATATTATACAAAGCAGATGAACCTTGCCGTGTGTCTGAAAGGAGAAAATTATGGATGTAAAAGATTATTGTCATTCCATCGAGGTAGAGCTTAACGGCTGGAAGGCGAAAATGTATAACATGGTCCGTAAAGTCGATAAGCTTCGAGGCGCCGATAAGGACAAACTTTCCGCCCAGGTCGACGACTTGCATAAACATATTGAAGACATCGAACGCATTGTTAATACGCTGCAGACCGAGTGCCCTGCGGAATTCGGTCCCCAGAAACAAGAAATCGATGCATCCCAGACCGAGATGAAGAAAAAATATGAAGATGCCATGGCGGCTGTCTTACAGTTTTAAATCCGGTCCGGTGTTTATTGCCTTTGCCCTATTTTTGCAAAGCGATTTAATAGAATCCATCTCAAAAATAGGATTTTGGTTCAAGATCGCGGCGGGGCTGAGTTTTCCAGCGTTGCTGGATTCCCCGTCTGATTCAACAATCTTTGTGGGTCGCAAACCGGAGGCATACTGTTGTATGTCGAGGATTTTAAACGAGGCTCCAACAAAGATATTGGGCCATAAGACATTTTTGAGTTGGGTTCTAATAAAAAGCAGAGCGGACAAAACCGTTTTGCTTTTTTGTTAACATTTACCAAACGAAGAGGTCAGCCAGAGGTGGAACAAAAAAAACAAGATAAGTGCAAAATAGATTTCCAGGATCTGAGTTCGATCAAAGCCCGTTTACCCGAGATTGCCGAAGACATTGTTGAGAGCTGCCGCGACCAGGAGTGCTACACGCACATTGATTATGAACCGATTCCGTCCAAAGAAGGCGTCATCGATATCCTTAACCGCCTCAGAGAGATCCTATTTCCGGGGTATTTCAGTCGAGGTAAAGTTGATCCGGTGAATCTGAAATACGCCGTGGGGCAATCCGCGACGGCCCTGTTTGATCTTCTCTCCGAACAGATCTGCCGCAGCATCCGGCATGACTGTTTACGGTATGATCAACCCTGCAGCGAATGTGATGAGCAGGGATATCGGCTGTCCCTTCAGTTTTTAGAGGCGATTCCGGCCCTTCGAAAATCGCTGGCGGCCGATGTGCGCGCAACTTACGACGGGGACCCGGCTGCCCAGAGCTATGATGAGGTTATTTTCAGCTATCCGGGCATATTTGCCATTACCGTTTATCGGATTGCCCATCTTCTGGTGAACCTGGGCGTTCCGTTGCTGCCCCGGATTATGACCGAATACGCGCACAGCGTGACCGGCATCGATATTCATCCGGCCGCCAAAATCGGGAAACGTTTTGTCATTGATCATGGAACCGGCGTGGTGATCGGTGAGACCACCGAAATTGGCGACAACGTCCGCATTTATCAAGGGGTCACCCTGGGCGCTTTGTCCATTCCCAAAGGCGCCAGTGACGAATTCAGAGGCAAAAAGCGTCATCCCACCATTGAGGAAGATGTCATCATCTATTCCGGGGCAACGATTCTGGGGGGTGAAACCGTTATCGGGGCGCGTTCGGTCATCGGGGGCAATGTCTGGCTGACGGATTCGGTGCCGCCGGACACCACCGTTATCATCGAGACACCGCGATTGATCTATAAGTCAAAGAAGCACAAGCAGCTCCGGCAGTCGCTCAAAGCAGCACACTAAAAAAACGAATTTTTTTTAAAGGGGGCCGGTCATGAAATATCATTCCACCGTCAGCAGCACCATCGGTTCAACGCCACTGGTTCGGCTGAACCGAATTAATGAAGGCCTGGATGCGGAAATATACGCCAAACTGGAATTTTTCAATCCACTGGGAACCGTCAAGGACCGCATTGCGGCCTCGATGATTGCCGCCGGTGAATTAGACGGCTCCATTACGTCCAAGACCCTCATCGTCGAACCCACCAGCGGCAACACAGGCATTTCGCTGGCCTTTATCTGTGCCGCTAAAAATTATCGCCTTTGTTTGACCATGCCCGATACGATGAGCATCGAACGGCGCAAGCTGTTGAAGCATATGGGGGCGGAACTGATTTTGACGCCCGGCGCCAATGGCATGCCGGGCTCTATTGAGAAGGCCGAGGAGATACTGGCGTCTGAAAAGGATGCATTTATGCCGAATCAGTTTAAAAATCCGGCCAACCCCAGAATTCACCGCGAAACAACGGCGGAAGAAATCTGGCGAGACACCGAAGGCGGGGTCGACATCCTGATTGCCGGTGTCGGCACCGGCGGCACCATTACCGGGGTATCGCAGGTCATCAAAGCTCGCAAGCCGTCTTTTAAGGCCATTGCGGTGGAGCCCAGCGACTCTCCGGTGCTTTCCGGCGGCCAAAAAGGACCGCACAAAATCCAGGGAATCGGCGCCGGCTTTGTGCCGGATGTCCTGGACCAGTCGCTGCTGGATGACGTGGTGACGGTTTCCAACGACGATGCCTTTGAAACTTCCCGCCAGCTCTCCAAATTGGAAGGCATCGCCTGCGGCATCTCATCCGGTGCGGCGGTGAAGGCGGCCCTTGAGGTGGCCAGGCGTCCTGAATCCGGCGGTCAGACCATTGTGGTAATTATCCCCAGCCTGGCTGAAAGATATATCAGTACGCCGCTTTTTGAAGACGACGAGTAGATATCAAGTTTTCGCAACCGCAAAGCGCATAGCGTTAAAAATAGACCCTTGCTTTTTCTTGTTCAAACGCTATGCGCTATGCGCCATGCGCTCTGCCTAATTACACGCAGTTGTGAGGCGTGAATGCAACTTAATAAAATCAAGGAAATCAATTTTTTGGACATTGAAGATCTATGAGCCGTAAATGGAGCACTTTTGAACCGCCATGGCGGCTTCCTGCAGCGCCTCGGCAAATGTCGGATGCCCGTGCACAGTACGGGCAATGTCTTCTGAGCTGCCGCCGAGCTCAACCGCCAGTACACTCTCGGCAATCATATCCGCGGCCCGCGGCCCGATGATGTGCACTCCCAAAATCCGATCCGTTTTTTCGTGGGCCAGGACCTTGACAAACCCCTCCGTCTCGCCCATGCAGCGCGCCCGTCCCGCGCCGGTAAAAGGATAAGTTCCCGAACAATAGGGGATATCTCGTTCCTTGACCTGTTCTTCCGTCAGCCCCACACTGGCCACCTCCGGCCAGGTATAAATGATGGACGGGATGGCATCGTAATTGACCTCAGCGGGACGCCCGGCAATAATTTCAGCCACGGCGATTCCTTCGGCTGAGGCCTTGTGAGCCAGCATGGGTCCGGGAATCAGATCGCCGATAGCATAAATCGACGGGATATTGGTGCGATAGGCGCTATCCACTTTTATGCATCCGTTTTCCGGATCGGTTTCCACGCCGACCTGATCCAGGCCCAGATCACGGGTTAAGGGGCGCCGTCCGACACTCACCAGCAACTTGTCACAGGTAACCGTTTCCTTTTTGCCTTTGGCTTCCAGTTCGACCTTAATGCTTTTGGCCATCGCTTTGGCCCGGGTGACTTTTGAATTCATATAAAATTGAAACCCCTGGCGCTTGAGAACCCGCTGCAGCTTGCGCCCCACCTGGCCGTCCAGGCCGGTGGCGATTTTAGGCAGCATTTCAAACAGACTCACCTTGGCACCCAGTCGCAGCCAGACGGATCCCAGCTCAAGTCCGATATAGCCGCCGCCCACGATACCCAGGTGTTTGGGTACAGCGTCCAATTTCAAGGCCTCGGTCGAGCTGATGATCTGTTGACCGTCAAAAGGCAGGTCCGGCAAAGGCACGGTTTCACTGCCGGTGGCCAGAATAATGGCCGTGGCGGATAGGGTGGTGCGTTGCTTTTTTTTGGACGAACCCGAATCGGTTTCCACGGTGACCTGATCGTCCGCGGCCAGTCGGGCTGTGCCCTGAATGATTTCTACCTTATGGCCCTCAAGCAGCCTTTTGACATTATCCGTCAGGTCCTGAACCACTTTTTCTTTGCGCGCCATCATTACCGCCAGGTCGAGGCTGATGCGGCCGGTTTTGATGCCATGATCGCTAAACTGGTTTTTGGCAAGCTGGACATATTCACTTGAGTCCAACAGGGCTTTACTGGGGATGCAGCCGACATTGAGACAGACGCCTCCCAGGCGCGGCGCTTTTTCAATACAGGCAACCGTCAAACCCAGCTGGGCGGCGCGCACGGCGGCCACATAGCCGCCGGGCCCACTGCCGACAATGATCACATCGTAGGTGCTGTTTGAGGCCATATCTAAATCTCCATCATTATACGTTCCGGGTTCTCGACGCATTCTTTGATGCGCTTGAGAAAGGTGACGGCTTCACGACCGTCAATAATTCGGTGATCGTAACTGAGCGCAAGATACATCATGGGCCGGATAACCATCTGGTCCTCAAGCGCCACGGGCCGCTTTTCGATGCGGTGCATCCCGAGAATTCCGCTCTGGGGCATATTTAAAATCGGGGTGCTCAACAGCGAACCGAAAACGCCGCCGTTGCTGATGGTAAACGTGCCGCCTTCCAGGTCGGACAGTTCCAGCCGGTTTTCTTTTATTTTATTCACAAAATCGACAATTGCCTGTTCCAGTTGGGCGAAGTTAAGCGTATCGGCATGCCGGATGACGGGAACCACCAGTCCCTTTTCCGACCCGATGGCAACGCCGATATGATAATAATGATGGTAGACGATGTCTTTGCCATCGATATAGGCATTGACTTCGGGAAATTCCTTGAGCGCTTCCACACTGGCTTTGATAAAGAAGGACATCATGCCCAGTGAGATATCGTATTTTTCCTTAAAACGTTCTTTGAACTGCGCCCGGAGTGCCAGCACCCGTGTCATATCGACATCGTTAAAGGTCGTCAGCATGGCGGTATTTTGTTTGGCATTCAGCAGATGAGCGGCAATGCGCTGGCGGATCGGGCTCATCGGTTTGCGCGTAATCCCTTCTTCGCCGGCCTCTGGTGTCTCAGCTGTCGGCTGCGGTGGCGTTTCGGCAGGTTTTTGAACCGCACCATCGCCTGGGGCCGGCGCCGGCGCTGCTGCCGGAACCTGTAACCCTTCCAGAAACAAAATCACATCTCCTTTGGTGATGCGCCCGGCAGGGCCGCTTCCGGTAATCTGGGCCGGATCCAGGTTTTTTTCAGCGATGAGCCGGCGCACAGAAGGCGCCAGGCCATCCGAACGAATCGACGGTTGAGCCGGAGCAGATACCGATTGCGGCGCTGGCGGTGCCGGGGCGGTCTGCGCGGGCGCTTCCGGAGCCGGTGCTGGCGGTTCTTCGGGCGCTGCGGCCGGCGGTTGTGTTTCTTTCATTTCAGGTGCTTCCGAAGCCGGCGGGGTTTCGGCGGGTTTCGGCGCAGCCGCTGCGTCAATGGTGCCGACCACAGCGCCGATGGCGACCGTTTCGCCTTCCTGAACCTGGATGGAGAGGACACCCGCGGCTTCGGAGACGACCTCTAAAGTGACCTTGTCGGTTTCAATAACAAAAAGCGGCTCGTCTTTTTTAACCGTATCGCCATCCCTTTTGAACCACTGGGCCAGCAAGGCCTCTGTTACGGATTCGCCCACGCTGGGAACCTTTATCTCAACTACCATAATAGCCTCATTTTCATTTGCTACAATTTACCAGATGAATTTTTAAATTGGAACTGGTCTCTATCTGGTTTCGGGTGTCAGGTGTCAGGTTTCAGGAAAACGAATGCTGACACCTGACACCTTTTTGGGGCCAACGGCCCTAAACTTACCCCGCGGCTGCTTTCCCTTTACGGACTGCCGGCGGCCCCAGGGCCTGAGCGACGATCGCCTGCTGTTCCAATTTGGCAAGGCCGGGAAAGCCGGAAGCCGGGCTGGAAGATGCTTTTCGGCCGATATATCTGAATGATTTTCCGGAAGCGGCGTTTAGGCGCGGCTGCACAAATTGCCAACCGCCCATGTTTTGCGGCTCTTCCTGGACCCAGGACCATTCTTTGGCCTGACCATATTTTTGAAAAATCTTTTTTAACGGTGATTCCGGAAACGGATAGAACTGTTCGAGCCGCACAATGGCAACGTCTGTTTTGTCCAATTCGTTGCGGTTTTGCAGCAGCTCATAAAAAATTTTTCCACTGCAGGCCAAAACCGTTTTCGCCTGTTTGGCGCTTGCGGGATCATCTAAAACGGGCTGGAAATGGCCCTCCGCCAGGTCCTCGATTTTTGAAACCGCCAGCGGATGACGTAACAGGCTCTTGGGCGTCATGACAACGAGCGGCTTGCGAAATGGCGCTTTAACCTGGCGCCGCAACAAATGAAAATATTGAGCCGGTGTGGTCGGATTGCTCACCTGGATGTTGTCGCTGGCGCATAATTGCAAAAACCGCTCAAGCCGTGCACTGGAATGCTCGGGTCCCATGCCCTCGTAGCCGTGGGGCAGCAGCAATGTCAGACCGCTGAGACGCTGCCATTTGGTTTCCCCGCTGGCGATAAACAGATCGATTACAGACTGGGCATTATTAACGAAGTCACCGAACTGCGCCTCCCACAAAACCAGGCTATCGGGTCGTGCCAGAGAATAACCGTATTCAAAGCCGAGCACCCCGGCCTCTGATAAAAGGCTGTCATAAACATAAAATCGGGCCTGATCCGCATCAATTGAATTCAAGGGTAAGTGGCGCGTTTCATTCTGAATGTCGACCAACATGCTGTGGCGCTGGCTGAAGGTGCCGCGTCCGCTGTCCTGACCGCTGAGGCGCACGGAGAGACCGTCTGCCAGCAGGGATGCGAACGCCAGTGCCTCGGCATTGGCCCAATCAATGCCTTCACCCTGCTCAACCGAAGCCAGTCGTTTTTCAAGCAGACGTTGCAGTTTGGGGTTCAGGCTAAAGTTTTCAGGAACCGAATTTAATTTCTTGGCGAACGAAATCAAAACATCTTTATCGACCCCGGTGGCAACCGTGTCGTGGGTGTAAGCGGCGCTGATGCCGTCCCATGCTTCATAGAAGCGGGATTCGGGAAACGGGCACTCACTGCCGTGAACCGTTGCATAGGCCTTGTCTAACTGGCTGTTGATTTCGGCCGTCATCTTATCGAATTCATCCTGCTGGGTGATACCTTCGGAAATCAATTGGTCTGCGTAAATTTGATGCAACGAAGGCCGCCGGCGAATGCGGTCATACATGCCGGGCTGGGTAAAATAGGGTTCATCGCCTTCGTTGTGCCCGTATCGGCGATAGCAGACCAGATCAATGACGACATCTTTGCCGAACGCACGGCGGTAATCAGCAGCCAGTTGCATGACATGCAGGACGGCTTCGGGGTTTTCACCGTGCACGTGAAAGATGGGTACCATCAGCATTTTAGCGATGTCGGTGGAATATCGGGTGGACCGTGCATTTTCGGGAAGCGTGGTATAACCAATCTGATTGTTGATGATGATGTGAATCGTCCCGCCGGTTTTATAGCCTTCCAGTTGCGACATATTCAGGGTTTCAGCGACGATACCCTGTCCCGCAAAAGCGGCATCGCCGTGGATTAAAAGCGGCAGGACCTGAGCTCCGCTGCGATCGCCGGTGAGATCCTGGCGAGCGCGGCAAAACCCCTCCACTACCGGGTTAACCGCTTCGAGATGGCTCGGGTTGTTCATCAAATAAATACGCAGCTGTTGATTATTGGCGGTTTTAAGATCGGCCAGATACCCGTTATGGTACTTCACATCCCCGGCACCGACGAGCTCCTCGGGATTGTAACAGCTTTCAAACTCGCTGAGTATATCTTCATAGGGCCGTTGCAGGATGTTGGCCTGAACATTTAACCGTCCGCGGTGCGCCATACCGAGAATGATTTCTTTGCAGCCGGATTCGGCCACATGCTGAATTAAAAAATCCAGTGCGGCAATCAGGGCTTCGCCCCCTTCCAGGGAAAAGCGGGTGACGCCGATGTATTTTTTATTTAAAAATTGTTCAAAAAGAGCGGCCCTGAACAGGTTTTTCAATATGCGCTGTTTGGCATCCGGCTTCAAACCAGGTCGGTTGCGAACCGGCTCCATGCGATCTAGCAGCCAGCGTCGCTCTGATGGATCCTGCAGGTGCATGAATTCCACACCGATGGCGTGACAGTAAGTCTCTTTTAACGCCAGAATAATTTCTTTCAGGGGAGCCTGTCCGGAAGCTGCAAAGCGGCGGACAAAAAATTTTCGGTCCAGATCTTGTGGTGTTAAATTAAAGGCTTCCAGCGCAAGCAGGGGGTGCTCGGTGGGGCATGCCGCCAGAGGATCCAGGCAGGCCAGCAGATGCCCCAGATCCCGGTAACGATAAATGAGCGACTCGACCCGTGATTGCCTTAACAGTTGTTGCCGATCAAAGCCGTCGGCGGTTTCAGGTGCACTGGATGCCGCCAGCTCAAATCCTTCGAAAAAAAATCGCCAGTCGTTTGAGACGCTGGCAGGATCCGCTTTCCACCGCTTGTATTGCTCCTCGATGAATTCGGCGTTCCAGGTGGCGGCTAAATTCATGATCATGTTACCTTTTGTTTTAACCACGAAGAACACGAAGAGCACGAAGATTAGATATTTTTTTTAATACTTTCTATTTCGTGTCCTGCGTGAACTTCGTGGTGGGCTTTTATTATGCTTAATTAATTTTATCGCTATTTATAACCTTGGTGTTGAAAATGTCTACGGTACCAAAATTTAAAATGAAGATAATCATGCGGTTGTCTAAAATCGATCATATGGAAAAGGCATTTGAGTGTCAATTCCTATTTAAGCGTTTCAAGCTGCGTTGTTGCAGGGCAAGACCTCTTCATGGTAACCTGCCGTCTTGTCTTACCCGCAATATTGCCTTATGTTATCCCGTAATAATGTTCTGAAATTCGGTAGTGCGGCATAAACGATTGCACGGTTGTCAAAAAAACGCTTGAATACCGCAACGTTTTTTTTGATAACCCCTATAGATGGAGACTGGCATGTCCGGCAGATTAAATCGATTTCTGTGTATTTTGTGTATATTCGGTCTGATGATGGCCCCTTTTTTTTCACCCCTCTGGGGCCAGGAAAAACCGAAGGGGCCGCCGCCGGCCAAGGTGGCCGTGGCAACTGTTGAAAGCGGAATGGTCACACCTCAGACGGAATTTATCGGTACCGTTTTTTATGAGGAGGTTTCCGACGTGGCATCTGAGCTGAGCGGGCTGGTCGAAGAGGTACTCTTTGAGGAAGGGCAGCGAATAAAAAAAGGTCAGGTTCTCATCAAGCTGGGCTCGGATATTTTAAACAAACGGCTGCTGGCAATTTCAGCCACCTATGAGGAGGCGCTGTCCGAGCTGGAAATCGCCCGCATCGAATTTGAGCGCAAAGAAAAACTTTTTAAGACCAAATCCATCTCTGAACAATCTTATGACGAAAACCGTTTTCGTGTCAAAGGGATTG
>WOR8_10008782_pt1 | contig 10327 bp, 12 predicted proteins | sample DeeMarSeWOR38_10_FD_19890 | JGI IMG/M metagenome (IMG submission 19890)
GTTGCCCGTGAACTGACCTGGATACTTGGGGTTGCGGGCCAGAACCATAGATTGCCCTAGCTGCCAGCGCTCCAATCGGAAAGAGCCATTGGTGACCAAGTGCTCTGTGTCTGTCCAGGCCTCGCCGTGTGCTTCTACGACCTCGCGCGGCACAGGGAAAGCCGGGGATTGTGTCAGCAGTTGAGGGAAATAGCTGGTTGGGCTTTCCAGCGCGACCAGCAAAATGACTGGGTCCAGCGCCTGCACGCCCAACTGACTCGGGTCAGATAGCTCTCCCCGATGGTAAGCCCGCGCTCCCCTGATATCGTACAGGTAGCTGGCATTTGGCGATTCGACCGCTGGATTTAGCACACGTCCCCAGGCATAGACAAAATCCTCGGCGGTCACCGGGCGGCCATCGCTCCAGCGCATATCATCTCGCAGGTGGAAAACGTACCACTCGCCGCCCTCCAGCACCTCCCAGCTTTGGGCCACCTCAGGGACCACGTCCAGTTCGGCATTGAGCGTCACCAGCCCGCTGAAGAGCTGCTGGATAACGCCCCCAGACGTTGTGTCCATGGCCATCGTCGGATCCAGAGTAACTGGATCCCACCCCTGCAATCGGAGGGGGTGGGGTGCCGGTGGGGGTGGAGTCGTCAGGCGGACGGCGCGTTGCCATAGAGCAAAGCCATCCTGGTAAGCCTCCCGGGACCGTTTGAAGTTAAAGGCCAGGTGGTGGGTCAGGCCCAGCTTCATCAGCGTCCGGGCGTTGCGCTCCTGGTCTCCCTTTTCCTTCAAAAAGGCCAACGCCTGTTCGTAGAAATCGATTGCCTCTTGGAAGGCGTATAGATCCCGAGCTCGATCCCCGGCCTTAAGCAGGTAGCTGGCCTGATCGACCTGGCCCCCCTCGGCGTAATGGCGCGCCAGCTGCACAGTAATTGCCTTGCCCTCTTCCTGATAGAGATCCTCCAGTGCGGCGGCGATCTCACCGTGCAGCAGGCGCCGTTCGGCGGGACTGAAAGCGTTGTATAGGTACTGTTGAAACATGGTGTGGGTGAAGCGGTAGCGTGATAGGAAGTATCCATTCACCCGGTACTCGCCTTGGGCCTGTACCAGATGGTGGCGTCGTTCCAATTCCTGGGAGAGGGCTCCCAGAAGGGGACGCTCGGCCATGCCTTGTACGCGCCCCACCACCTGGGCGGTGAAGGTCTCGCCCTCGACACTGGCCACGGCCAGGATGTCATGCAGTCCTGCTCCCAGGCGAGCGACGCGTTCCTCGATGACCGCTTCGACACGGGCGGGCAGCGTCTCCCACTCCAGTGCCGCTCCTTCGACCCAACGCCCCTCGGCGTCGCGCACCAGGTCCCCACGCTCCTGCATAGTATGCAACAGCTCGATCGTAAACAGTGGGTGCCCCTCGGTCTGGCTGTGAAGGGCGACTCTGAATCCCTCCTCCAACCGGTTGGGTTCGGTATCCAGGAAGGCGTCGATGAAAACGCGACCCATGGCCGGCTCCAGGTCGATCCAGACGTCACCGTAGGTGCGCTTCAACTCGTTGATCACCGATGCCAGGGGATGGCGTTCCCCACCTCTTCCCAGGGCGACCTCGTCGGGGCGGTAGGTGACCACCAACAGCATGCGGTTACCGACCAATTGACGGCTAAGGTGGAACAGCAGATTGACCGAAGCGGCGTCGGCCCACTGGGCGTCGTCAACTACCAGCAGCAGGGGGTGTTCTCTGGCCAGGGTCTGAAGCAGACGCGTATATTGCTCGAACAAATCGCTTTGGGCCAGCCCTCCGTTGCCCGCCCTCCGGCGCTCGACGAGGCCTCGCAGATAATCCACCCAGTTACTCCACTCGGATCCCAGGCCAGTGCCCCGGACGGCCAGGATCATGGCCGGCACGAAGCTATCAATCAGATCCGGCCCAACCTCTACCAGGGTTTGCAGGCAGGTGGGTAGGAGGGCCCACAAACGGCGGGCGTTTTCTAGGGTGATCGACCCCTGGGCATATTTGGCCTCGATCTCGCCTGTGAGCAGACCCAGGATTTCGCGAAAGGGCAGGTAAGGGTCTCCCAGGCCGGTGTGGGCGTTGCAGTTGCCGACAGCGACGACCAGGTCAGGGATGGCCTCCTGGGCGTTGCGCGCGAACTCGTGGACCAGGGCCGTCTTGCCGCTCCCCGCTTCGCCAGTGACGAAGGCGGCGTGACCCCCTCCGGCCAGTGCCATATCCAGGCAGGCCTGCAAGTGAGCCAACTCCCCCTCACGGGCCACGAAGGGGGGAGGCACGTGTAGCGGAGTGGGCGCAGTGGTTAGGAAGGAAGGCAAAGCTATCCCGGTGGGCGCGCGGGGGTGTGGGTGTGCGGGGTAGGATTTCTCTCCTTCCCCACTTAGTTGGCCAGATTGAATGCGTTCGTACAGGGCCGTGGTCTCCTCAGAGGGGGAGACGCCTAGCTCCTCTCTTAGGATGCGGACGCATTCCTGGTACTGGCGCAGGGCGGCAGGACGTTGGTCAGCCCACGCGTAAAGCTGCATCAACTGGCGATGGGCCTCTTCGTGCAGCGGGTCGAGCCTCAGCCAGCGCCGCCCGTAGTCCACGGCGGTCTGGTAGTCACCCTTGGTGCAATGAGCCCGCACCAGAGCTTCAAGAGCTACGGCCAGTTCGCGGCGCAGGCTTTCGGCTTGGAAGAACTGCCAGTCGTCGAACTCGGTGCTGTCGCGCAGAGAGAAACCGGCCATGAAGTCGTCGCGATAGAGGGCGGCGGCTTCGGCCAGGTGAACCAGGCAGTCGGGGCAGGTCTCGGTCTCGGCGTGGTCGTGGGCCTGAACCTGTCTCAGCCGCCCGCGGAACGCTTCCACGTCGACCCAGAAATCATCGTCCCGTTGCAGATCAATTGTTTCCCGGTCAGCATCAAGCCAAGCGCCACTCGGGGCTCTATTGAGGGTGGACAGGGTGCGGCGCAGGGCGGCGCGGGCGCGCGATGCGTCGTATTCAGGCCAGAGCAAGGTGGCCAGGGCGTCGCGGGCATGCCCCTGGCCGGTGACGGCCAGGTAGGCCATAAGAGCGACCGCCTTGCGGCGGCCTATATCCACTGGCTCGCCGTCCAACTCCAGGCGCGGCGGGCCGAGTAGGTACAGCGACAATCGGGGCATGGGGAATCTCCTACCCCATGATTCTACTACAAATAGAACAAATTTTCAACTCTGGTACTGCCGCTGTGTAGTCTCCAGCCCATGCGAGTGTACACTTGTTCTGACAGACGCGCGCGTTTTGCACATCAGGTATTTGTATAGTTTACCAACTATGCGCTTGCTCAGTTTTTGGCCATTATATACCGCCGTGCTAGAATACATATCGTTTGACCGTAGCTGGCACCAACCAGCAGGGAGTAACTGATGGCAGCTAATTACGAGAATCCCTTCGGGCCCAAGTTTGAGGGAAATTGCGCTCAGGGCGAATCGGCAGTCCAAGCCACCATTAAGGTCGTCACGTATAATATCAACGAGGGGCGAGCGGTGGATCAAGCTATTGAGGAACTTAACACCTTTGCGGCCCTGAGAGATCCCGATATCTTGCTGCTCCAGGAGATGGATGAGGATGGTACACGGCAGCTTGCTTGCGCTCTGAGCCACGACTACGTGTACTATCCGGCTTCGGTCTTCCCCCGGACCAAACGGAATTTCGGGAATGCGATCCTGACCAAATGGCCCCTCTCGGACCCGGGCAAGATCTTACTCCCTTACAAAGGCTTGAACAATCAACAGCTTCGCATTGCCGTTCGGGCTACCGTTGCCATCGGTGACCTTGAGCTGCTAGTCTATTCTGTTCACACCGAGACCTACACTGTTCCGCCCAGGCACAGAAAAGCGCAGATTGCCGCCGTGGTGGATGACATTGGAAGTGGGAATGGTTACGTCGTGGTGGGTGGTGATTTCAACACGGTCTCGAACCGAAGTATCAAACGCATGGTAGGGCAGTTCGCCGAAATTGATCTGGTGCGGGCCTCAAAGGGCGCCGGGCCTACCGTTTCCAAGTTTGGGTTGCGGCCATCCGCAGCCGATCACGTCTTTGTGCGGGGCCTCAGGGTGCTGGCAAAAGGAAAGGTCGGCACGACAAAAGCCAGCGACCATTTTCCGGTTTGGGTTAAACTGGGGCTTCCGCAGAATTGATCGTCAATCGCAGCCGGGCGGCTTGAGCCAGTGGTCGGTAACGGCGGCTTCGGTTGAGGGCGGTTGGCATGATCGCCAGGGAAGGTTGGTCAGGTTCAGGGCCCTCAGACGGATGGAGCACCCGTCCTCAATCTCCTCCAGCATTAACTCTCCCTCTTCGACTTTCCAGTGGTAGGTGCCGACCACATCGGGGCAGTATGGGTCGTTGACCAACACCAATTGGTCCCCCAATACGGTGTAGGATCCGATGCTCCGCCAACCGGTGACCTCGTGAAAGATTCGGAAAACACCCTTGTCCAGGCTTAACTTCCATATGCCGCCTTCCGGTGCATAATCCGGGCATCGCTTGCATGGGACCGGTGTACCTTCTTTGAGCTCGAACTTGGTGTAGGTACCATCCAAGATGGTGGGAGTAGGAGGTGGCAGTGGCGTGCGATAAGGGTATGGGGTCTTCTGGAGCAGGCCAGACCAGACGCCGGTGGGTGTGCTGTCAGACTCGGATATCTCGGGCGTGCCAGGTGGTGTGGCCAGGTAGGGTGAGGCGCAGCTGACCGCCAGTAGGAGCAGGACCGTAGTCAGGATGGCGAATTGGCCGATCCTCTGTAGCCATCTCTGGGACGTCATCGTCTTGTTGGCCTCCTTCTTTCCTTCACAGAAATCCGGACTCTTTGGGAGCTTGAACAGCACAACTCCGACCGAGGAAGTGCTCGTACCTCATCACAGAGCTTATGCCCGCATGTCCCTGGGAGGGGCAGGCCCCCACTGGGGAATCTATCAAAGCTCGTACCTACGTGGGCTTTATCTGGCTTGTCAAAACCAACTTCCATAAGACACTAGACAATTCAAGTATTACCTGCTATAATCACATTGGTGGTAATATTATAGCAGATAAGTCCTTACCTGTCAAGATGATTTTGATGGTAATAACTTCGCAAAGTGAAATGCACGTGACTAGGGCCGAGAGCGAGACGCAATGGTTGAGAAAGAGAGATCGGCGAGTAACCTGGACTTGATCGGTGGGCGGCTGTGCCTGGATTTCGTCAATACCATCAGCACCCGGATGGAAACAGGGCGTGAGTACCTCACCAGCTACGCCGAGCTGGCGGCTTGGAGCGAGCACGCGGGGGCCCTCGCCGAGGATGAAGCGGAAGCGCTGCGCAATCACGCCGCCAGCCACCCCAATCTAGCAGCAGGCACGCTGGAGCGGGCTATTCTCTTTCGGGAGACGGTTTACAGGATCTTTTCGGCGATCGCTGATGGCGGGGAGCCTGGGAGGGCTGATTTGGCTGCCCTGAACGAGGCACTGCGCCCGGCTCTCTCACGATTGGAAGTCAATTCGACGGGGGATGGCTTCGCGTGGCGCTGGACCCTGGACGGGAATGATTTGGATGGCATGCTGTGGCCACTCGCCCGTTCCGCGGCGGACCTTTTGACCTCTGAGGACCTCAAGAGAGTACGACAGTGTGCACGAGATGGCTGTGATTGGCTGTTCGTGGATACCAGTAAGAACCACAGCCGTCGCTGGTGTAGTATGGATTTGTGCGGCAGCCGGGTGAAGGCGAAGCGATACTACCAGCGGAAGAGAAAAGGCGCGGCAAAAGTATGATGGGCGGACACGAGGTGCGATCTTGACACGTCAATTCAGAACCAGATTGGTGGATGGAGAACTCTTGGTAGGCACAATTGTGACACTCAGTTGTCCTGAAGTCGCCGAGGTTCTTGCGGGGGCCGGTTTTGACTGGCTGTTCATAGATGCAGAGCATAGTCCGCTCGAGGCGCAAAATATGCAAGCCTTACTTCAGGGCGCGGGCCCTGCCACACCATGCCTTGTTCGCCTGTCCTCCAGCGGGGAGCTTCCCATCAAGAAGGCGCTTGACATCGGGGCAGCCGGGATAATCGCGCCGCAAATAAACTCTGCTGAGCAGGCCGAAGCAGTTGTTCGCTTCTCGAAATACTCTCCAGAGGGGACACGCGGCGTCGGCATTGGGCGGGCCCACGGGTATGGACTCAGATTTGAAGAATACGTAGCTACTGCTAATGGAAGCGTAGCGGTCATAGTGCAAGCTGAGCACGCAGACGCGGTCCAACACATCGAGTCCATTGTCAGTGTGCCCGGAATTGATGGGGTGTTGGTCGGTCCGTACGACCTTTCGGCAAGCTTCGGCAGACTCGGCCAGGTCGATCATCCCGAAGTCACCAGTGCTATCGACCACGTTACCAGGGTGTGTCTTGAGGCCGGGGTGCGGCTTGGCATCTTTGGGACGTCTTCCGACGCGGTCAGACCCTACATCGAGAAGGGCTATACGCTCATAACGGTGGGCGTAGATACCATGATGCTTGGGCAGGCAGCGAAGACAATACTTTCTATGCTGAAACCTGAATCGTCTGTTGCTTGAGTGCGCAGGTTGAAGCGGACTTGGGCGGAGCTTCAGCGACCGTCACCGCAACATTTTGCTCCCGCAAGCGCTGGTCTCCTTGCTCGGAATTCAGGCTCACTGAGTAAGGTATGCCCTTGACCAGGGCGTAGACGGCGGAACCGTGGTACGGAGAGGAAAATGCTACTCGCTGTCTATTTGATCTCAGCTTTGGTGCTTCTTATCGCTTCCTTTGTCGTCTTTCGTATCTTTGTTCGGCGGGACTACTGGCGAAAAGGCCGACTAACGCCGTTTTCCACCTTCCTCGAAGTGCTGATCTTTGCCCTGCATGGCACCTTTACCTATATCTACATCCCTTCTGACTGGCCAGTGTTGCATATCAGTCCGCTCCTCAATGTCATAGGTGTGATTAGTATGGGGGGCGGGCTCGCTATTGTGATCACAGCTATGGTTGGCCTCGGGCTGTGCCGATCACTGGGTCAGGAAGCAAATGCGCTCAAACAGCCTGGTCTGTATCGGGCGACCCGGAATCCTCAGATCGTGGGCTATGCTCTGCTAGTGATCGGATATGCTGCGCTTTGGCCCTCTTGGTTTGCCCTGGGCTGGGTTGCCCTGTATGCAGCCATTGCCCATACGATGGTGCTTACGGAAGAGGAGCATCTGCGCAACACCCATGGTCAGGAATATGTGCAATACTGCAAACAGGTGCCACGCTATCTTGGGTTTCTGATGAAAATCGCGCACGAGGAGACACGGGATATCTAGCCGATCTAAATGACAATATCGGCGAGAACGTTCCCAACGGTCCGCCACGGCCTCTACGCCAACCTGCATGCAGCGAGTGGCCAAACGCCCAAGCCCCCCTGGAGTCGGGTGGAAATGATCTCAGTCGTCTAGCTCGTTTTGTTTCTCCCACTTGCGATACAGATAGTAGAAGCGGAAGAGATTGCCACCAGTGGACCGTTCGAATACGTCAGGCATCCTGTTTACCTCAGCATGTGCATTCTTTCCATTGGATTGGGCCTCATATTCTTCACCTGGCTCTGGTTTGTTGTTTTGGTCGCCTTCTTTCCCTTGTGGTACCTGGAACGCAGAGGAGAGGAGAAGGAGATGATAGAATTGCACGGGGAGGAATACGTCGATTATCAAGCGAGGACCGGCATGCTTCTTCCCAAGCTCGTCTGACGCTATGCACGAATCAAGCACTGACCAGTGCCAGTAGTCAGGCGTGAAGTCATGTGGCCTCCCGTGATCAAGCCACTCATGAATCCCCATCGTAGGGATATTCCTCGGCAGCGACCACCGCTTCAGTTCGGCTACAACATTCGTCGTAGACGTCCACTACACTCAGAGTGGAAAGAGGCCGCTCGAAAGGCAGTCCTTTTTGTGTATGACAAATCCACACTTTGTCCGATGACATGCTAGGTACAGTCTGGTATACTGGGTCCAAGTTCCAAGCGCGAAGGGGGCGCCAAAGATGAAGGTTTTGCTTTATGCTCTGGCATCGGTACTCATACTCAGTGCGTTGTTCCTTGCTGGGTGCCGGACGACCGAAGAGGCGGATGCGGTCGCACCAGACGTGAAGGCCTATGTGCCAACGGTGGAGATAGCCGTAGACGCGCCCGACATAAATCAACCCAACCTGGACGTGGATTTGGCGACTGTGGAGGTCCACGGGTCACATGCGGTGCCCGTCGGACCTCAAGGGCCGGTCGGGCCACAGGGACGTGTTGGGCCGGATGGGGCTAGTCTCGGGGCTCAAGGGTCTGTTGGACCGCAGGGACGTGTTGGACCAGGAGCTGGTCACGTGGTGATCTTCGGTATCGACTGGATCTACTTCGTCTCTAGCGCACTGGTGCTGGTCGCACTCGGTGCAGGGTTGGCATTAGGTTCCGGGATGTGCGCTTTCACCGCGCCTTTCGGGACCAAGAGTGGTCCGGCCAAACAGGCGTGGGTCGGAGCGTTCTTGACAAAGCAGTCTGTACGGTGTATGCTCAAGCCGTCGCCAATCAGGTGACTAGGGTTCCGCCGACATAGTCGGGTCTGGTCCGAGCGTCACACAAGCCATACTGGCGAGTACCTAAAGGGACAAAAGCCTGGAGGGGTTAGGTTGGCGCGCGATTGCGCGTGCTTCTAACCCTTTTTGATTCCCTTCCAAAGGAGATGTGTGATGCCAAAGAATCTTTCGCCGCATATGCAGGCTGTTGTCCAGGCATTGTTTGTTACCTTTCTATGGTCTACCTCCTTCATTGTGGTTAAGATCGGCCTCCAAGACATCCCCGCTCTTACCTTTGCCGGCCTGCGCTACTCGCTGGCTTTCCTATGTCTGCTACCCCTGGCCGTTCGCTCTGGCCAGCTGGCGCGGCTGCATAACCTTTCCATCAGTTGGTGGCTCCGGCTCATCATCCTGGGCCTGCTTTTCTATTCGTTCACCCAGGGGGCCGTGTTCTTGAGCCTGGTCTACCTACAGGCCGCGACAGTCAGCCTGTTGCTCAGCTTCACGCCGATTATCGTGGCGCTGCTGGGTATTTCTATGTTGGGAGAGCGGCCCACCGTCCTCCAGTGGGGTGGCACCGGATTATGCCTGGCAGGTGTCTTGCTCTATTTCTACCCGGTGTCTCTGCCCCACAGGGAGATTGTTGGGCTGATCGTGATCGGCATTGGTCTGCTGGCTAATTCCCTGTCCTCAATCGTGGGACGACAGGTGAATCGTAGCGGCGAACTTGGGCCTATGGCGGTTACTGTGGTCAGCATGGGGGTGGGGGGAGTTGTTCTTCTCACCGTTGGGGTGCTAGTTCAGGGTCTGCCTCGCCTGACACCGATCCACTGGACCATGATCCTCTGGCTGGCTGTGGTCAACAGTGCCTTTGCCTTCACCCTCTGGAACCGCACCCTACGCACCTTGTCTGCTGTGGAGTCGAGCATCATCAACAACACCATGCTGTTCCAGATCGCCACGTTGGCTTGGGTGTTCTTGGGTGAGACGCTAACTTGGAAGGAGGTGCTGGGTATGGTCGTGGCGGCGGTGGGCACGCTCGCGGTGCAGCTGCGCCGTGACCACGGATACCGCGAATAGGGAATCCACTTGCCAATTCAAGGTGTTGAAAGTATATTGGTCTGCACATATGTTCAGATTCCGTAATTCTGATTACGAACGCCACGCATTTACAAGTTAGAAAGGAGCTGACCAGATGACGAGCAAAGCAGCGGTCCAGGACTTCCTGGCCCAACGGACGTTGGCTGTGGTTGGGGCCTCGCGGGACGGCAAGAAGTTCGGGAACAAGGTGTATAAGGATCTCATCCGCAAAGGATATCAGACCTACCCGGTCAACCCCAACGCAGAGGAGATTGAAGGCCAACCTTGCTATCCCAATCTGAGCGCGCTGCCTGAGCCGGCAGATGGGTTGGTGTTCGTCGTGCCCCCGGCCGAGACGGAGAAGGTGGTGCGCGAGGCGGCTGAGGTGGGCATACCTCGGGTCTGGATGCAACAGGGGTCCGAATCAGAGGAGGCCATCCGCTTCTGCGAGGAGAACGGCATCAGTGTGGTCTCCGGTGAATGCATCCTCATGTTCGCCGAGCCGGCCGAGTTCTATCACCGCATGCACCGCTGGGTGTGGGGGGTGATGGGGAAACTGCCTGAATAGGGGCTGATGGCTATTCCTTGAAGACGACCTCTGTGATCCAGGCCTAGCCTGGCGGGGTGGTGGTGACAAAGGGTCGCCCGTCTTCGCGGCAGATGACCTGGATGGCATTGCGGCCTGACATGGCCACAACCGGCACGCTGCCGCCCGGCTCGACCCACT
>WOR8_10009544_pt1 | contig 10327 bp, 10 predicted proteins | sample DeeMarSeWOR38_10_FD_19890 | JGI IMG/M metagenome (IMG submission 19890)
ACCCCAAAGACGGAGCGGTGATAAAGGGTAGCAACCGCCTTTTTCTAATGTTTGAATCTAAACTCCGATAATACTTGCAGCGGGTAAGAGCCACACTCTATTCGAGATAACTAAATGCTTCGTCAATAGAGTCGACTAATTTGTCAATTTGTACCTCCGTGTGGTTAGCAGAAATATTAAACCGTAGTAAAGAAGCACCTTCGGGAGTGTTCGGATAGCAAAGACCGCTGACTAAAATGTTCTTCTCAAATAAATATTCAACCATTTTTTGGGCGTTTAATGTGCTCCCCACATTGATACTGACAAAAGGGTAATCATTATGAATGGGCTTCAAAGCCTTTTTTATCATTTTGGTTTTTGCATAAGTTGAATTTGAATACAGCCTTTCTAAGGCGGATTGATCTTCTTCCAAAACATCAATAACTGTCGACACGATAACAGCATTAATGGGTGATATGGGTTCCGATAAGATGTAGGATCGGGATGTGTGCCGTAACCACTTGACAAGTTCTTTGTCTCCTCCGACAAAACCACCGCTTACGTTACCTAGCGCATAAGCAAAAGTACCCGTTATCAGTTCAGCCTTTTTTTCCAAGCCCAAGTGACTAAAAGTTCCCCGTCCGTTTTTTCCCAAAATACCGACGCCGAGTGCATCATCGACAACGGTAATTGCGTCGTATTCTTCTGAAAGCTGTTGGATGTGATTTAAATTGGCGCAATCTCCACTCGAGTTAAAAACACCATCGGTAGCCACAATCCTAAAGCGAGAATTTTGGGAACATTTTAAGTGATATTCCAAATTCTCATTGTCTTTGTGTTTATAAGTAACAACACTGGCCTCTGACAAACGTGCTCCATCGAATAAACCTGGATTGCATTTTTCATCGAAAAAATGGTATCTCTCTCGTTTGTTAAAGGCTCAAAAAGTCCTAAATTTGCCAAATAATTGGATGGAAAAACAATACAATCTTCAATTCCTAAAAATTTACAAAGCTTATCTTCGAGCATCATGAAAATATCAAGTGTACCGATGGATACACGCGAAGAAGTGCTTCCAGTTCCGTATTTTGAAAGCGCCTCTTTTGCGGCTTCACGAATTTTTTCGTTTGAGCTCCAGCCCAATAAATCGTTTCCAATGAAATTTAGGGAGCATTTATCACCCCCGTATCGCACTTCCATATCGCCGCTTTGTACTACGGCTGTCTCTGTTCTGAGCAAGCCCGCCGCATCTAGGTTTTGCATCTCGCTTGAAAAAGACTTTTTCATACTCTCAGACATAGAGGGTCCCGTATCGTTAATTTTTCTTGGAGGTTCCGATAAACCACAGCATAGCGCTTGTGCAATACTGCCATGACAAACTTTGTGAATTTGTATAGTCCAGGCAGAATTGATCTAATCCCTTTGCAAGACATGTGAAGTCCTCATTATCACAATTCGCCGCTTCGGTAAGAGAAAACTGAGTCACTATTCTCGCGTATTTTTGTTGCAGCCTGTTTGCGATAGCCGTTCGATGATCGTAGCCGGCATTTTTCAATATACGATATCGCTCTGTTTTATCTATAAATGCTTTTTCGCTCAATTTGTTTACTATTATGATGTCCGAATAAAGCTCGCAGTTATCTTTCAACTCCACGCTACGAGTTTCTTCACAATTTTTGTTCGCAAAACTCAGCAAGCATTGGACTCTTAAATCGGATAAGCTTGATCGGCAATTATTGTTGTCGACAACGCTAATATATCTATGGGTGTTAACAATATCTTGTAGTTGTGCGTTACTAAAAGCCTGCAGGACACTTGCAATATAGGCCACTCTATTGTCATCAAGGTAAGGTTTGCTTGCATAACAGGTAGAACTTGCCACCATGCCTAAGAAGAATATTAAACCACCAATTAAATTACTTAAGCGCGAACACACTTTTTTCATAGTCGACCACGATTCTTGTCGTATTTTGAACGAAAACTATTGACGTAATTTTGTAAATGAACATGATAAGGATAAACCTTCAGCAGGTCTTCTCTTTCTAAAACCCAATTGTTGCCTAGAAAGATATCCACGTTTTTAAGCACTTCAAGCCGGGATAACAAATAGGTTGGCTCTTCCAGTAATCTTTTATCGATTGGCAAATTGCTGCTTTCCCTTTCAACGTTTATGTCTGAGCGACTGGTAAGCTTAGAATAGTGAAATCTATTTTCGAGAACTTTAGCAAACTCGTTATACATCGTAGTTTGTGATTCACCTTTGCTTTCAACAAGGGGGAAGTATCTGGTCCTGACCAAAAAGTGGGTATCGTCTAAGCTAAGGACAGTTTCTCTATTTTTGTTGCCGGACTTATTTGACTTCATAAAACATTGGAAGCTTACGATCTCATTTTTATCGCGAATATTCTGCTTAGCTTTCGCTATTTTAGTTTTAACAATTGGATTTTAATATTTTTTACTGGCTTTCTCTTCACTTGCCTCTTTACTAGGGAAAGGAATCTCGTTGTCTTTTACATTGTGAAACTTGCTTTCGGATTCTTCGATCGCTTGTATTTTTTCTTCAAGGTTGAGTATCTCAATGGCAATATCATGCCGTTTTAATACCAATTCCACTTCGGACAAAATGCCCTCTTCTTTTAATGCCGCCTTTGGATTTTCAGCCAAGTTGTCACAAGTATCCGGTTCGGAATTCCAATGGATTTGATACTCCTTACAATAACCTACGTTGATATTACTTTTTGGATTAAAAAGTAACTGGCCGTATACATGCTCCATTAATTTGCTGTATTTTCGCTCATCATCTTCTTCCAGGACAACCGTATTCGTTTGATTTTGAAATTGGCCAATACAGTGATTGGGATTGAAGTATTCCCTATACATTTGAATAACTATATTTTCCGGGTAAGGCAAGTCGGTCCAAATATGATGCGAAGCTCTAGGAGCGGCGTTAATTGCATAGACTTGATAATCTTTCAGCGTTTCAATTTTCTGCAACTGTAGATCAAATTTGTCTGCAATCTTTTTTACCTTATTTTCATGGAAAAAATCGGCTTTGCTCTCAATAGAATCAAGCAATAGTCTGGACATATAATGAAGATAGGGTTCATCACTTCTTCTCTTTTTGCATATTTCCATTTTGTGAGGATCAATTTTCTTGGGTTCACAAAGCCCAAGATCTTTCGCGTAACCAAGCTTGTAGGCTCTTACTATCAATTCGCATCCTTCTATAGCGGGAATATTTTCTATATTTTCTTCTTCTTCGGGGTAGTAATCTAAATTTGATTGCAATATCTCAGACGGATATTTTATTAGTTTATTAAATGCTCCGTTGTCCAAGGTAATAATTGCCAAATTGAAAAAAATACCAATACAGAAAATCGCTCTAACGAATGAAGGCAATTCAACAGATTTTGTCTTTATATGGCTACTCACTCCAAAACAGAAGTTTTTCCAGGTAAAAATAACATTGACATCTCTGGGCAGGAATTTTGATTTAGCAAAGTGAAAGGTATAAACACTTTTTTCGCCTAACTTCCAATAACTATAGGTCCCAATCCCCAAAACGATGGAAAACAAACCAATAAAAAAAGATAAATCGGAATCCACCCCTTTTAGATAACTCCAATTTAACACGTCTGTTCTAAGAGCAATATACATACAAATGAAAAAGCCCAAGGCTAAAATAATACTGTTTGTGCCAAGGTGAAGACGAATAAAATCCAATCTGGATTTGTCAGACTCAGATACGTCACTCTTGACGTAATATCTTTTTCTTGTGGATGGCCTTTTCATTCTTCTTCAAAATTGCTTACAATTTTGTCTTCTATAGTGATCCGCCTATTTTTCGATTTAGTCAATTTTAGAGTCTCTCTCTGTGCCTTTGATATTTTTCCCTCAAATTTCGGCACTTCTAATTGTGGTGAGTTGTCGGCATGCGTGCAAATAACGGCATGATCAGCAAGATCCTTGCTGTAATTAATAATTTCGTTATAGGCGGCATAGGCTCTTCTATAACCTAATTCAAAATTTTCATCCTTATCGCCATCACCATCGGTATGTCCATTAATAATTAACATTCTTTTGGTTAAGCCGCTGGTTTGAAAATTCAACACCTGCCCGGATTCATCGTAAAATATCTGCTTAAATACTGCACTTCCATCTTCCGAGAGATCATGCTTACCGGGTGGGAACAGAACATCACCTGGCAGGCTGATCATTCTGGCCGTAACATCTCCTATAGTTTCGCTAACACCAATATCCCGACCTTGATTTAGAGACCAAAGAATCACGAAAAACACCATGATAATTGTCATTAGGTCGCTGTATATAATTAACTGCATATTACGCCCCAACGTGACCGCCCATTATGGTTCATCGTGACCGATGATTATGGTTCAAGGTGACCGGTGATTATGGTTTGAACGTGACCCAGCAACCGATCCTCCCGGACTTTTTAGGGAGAGAGCGGATGCCAGCAGTGAGAATTTCCATGCGTAAGATAAAAGAGATACTTAGACTTCGATTTGAATCAGGCCTTAGCTATGAACGGATCGCATTGGCTTGTTCGGTTTCCAAAGGTGTCGTCACCAAATACGTCAACGCGTTTCAATCTACAGACCTGAGCTGGCCCTTACCTGAATCGCTAGACGATATCCAATTAGAACAGCAACTCCTAGGTCGACCCAAAACACAGCGCCGCAGGGAGGCGTATGAGCCGCCTCAGTGCGATGCCATTCATGAGGACCTCAAACAAAAGGGGGTGACCTTGCAGTTGCTGTGGGAGGAATATAAGCAAAGCGCCACGGGGCACTGTTATAGCTATACCCAGTTTTGCGTCATCTATCGTGAGTACAAAGCGCGCCTAAAACGCAGCATGCGCCAAGTGCATCGTGCCGGCGAGAAGCTGTTTATTGATTACTGTGGCCCCACCGTGGCGGTGGTCGATGCCGCCACCGGTGAGATAGGTCAGGCGCAAATTTTTGTTGCGGTACTGGGGGCCTCAAATTATACCTATGCCGAAGCGACCTGGACCCAAGGCTTAGCCGATTGGATTGACTCGCACGTGCGTACCTTTGAATTTCTCGGTGGGGTACCCGCTTTGCTCGTGCCCGATAATCTCAAGAGCGCCATCGACAAAGCCTGCCGCTATGATCCAGAGGTTAATTCCAGTTATGCGGAGTTAGCAACTCATTACGGTTGCGCTGTTTTGCCAGCGCGCCCTTATAAGCCCAAAGACAAGGCTAAGGTGGAAGTGGCAGTGCAAGTGGTGCAGAGATGGATTTTGGCGCGCCTGCGCCATCATACTATTTTCTCCTTGGCCGAACTCAATGCCGCCATTGCTCAGTTGCTGGTACAACTGAACAACAAAGCGTTTAAAAAGCTGCCCGGTTCACGTCGTTCCCAGTTCGAACACCTTGATCGCCCGGCGTTACAACCTTTGCCAGCTCAGCCCTATGAATTCGCACAATGGAAAAAGGCCCGCGTCAATATCGACTACCACATCGAACTCGATGGCCACTACTACTCGGTGCCCCATGCCTTGGTCAAACACCCCGTGGAGGTGCGTTATACCGCACGCACCGTGGAATGCTTTTACCTGGGTAAACGCGTGGCCGCTCATGTACGCAGTTATCGCAAAGGCGCCCACACCACGCTCACCGATCATATGCCTAAGGCGCATCAAAAACACATGCAGTGGACACCGGGACGGTTTTTGAATTGGGCCAACGACATTGGGCCTTACACGCTTAAAGTCGTCAAGCACTTGTTGGAAAACAAACCGCACCCCGAACACGGCTATCGCACCTGCTTAGGCTTGTTAAACCTGATAAAGCAGGTGGGTCCCCAACGCTTGGAGGCCGCCTGTGCCCGCGCCTGGGCCTTAGGCTCACCGACGCGTAAAAGCGTACGCTCGATTCTCGATAGTGGCCTCGAACGCCAACCGTTACCAGAACAAGACTCACAAGAACCTTCCTCGCCCGAAACAACCCATGACAATATCCGTGGCGCGGATTACTACCACTGATCGCGTTTTAATTTCAATAACCTGAATAGAGGAGATACTATGTTGACACAACAAACCCTGCAACAATTAACCCAGCTCAAACTCAGCGGCATGGCCGAGGCTTTTGAACAACAACTGAATCAGCCCGATACTCATGACTTGTCGTTTGAACAACGCTTGGCGCTGTTGGTTGAGCGTGAACTGACGTGCCGCGACAATCGCCGCTTGCAACGCTTGCTCAAAGCCGCACGCCTAAAGCAAAGCGCCTGTGTCGAAGACATTGACTATCGTCATGCCCGTGGTCTGCAACGCAATCAAATGGCCTCACTGGTCAGTTGCCAATGGGTACGCCAACACCAAAACCTGATCTTCGTGGGACCCACCGGCTGTGGCAAATCGTATCTCGCCTGTGCTCTAGGACATCAGGCATGCCGGCAAGGATTTTCCACTTTGTATATCCGGGTCAATCGTTTATTTGAACAACTGCATATCGCCCATGGTGATGGCAGCTATGTGAAACACCTGGCGAGACTTGCCAAGACCGAGCTACTTATTTTAGATGACTGGGGATTGCAGAAACTCACCCGTACACAAGCCAATGACTTGCTGGAACTCATTGAAGACCGGCACGCCACTCGATCCACCGTTATTACCAGTCAATTACCCATGGAAAACTGGTACAACACTATCGGTGATCCTACCTTGGCCGACGCCATTTTGGACCGACTTTTACATAACGCTCATAAAATCATTTTAAAAGGCGAATCCATGCGAAAAGTGAAAAAAACTTGACCCAACGTGACCGATTCGAGTACAAATTAACAGCTCCAGCACTTTGCCTCTAACCAACGGTCACGTTAAACCGTTTTGACCGGTCATCTTCAGCGTAATACGCACATTGAACGCTTCGATGTTTGCATCTTTTATTTTCATCGGTAACTTTGTTAACTGGAACTATCCTCCCATAACCCGACAAGTCATTATAAATATTCTGTTCCAGTGCGTTTACAATCCAAGCTTTTTGATTGGCTTTAGCGGTAAAGCTTACAACGAATTTTCCCGTTACAATTTTTTCCTCGGCAAACGCTACTCCTCCTATGGAAATTAATAGAAGAAAAATGACAAACCGGAGACACATACGATTCAATAAAGAATAAACGTTTCGGTTAATGTTAAAGAAAATACACATTACGAACCCGATATGAGTACAACAATAGTAAAATAATCCATTTTTGTATAACTATTTGATAGTTATAGTATCCGGAAATGGAAAGTCAAATTAGCAAAAGGCAATTTGGCCGCTCAAATCTCTCTCATAGTGCTGACAAATAGTGAGTTCTGGAAATCTGGGGCGTACTGAGTTGAGCAAATCCCAGTCAAGCTATTGGACACTAACTCATTACACTCTAAATTTAGCTGTTTCCATAGGTCGAATGGGTATTTTCGGGCCTCACGCATTTGGATTTCGTTAGCGTCTTCTTTAAGCTGATGACCATCCACTGTTGACTACGCCATTGTTGACTTAACCATTGCCGACTTAGACAATTTACTGTTGCCCCTCACCGCAAGGTTCAGTTGCGTTTATTCCACTTAACACTTAACACTTAACACCTACGGTTACCGCTTCATTCCAATGCGCATTGCGGACTAATCGATTTTCCTCTAGCGCTTGCTCAACCTCTTGTCGATGAATCACTCAAAAGTGATCGACATTGTCTACTTCAGACGTCCGCAAACTGTTCGACGTCAATGAGCGGTTCACTTGCGATCTGCTCCCGTTCGTCTGTCAGTTTTAAAACAACACTAAAAAACTTGTTCGAACAAAAAACAGAACCCATCCTCGACAAATCTCTCACAATTTTTGAAGAAAGGGACTCCGGGAAATCTGATTTGGCGATGGAAAAACCATGCCAGTTTTGACCCATCCCATCCTTTTAAACCCGGATCCCTCACTTTTAGAACCGGTTCCCTTCCTTTCAGAGACGATGTGTTCAATTTTTAATCAAATAGAATATAGAAATATTGGCTACGACAAGCCGGGGATTCCCTCCCACTTAAGGGACGACTGCATTGACGCACGACTACATGGATGGACGAGGTAAGCCGTGCCGGGAACAAGCAGTTGAGAGTACCAAAAGTAGGCACTTTTCTTAAGGAACCTACTTTTGGTAGGCGAGGCAGGAACAGTTACCGAGAAGGGTGGAGTTTTGTACCTGGAAGCTTTTTTATCGAAAAGCATATGGACGACATGCAGGAGTATAAGTGTCGCGGGACAACCCCAAGGAAGGAGGAGATTTTAATCCCCGGATTTTTGGGGTAAGTGGATTAAATAATGCATTTAATGTGTTTTGCCAAATGTCAGGCCGGATACTGAATCATCTCTCAATATCGACCGAACAATGCCCTGCACCAGTCCCGATGAAAAATGAATGGTTTAAATCGTAAAAATTTCTCCCTCGCCCTTTTTTTGGTGTGCATTTCAATAGCGTGGTTAGTAGTCGTTAACGTGGAAGACACTAAAGACGCTGACGAGGAATATTCAGTCGATAAAATAGTGGAAGAGTCTCGAAAATTCCAAGAATCCGCTTCCAAATCAATTAAAGAGGGCAGTCAGAAATTTAAAGAACGATATATAGAGAATGATGAAAATACCTCAGAGAAACTCAAAGAGGATGCAGCAAAGATTAGAAAAATATACATGGAGGGAGCCGAAAATGCTGCCCAGAAGGTGATTGATAAATCCAAAGAGGTAGGAGAAAAAATATTAGAAGACGGCAAGAATATTGTAAAGAAAGTGGGTGACTATATTGTTCCTGAAGAAGTAGTCAATGTTGGATTCAGTAATGCCGTTAATCAAGAAACGCCAGCGGCCTCTCACAGAATAAACGGTTTTGCCGTACAGTATGGTCAGAAAATATCGAACCTGGCTCAATCTTTAACTGAGCCATTGCGCGAAAAAATCGGTGTCGAACTCAGTTGTGATCTCTCTCCATTACCTCCCAAAAACGTTGATACGAAAAATTTGTCAGGTTGTAATTATGCATTGCGCCGTTTCGACAATTCACTAAGAAGCTGTATGGCCAGCGCAAACAATTCACTTCTATCAAAAAGTAGCGAATTTATTAGCGGGACTATTCAATCAATATGTGAAAACGCATGTAAACACAAAAAAGCATTCGAAAGCTGCATCGAGGAACATGACAAAGATGTAAACCTTACCCAACGACAATCAGACGAATTGGCACTTCAAGCAATCAAGGTTAAGAATGCATCCGCTGAATACCAATGTATTGATAACGACCTGATTGTCACTGAGCTTGCCAGACTACGCCAGCTCGTATCGCTATGTAAAAATGATAAAAACTGTGACGTTAATTCTGAAGCATTTATACAACATTATGTAGACGAGTCACAAAGAATCCTGTATTTCTATGATCGCGGCAGGGAAGATTTGTACGAAACCTATGAAGACGATGATTTTGTCGAAGAACATAATACAAATTCGCTGTTCAAAACGAAATACGTTTCTCGGGCACTATTAACGACTGACGTTAAGCAACGAGAACCCGTGGACAATGTCTGTATTCCCGAGAGCAACAAAATTACATTTTTTACTGAGATAAATAACTATGCCAATCATCGCATAACCCATCGCTGGAAGTACAACAATAAATCCATATTTGAGCTTTCATTTAACGTGAGTGGTCCGCGCTGGCGGGTGTGGACCAGTAAACATATACCTGTAAAGTGGGTAGGTCCCTGGATGATTGAAGTGGTCGATGAAGATGGTAATATCCTTACACAAAAGCTTTTTTATTATTCTCCATAGTTTTTCTTTCTTAAGAACTTTGGGGGGCATATACCGGACAAAAAGAAACGCGGTTTACGTGGCAATGAGCTTCCCTCTTCGTGTGGTTAGGAATCGAAGACTAGAAATTCACTTTCCCTTAAAGGACTCTCCCCAATTATGGATAGCGTCACTATGGATCTATGGTTTTATCATCGCCTTACTGCCAGGAAAATATTTTTCGCCCCAATTCACCATTTCAATAAGCACCGGACCTAGATCACGACCCTTTTGAGTAAGAGTGTACGCATAGCGTACCGGTTTCTGCTGGTAAGGGGCCTTGTCAACCAGACCCTGTTCAACCAGGCGACTGAGTCGGTCGGCTAAAATATTTGTCGGTATAGCCTCGGGTGACTGATGCATCTCGCAGTAGGTGGATTTACCTGCAAATAGATCACGCAACACCAACAGTGACCATTTATCGCCGATCACATCCAGGGTATTCGCTACCGGACATGGCGAGCGCTTAAACCCGCCTGTATTTGTCTTCTTCGTGG
>WOR8_10008984_pt1 | contig 10319 bp, 7 predicted proteins | sample DeeMarSeWOR38_10_FD_19890 | JGI IMG/M metagenome (IMG submission 19890)
CGCATGCCATAAACACGATGTCAATCGACCGTAAGCCGTTCCGTGGCGCACGGAGAAAAACTATCTGGTGATATGAAATTAAGTTTATTGCAATGAGATGTGCAGGGCAGGGGACATCCTTTCTATCTCTTTATTCGACGAATAAGACGTTTTGGAGATAACGCAAATATATAAATAAAAAGGACGTCCCTTTTTTTGCTGATTAACATTTAAGTTCCTCGTTAAACCGCCATTACCCCGAAACTGTCTGTCACTAATTTTTTCAAAAGAATATGTAACCTTTTCCCCTCTAAAACGTTTCATTCTAGAGATACTGTATCTGAAAGCTGACTCCCTTCCAGAAGCTGCTGACATTTTTCTAGGTCTCTATCTCAACTTCTCCTCTTTCTGCTGTGGTAAACCCCTTTTGCTAAACGGTCTCCATTCTGACTAAGAAATACCCAGAATGGTGCAATGATTTGCGCATCATTCTTTTTTCAACCCGCAACGTGAAAGGAGGAAACCATGAAAAAATTAATTTCTATTTTATCCGTGATTTTATTGGTGGTTGCATTTTCTGTTCCGTGTGTCAGCGCAGGGGATCCACCAGGCTGGTCACAACAAAATCCAGGTCAGGGAGGTTCGGAAAACCCAGGTCCGGGACCAGGTCAGGGTGGTGCGAAATCAGACTCAGATGCGAGTGTTGAATCAAGTTCGGTAGAAAATACCGATTCTTCTCAAGACGAAGACGAAAGTAAGCCACAGCCTAAAACGCGGGTCAGAGACCGATCGGGGTCAGAGTAATGAAGTAGTGAAGCTGCCCATGACTGCTACGAACAATCGGATTTTTTAATAGACCTTTTGTTTTCATCATTCGCCCCATTCGATCACCATGTCTATAGCAGCCGAAGAAAAACCCTTTAAAAAGAGAGGCGTAAAATGAAAAAATCAAAAATGGTGTTAGCGTGTTTCGTCTTTACCATGTCACTGGGTCTGGTTTTTACAGGGTCAAATGATTTGTTAGCACATCAAGGGCCTGGGTTAGCGACTTTAGACTTGATTGCTGGTCAAAATATAGATGCTGGCGTGGTATCGGTTTGGAATGATCCAGACTCTCTGATTATCCGGGTCGACATAGGGGGAGAATGGAAAATTGCGGAGGTACAAATCTATGCCGGTGATGGTTACGATTTAGATATGTGCAATCCAACTCTCGGCCGCTTCCCTTATAAAAAAACATATAATTCTCCCGTATATGGTCACGAATTAGTTTTAGATCTGGAATCTGAGTTTCCGCCGGATCTAAATGTCGCTGTAATTGCAGTTCATGTGGATTTGGTGCAACTTGATGATGAAGGGAATGTGATTGTCGAAGAAGGCGCTTGGGCTCGTCCTGGAGATGGCGGGTATGAGTTCGAATGTGCTCGATGGGGTTGGTGGTTCACCTATGAAATAGCTCATCCATCAAGACCATAGCAATTTAAAATAATTGACTGGAGGTCAGGTAAGTAATCCTCCTGGCCTCCTGTCACCTGCCCACCCAAAACCTGCCCCGGCAAGGGGGCGAACCTTAATAATTTATCCACACCACCAACAAACAGTAAGTGAAAGGAGGTAAACATGAAACTGTTATCATTATTTATCGCAGTAGCATTGAGTATCGCCCCAGCATTAAACGTTGCCTACGGCGAGGTAAAAATTCGCGTTTGCATTAAAACGAGCGAAGAAGATGCAAGGCTCGTCAATATCGGGGAGAGATGCAATAAGGATGAATACAGAGCAACCTGGATAGTGCGCGATGCAGACGAGTACAGCATCGCCGAAGATCTCGTGTTCAAAGCAGTTTCACGTGAAAATGATAGATTGACTTGCTATGTGTATAACCCATCAACGGATGAGATTATCCCATCGCAAAGGTATATAGCCATGGCCCCCAAGGCCCAATATGACTGCCCTCCCGGATCTGCACTTGCCAATGTAGACATGGATCATTTTTTAATTGGCGCAGATTGCATTCAGCTCAGCGACGGAGAATTGGTTCCGCCTCAAACCTTAATTACAGTCTGTGAGATCCTGTGGGATTGATACTGCGAGCTCATTTTAAGCATGATATGTTCTGCACCAATTTTTAACCATCCAACCAACGCTTAATGTACAACCCAAGCCGGGAGGGGCCAAAAGGCTCCCCCGTTTCTTGGGGTCGGACCAAGCCAAGCTTATGATAATACTCGTAAAACGACCGAAATTCGGCCTAAAATATAGCTTAAAAAGCCCATTTTGGGGTCAAAATGCTGCTTTTAAGAATTTTCCCATAAAAAGGTATTATCAAACCCCTGTAAACGTGAATTACCAAAATTAGAAACATTTTCTTTGAGTTGGTATTGCTGATTGTCACCAGTAACCGACCTGCCTCTGGCTTTTACTCCCAGACTCTTTTTTATTTCCTCAACAAAGGACCTACTACCGGTAGCAATGCTTTCTGTCCATTGAGCCTGCCGTGATGTATCTTTTGCCTCCAATGAGGCCTGTATCCACCTTTTATGATTAGTCTGTAGATCCGCTAAATCTTTGCATCCCATTAGTTTAACCAAATTTTCCAGGTCTATTATGCCATACCTGACCGGTGGTTTCTGTATTTTGTCATACCCACAGAACGGCCATTTTTCAGGATGATCCACAATCCCGGCTCTGACCATATTTAAATCAATGTAAATCAGGCAGTGATTCAGATAAGAACTTTTTTCGATTGCGGTCGCATGATATCGGTCTTCCCAGAAAGCGCCTTTTCTCTGCTTTCTAATATTGTATTCCTGCCCGGTTCTGGAAGCGATTAGCTGCATTGACTTTGGAATCACATCAGTCCCCTGATTGTCATAGACCAGCAGGTGGATATGATTTGAGGATACCATGTAGTTGAGAACGCTCAAGTTAAAACGTTTTCTAGCCTCAAAAAGCCAATCTATCCACCGCTTTCGATCGCGAGCAAATTTTAAAAGAAACTCTTTTTTATGGCATCGGTGAGTAATATGCCAGACATATCCGGGAATGTAATGCCGATTGGCCCGCGCCATAAGGTTATCTCCTTAAACAGCTAATTTTGGCCCCAAAATGGGCATTCTGAGCCTATTTTTCAGCTATTTTTATACAATAAATCACATAATATCAATATATTACCTTGGTCCGACCCCAAGGCCCTAAAAATGTATCTTTGTCAAAAATATACCGGCAAAAAACTAAAGGAAATCGGTTTGCATTTTGGCATTGGGGAATCTGGGGTATCACAGGCCTGCAGGCGTGTAGCTCAAATGATGGAGAAAGATAGGACGCTGAAAAACAAAATCATTAGATTGGAGAAACAAATAAATCTGTCAAAAATGAAGATTTGACCTCTTTGTTTTCTCTTATTCTATATTTCTCCTATCGTTGCAAAATTTTGGAAATTTTTGAACATTTCTTTAGTGTCAAATTCGTCTGTTGTTTCAATCAATTTTGATATTAAGTCAAACATTTTTGATCTTAATTCGTTAATGTCTTCGTTGTAAAAGTCTATATTTCTAAATTCAACGTCTATGATCTTAATCCAGCAAAATGCCAAGTATCTTTGTGCATCAGCTTCTAGCTCATCTATCAATGAAGATATATTATCGAGCCGATTGTTAATATCATCTATAAGATTTTGCCATTCGACTGAATGGATAAGAATTGGAGGAAAAGCAGCGCGAAATGCAATTCTTTTTAGAAATATATCAATGAAAAAAATGTTAAAAAAAATTTTATCATCAATAGTTCTTGGAGTATGTTGATATAATTCATTTTCTATTATTTCTAAGTTCATAATGAATTCGCTTAACAGGTCATCTAACAGGTCATCTATTTCTTCTGTTGTATCTTTTCTAGTATTAGAGCTCTGATCCGATATTTCTTCAATTTTAGTTTTTAATTCCAAATTTAATTTGACGTGATGATTCCATGCGATAGATGTTAAAAATTTTACATGTAATTTTTTATCTGAAAGTAAATTTTTCAATTTTTCATAGGAATTTTTCTGGTAAATCATTTGAATATTCGTAATAAGAAAAGATAAAGAAGAATTACTTACTTTTTTTTCCGATACGTATAAAATAAAATCATATATTGTTTCTTCAGGTGGACAGATAGAAGTAATACTTTGGCAAACCACTATGATTATATTGTCTTCTAAATAATTATTATAATTTTCTTGTGCAATAGATAAATACTTTTTTATATTTTTTATTGATTTTTCAAGATTTCCTAATCCGATATATGCAAATGCCTCCGCTCTGAATGCCTTATCTGTTTTCTTCCTGATTCGATTTAATAAATTTAGTCCCTGTTGATATTTACCAATTCTCAGATAATTCATACCTAAATTTAGGTAATCTTCGTCGGTTCTTTTAAAGCTCTTTATTTGAAAAAATGTTTTAGCAATAATAACATAATATAAAATGCCGGATAATCGTAACGCATTTTGAGCAAAAGGAACCTTTTGGTTTAGAAATATTTTAAAATTATCTTGTATTGATAGAATCTCTTTAGAGGTCACAAAGATTTTCTGATATGTTATGTCAACAGAAAAGGGATTATTTTTAAGGAGACCATATATTATTGATAAACTCAAAATGTCAGATGCGGCGATAGTGATAAATCGAAGATATGGGGAGCCTTGGCTTTGACGCAGTGTTTCAGGTAGGGATTTCGAAGTAGCTATATAAGCAACATGTTTCAAGGTAATGTGTATAAGAAGTGCCCAAATTATAAAATTAATGTATTTTAAATCTTCATCATTAAACTTAAGGTTTAATAAAAAAAACGAAAGTAAAAAGGCTACTCCAACTGATATAAATACGTCTGGAAAGACTACGCTAAATTTAGTAAAAGATATCAATGAAGCTGTATATTCTGTATATTTTTTATTTGTATCTTGTTTTGCTGAAGGATAAGGAGTTATCAAGAGCAGGGGCCAGATAATGTAATAGTGTAGATTTAAAACCTTACTTAGAGCTATTCTTAATTTATCAATTAGAGTGGATTCTTTTATGATATGTTCTGATGCCAATCGAGACAGATCTTTTTTGGATGTAAAAAATGGTCTCAAAATAATTATTATAATTACTATACCAAAGTACAAATAAAATAATGACCCCAAAATAGTGACGCTAAAAATAAAATAAATTAAAAGAACAGGGATCGAAATAATAATTACTAAAGAAAAAACTTTATGTAAAAATTTTAAAATTTGTTTTAAACTTATTTTTTGAAAAGGCATAAAAGCCCCCTAAGATTATATATTTGTTTTATTATACAATCACAGCTATCCGTATACATCCAAATAATTTTCATATGAACATACCTTCTGAAGTAATATGTTTTCTACTCTTGGCTTGATCAGAAAACAGCAGATTTAGCATTTTGGCATAAGGAAAAGAGTCTATGCCTTTCTGAGAAAGTCTTCAACGACGATTGAGAGCCTGATCTCATTCCAATATGGAAAAATTTTAAAAAAAATGAAGTTTCACCAATGTTAAGGGATTATAAATTAACGATTTAAGAGCTTTTTGTTGGTGACCATTATCTCGGGAAAGGACCCGATCACAGGGAATTTCCTGATCTGGCACAAAAGGGGAAAAAGAAACCATTATCGCAGCGGTAACGATAATGTTGTCGGCAGTCCAATCGGCCATGGCGCTCGCTTTTCTTATGATTAATAGGTTTGTAAGCTAAATATCACTAGCGATAACAATGAGAGTGCGAGTGACTGCTGGAGGTCGAATCAGTTATAAGAGCCAGCTTGCGAAAATGATCAGGAAAACAAGAGGACTCAAAATCATTTAACAAAGCTGAATATACAAGTCAATAGGTTGAATTTATAAAGGGGAACGTCCTTTCTATTTCTTTATTCGACAAAAAAGAAATTTTGGATATAACGCAAATATATAAATAGAAAGGACGTCCGCTTTTTGTTCCCAGTTACGGACATAGAAATTACGGTTAAACAAAGCGACCGTCGAGCAACTATGCAACGGTCGCTTTCGCTACTTTGCAAGAATGCTATCGTCGATCCTCAACCGAACTGCACATTGCCTTTACGACAGATGGTATTGCACCTGAATCTGGTAGATAATCGCTTCGGCAGTTGCAATGAGGCTCAGCCCTTCTTCCTGCGTTAACACACCTTCATCGATGAAGCTCCGGACTTGATTTATGAAAGCGTTTAGATTGTTCACTGCGGTCCTGGCTTTGCCCTTGTCCAGGTTCTTGATCACATTTTCTAAAGTGACTATCAAAGCATTTCCCTGACCTATGTTCAGGCTTCCCGCCTCAACCAAGGCCTCGACCTCTCCAATCAATGACCGGATCATCTCTACTGAAGCAAATTCGAAGACCACTGTGGTCCGGGCTGGTACGGTAAAGATGCCGCTGGAGCTATCAAATTCTGCCATTTTCACCACCTCATCAACTGAATTGGCCTGCACCACGTGCAAAACAAGCTCCAGTCCGATCAGATCTGGCAGCGATATAGTCTGCGCTTCGTCGTTCGCATTGATAAGTACGACGAATAGCTCGTGATTGGGATCCAGGTCAGTTTCGACCAGGTCAGATATACTCATCACGATTAATCCAGGGATCTGGGCAGGACCGGTGTTGTGGAACTTCACTCGTTCCTGAATCTCGTCAAACGTTTCCAGCCGGAACAACGGTGAACTATAGCGCATCTCCAGCAGTTCCTGATACAAGGCCTTGCTGAAGGTGATGTGGTCCATGGCTGGTTCCAGAGCCGGATTAGCCAGCAGTGGCTGCATTATGGGCCAATTATCCTGATTCTTGCCAGCCACCGGCAAGCCAACTCCGAAGTTGGTGGTCGTGTAAGTGAAATCTAGCTTGTTGAACCAATCACCGGAGTTAAAGCTATCCCGGTCAAAGGATTTCGAGCGCAGCAGGTCACTACCGGCATGCATGAAGGGCACGCCCTGACCCAGCAGCACCGTGCTGATACCAACATTCTGGACGCGTACTCGATCGGCCAAACTGGTATCAATGGGCGTTTTGTAGGAGTTGTTGTCGTACAGCGTCTGGTAATCGTGATTGGAGATATAGATTATATTCTCCTGCGGATCTTCAGTGTAGCCGGCAGGTTGGCCGTTGTAATCAACATCGGCACCGGTGACCAGGTTTCCATTGCGGTCGATGAACTGGTAACCGGCCAGGTTGCCGGCCATGGCTACCCGGATCTGGTCGGTAAGCAGGAGCAGGTTAGACAATTGGTCCGAAGCAATATGGGAGATGGTGAGCACATGGCTTACGGCATCATAGCTGAAGAGAACGGCCTGACCATGCTCGACGGTAAATGGGATGTTCGGGCCATTTTGCACGCCACCAGCGCCATAATTCTCCTCCCAACTCTCGTCAATAGCGACTTTGGCTTCGTAGCTTCCGGGTGGGATTTCGCCCGTAGAGAAGCTGTAAATGCCATCGCCATCAGGGTCCTGCAGCCAGGAGCGCAAGCAGTCCGGTTGCCAGTCGCCAGGGCATCCGATCTCATCCTGAAAGCTACCCGGAACTGTAGCGATGACGGCATTGACGTTGTCGACGACCCAGTGGGTTGTGTGTGAGTAGTAGAACTTGACATCGGTGCTGGAACTCAGGTTCAAGGGAATATCAGAACCGTTGCGTTCGGCGTTAGCCCCATAGTTCTCATCCCAGGAATAGTTGAGGGCGGCTTTGTACTCCCAGCTCCCAGCCGGGACCGCAAAGGTTTCCTGCCAGACCGTGTCATCGGGACTGAAGGTCAATTGTGTGGTCGCGCAGTCTGGCTGCCAATCACCGGAACAACCCAGTTCATTCTGCAGATCGCCAGCGATCGCAACCACCGCTGACTCTGGAGGATTGGCATTAAGTTCGTTCGGATCGTAGAAAAGACCATTGGCGAAACCTTGACGCCGAATCAAATCCTGACCACTGTCAAAAGGTCCACCACCGCGCACGGCATCCCGCAACCGGTCGTTGAAGGTGCCAATCCCGGTTCCACCCATATTGAGCTGGGTAGCCTGCTCAAAGCGGGCATTGTCAGCCACTTCCCCAAAGTTCCAGCCTTCGCCATACATGTAAATTTTCGAGCCATCAACCGGGTCGCTGGGCAGGCTGAGTGAATCGAGAGCCGCCCTTAAGTTGAGCATATTTTGCCTGGAGTGGTGACCCATAAGATCAAAGCGGAAGCCGTCGATTTTGTAATGCCTGGCCCAGTTCAGCACCGAGTCGATCATCAGTTTTTCCATCATGTTGTGTTCGGTGGCCGTGTTTGGACAGCAGGTGCTGGTCTCGACCTGCCCCTTGTCATTCAGGCGATGGTAGTAGCCGGGGACGATACGGTCCAGGACCGATTTTTCTTCCTGCCCAGCCGCGTTCGTGTGGTTGTAAACCACGTCCATCACCACGCGCAGTCCCATCTGATTCAATGATTGAACCATCTCGCGGAACTCGATAATACGGGTAGCTCCATCTGGGTTTGTCGAGTAGCTGCCTTCAGGCGTGGTGTAGTGGAAGGGATCATAACCCCAGTTGAAGCCATCTAGGTCCTCATACTGGGTGACGTCTGCCTGCTGCAGATCTGAATCTGGTGGATAGGTGGCAAGTAGGACCGGATCGGGCGCCTGCCACACGGTTTTGTCCTCGTCGATTGTAGCGATGTCAAACACAGGGAGCAGGTGCAAATGGGTTAGTCCGGCCGCCTGCAAATTCCCCAAGTGATTCATACCGTATGTGTCCTCCAATGTGAAGGCTTTATACGTACCCTTCAAATCGTCAGGGACTAAAGGATCATGAACGCTAAAATCGCGCAGGTGAATTTCGTAAATAGTGATGTCTTCTAGCGCTACCAACTCAGGCTTTTCAAGAGTATCCCAACCGCCAGGCTTCATCAGAGGATCATTCAGGTTGACGATTTGACTGCGGGTGCTGTTCATAGCCAGACTGAAGGAGTATGGGTCGGTGACCAGGTTGTGCTCTACTTGCCCAGTAGAGTGGACATAGACCGCTACCTCAAAGAGGTAGAATTTGGATTTCCAGCTCGGATCACCAGAGATACTCCACACACCCGATTCAGGATTCAGCGTCATCGGCATCGGTGTGCTCGTCGTTGCCGCATCGGCGTCATCGAACAGGTGGAAAGTAACCGACCTGGCCGTCGGTGCCCAAACCCGGATGCCGGGAGCGTCGCCCTCCCAGCTTACGCCGAGCTCACCATTGTAGGTATACAGATCATCGAGCACTCCAGGAATCTGCAGGCCCGTGGCGTCTGCCGAATTTCCTTCATTATCCAGGGCCGAAATTGCGATCTGGCTCTTCAGAATATCGGGCACCAGAGGCAGTTCAGCAGGAGGAATCTTTAGTGCCGGAAGGGCTGACAGGTGGGGAAACTTGGCCTTGAGGTGATCTGGCAAGCCGGAAATATCCAGCGTAAGATCAATTTCGGAACCGCCAATGATGCCGGTGTCGGTCGCCGTTAGGCCGCCATCGGGGGCGAAATGCAGCTTGTAGGTGTTGCTGCTGCTGTCCCCGGCAGCCCAGGCAATGGTGTCCTCGCTGATCCAGTAAGCCATTTGGACATCAATGTCGCCCGAGTTGGGTCCAGCGGCGGTCAAAATGGGCAACACGTAATGCGGCACCTCGGGTTCGCCAGGGCGCTCGCCCTCCAGTTGCCAGACTTCATAACCCCACGGATCCACTCTGAGGAACTGGTCAGGGCCGGGGTCTTTGGTATCACCACGATGGATAATATAAGCCAGTTCATGGGCGCCAGGAACCAAATCAATCTTGAAGGCAGGCCCATAGATATCGAGATAATCCCAGCGCATGGGATGCGTCCAGTCGGGGTTGGGATTGGCGGCACCGTCCCAGACATGCAGGCCCCAGAAATCATTGAAATCAGAGCTAGTCGGATCGCCGTAATCGCCATCGTCCCGGTGGTAATGGATCACGGCGAAATCCTCCGCAGCCCCCCGCTGAGGGTAAATTGTCTGATCTCCGGATTGGATCCAGATCGTGGCGGTTTCCTCCGGGATGAAGCTTTGATCTGGTCCTGGATCCTTGGTGTCGCCGCGGTGAATAATGAAATTTACCGGTTGTGGGGTGTTAACGATCTGGATATTCCAGAAAGCGCCGTAGTCGTCAACGCCATCAAAAGGTTTGGGAGCAGTCCAAACGGTTGATTCGGATTGATCGATGGCATCACCCCACAGGTGCAGGCCCCAGAAATCATTGTAGTCAATGCTGGTAGGAACGCCGTAGTCCCCATCAGCCCTATGATAGCGGACGGTGACAAA
>WOR8_10009311_pt1 | contig 10319 bp, 10 predicted proteins | sample DeeMarSeWOR38_10_FD_19890 | JGI IMG/M metagenome (IMG submission 19890)
TTGCAGCGCGCCTATAATCGCTTCAAGGTCGAAGGGCACGGCTACCGCAATTTAATCATTGATGATCGGCATTATCTCACGTCCGCTTTTCTCTTCCCGACCAAAATCGGACACCAGTTGACGGTGTTTATTATCGTGCCGGAGGAAGATTTTGTCGGTTTTGTAAACCGAAATAATCGCACCGTTTTGTTGATGTCCATCAGCATTTTGGTCCTGACTGCCGCCATGGCCGGTCTGCTGGTTTTTCAGGGCCTGCGAGCGGACCGCAACGCCCAGGTCGTGCTCGACCGCCAGGATGAACTCGAGGCTCAGAGCCGTGCTTTTGCCGAGCTGTCATCTCAGGCGGCCTTGTTTGATGCCAAGGATCCGGAGTCGCTGAGCCGATTAACCGAAATTGTTTCGAAATCAATCGGTGTCCGACGAACGAGCGTGTGGCAGTTTGATTCAGGCGGCGAACGGCTGAGGTGTATCGACTGTTATGATCGTGAAAGCGACGGCCATACCCAGGATACCATGCTGAACAAGACCGAATTTCATCATATATTCGAGATGTTGCAGAAGGCTGAAGATATTCGCGCGCCGAACGCGAACGACGATAACCGACTCGCCGAACTGTACCGGGTTTACTTGCAGCCCATGGGTTGCGAATCGTTGTTGTCCATACCCATTCGTCATCACGAGCAAACCCTCGGGTCGCTGTGGTTCGAGCATGATCGCCTGTCACGTGACTGGTCGAGCGAAGAAATCTCTTTTGCCCGAGCTATTGCGAATATGCTGGCACTGCGGTTTTCAGCAGAGCAAAAACCAATCTCTATATCTACAGCGAATAGAGACGATACCGAGGTTTTAGGCCTCGCGCAAGTTCCCACAAAACAGACTATCGCGGTTGCACATGAAACCCGGCCTGAATCACATCCTTCGAAGCCCGATATTTCAAAGCGGCGTGGAAAACAAATTTCTGCGCCCGCAACGGATCGATTCATTTCTTTTTCGGAGCGGATGTTGGCGCGCGGGATTGATCCTGATAATGTCGGTGCCGACCTTTTTAGCGATACAACGGTTTTTCTGCTCCGATTTACCGATCCGGCATCGCTGGCCGAACGAATTGCCGACAGTGAATCCATTACAGCGGTTGATCACCTCGTCGGTCACTTAGAAGATCTTGCCGCTTCGCGGGGCATCGAATATATCAGAATTATGGGCGACGAAATCATCTGTGCGGCCGGAATGGACGATAAAGCGAAAGATCATCCCCAGCTGATGGCGGAGCTGGCACTCGGCGTTCAGGATCGCTGCAGCGGTTTATTTGCAGAATTGAATACACCCATGGAATTTAGAATTGGTATCGACACCGGCGCCGCTATGGGCAGTGCGGTGGGCAGAGCGCAGAAATCCTATAACATCTGGGGAGAAGCCGTTCGCTTTGCGTCAATGATGGCCAAATCCGGTATCCCGGGTGCAATTCAGGTTTCGGAAACGACCTATCGGCGACTTCGTTCCAGCTACCTCTTTCAGGCACGCGGCCGATTTTATTTACCCAGCATCGGCGAGACATCAACCTATATTCTGACGGGACGAATATGAACAACGAGTGGTCCATGCAATCAGAGGTGATTGGCAAATCAAATGTTCCGCGAAAGATGAGGCGTTTGCTCGGAACCATCGGCCTGTGGGCGATCGATCTCTGGCGTCAGCCGGTTCAATTTTTAAGTGATGCCCTTGCCGTCGTCTGGCAAAGTTGCCGCCCGGTTACCTGGCGTCGTCCGATCCGCAGCGAATTTATGCGCCAGTGTTATCTGGCGGGAACGCGGGCCTTGCCGTTTATTGTGGTGAGCGGAATCTTCGTCGGGTTCGGCATCGTCGCCCAGGCGCTCCATTGGCTGAAGGTATTCGGCGGTACGGCATTATTCGGCGGCTTTCTTTCTGTGGTTCTGGTGCGTGAAATCGCGCCGGTACTGGTGGGTTTGATCGTGATCGGGCGCAGCGGATCGGTGATTCTGGCCGAACTGGGCACCATGAAAGCCGAAGGACAGGTTCAAATGCTCGATGCCCAGGGTATCGATCCGTTTCTTTATCTCGTGGCGCCGCGAGTTTTAGCGCTCAGCATTTGTATGTTCTGCCTGACGGTTGCCTTTGTGGCGGTGGCCTTGATGGCCGGATTTGTTTCAGGCACCCTGCTCGGTTTAGCCAAGTTCACTTTTTTAGATTTCATCCACAGGGCGCTGGGCTCAATGGGCTGGCAAGAATATTTATTGATCGCGGCAAAGACATTGACCATCGGTTTTGCAGTTGGGCTGATATCCTGCAAGGAGGCGCTGGCGCTCAGCGGTTCTGCGGTCGATGTGCTGGCCATTTTGCCGCGCAGCTTTGCCAAATCGGTTCTGGCCACGTTGGTGATATCCATCGTGCTGACCATTTTGTTGTAAGGAGATAACCTGCTCATGGCGGTGATACTGCAAAAACAGCGAATCGTGCTGCGGTTTGAAGGCACGGTTCTGACAACGGATTCTTTTGGCAGAAGTGTATCGGATGAACTCAATCTTGAGGTGTTCGGCGGGGATCTCTTTTTGATCCGTCTTGCTCGCTCGGAGCAAGCATCCACATTTGCAGATGCATGTGCGGGCCTCATCCAACCCTTGCGGGGGGCCGTATATTTTTTGGGAAGAAACTGGCAGGAGTTGTCCCCTGATCTGGCCAATGCGTTGCGCGGGCGAATCGGGAGTGTATTTACGGCAGGAAATTGGATCAATCATTTATCGTTGATGGAAAATATTTTGCTGCCTCAGCTTTACCACACGCACAGATCCGCGGGCCGCATTCGCGATGAAGCCGGAGACTTGGCAGAGCGATTTGGCCTTCCCGGGGTGCCTCTGGGACTGCCCGGCGATTTTACACCGGTCGATCTGCAAAGAGCGGCCTGTGTGCGGGCATTTCTCGGCCGACCGTCACTTGTCCTGCTGCAGGAACCCACCATCGGCATCGGTTCTGAAATCGTATCTCCGTTGATTCAAACCATTCGGAATGCGCGCGACCGCGGGGCGTCCGTCATCTGGCTGACAAGAGAAAGTGTCATTTGGAATGATGCAACGATTCCTGCGACGCATCGATATCGCCTGGTTGCCAGAAAGCTTGTGGAGGTGACAATGTGAAAGATGAGTTCCAACAATCAAAATTCCGGTATACGAATGAAGCGGTCGGGCTGTTTGTATTGATGGCCTTGCTGATTTTTATCGCCGGACTGATTTACTCCGGACGGGTCCGGGAATGGTTTAACCCCGGGGAAACGCTCAGGGTTGTTTTGCCGGAAGAGGGTCTTTCCGGTCTCGCCAAAGGATCAACCGTGGAAATTCTCGGAACCAAAGCCGGAGAGGTCCGGGACATCGTTATCAATCCCAACGAAAAGATGCACGCCGACGTCCGAATCGACAGTGAAATGGCGGTATTCGTTCGCAGCGATTCAAGGGCCACCATACGCAAAACATTCGGTATTGCCGGCGATGCCTACCTTGAAATTACACGGATCGCAAACCCACCGACACGGTGGGTGATTTGATCGATGAAATGCGGGCGAAGGTTTTTCCGATCATCGATGATACCCAAAAAGCCATTCAAGCGTTTTTGGGCGTTGCCGAAGAGTTGCAGGATCCGGACAAGGGCGTGCAGCAGCTGCTGGCCAATATAAATTCCATCACGGACCGAATCGAGCGGGGTGAGGGGACGATCGGGCGGTTGCTCACAGAAGATAAACTCGTAAGGGATCTGGAAAGCCTGATCGCCCGGCTCAATACGGAAACAGGGCGGCTGGGACCGATTCTTGATGATCTTCAAGCAACGATGCAGAATGTTGCGGCGTTCTCGACGCAGTTCAATGCGCAATCCGGAGATATTCCAGAAATTGCCCGCAGCCTCAAAGAGGCGCTGGCATCTGCTGAAATGGTGATGAAAGACCTCAGTCAAACCACACCCCAACTGCCAAAAATTGCGAAAAATGTCGGGAACACCACAGAGACGTTACCGGTATTCGTTCTTCAGGTTCAGCAGGTGGTCGTGGAACTGGAGCGTTTAATCAAACAACTTCAAACGAGCTGGTTGCTGGGGGGTAGATCCGGCGAAGATTCCCAGACCGCCGGGCGCCTATCGCCGCTGGAGGTGAAACCATGATCCATTGTCTTCGCCCGGCCTATTTTGTTTGGCGCATCGGGTTGCTGCTGGCAATTGCCCTTTTGGTTTTTGGGGGTTGCGGGACTTCGGCGCCGGTGCAAAAAGGCCCTGCGATCGATGAAGATCTTGAGCGCTTTAACCGGGCAGCGCAACAGGCGTTTGACAATGGCAGACTGCAGCAAGCCGTTTCCTTTTACCAGAAGGCGTTGGATCGGGCTTACATTCGTGACGATTTCAGAGCTGTTTTGGATGCACAATACAATATGGCCATGTGCCTGATCAATTTGCAATCTTATGCGGAGGCCTTTGAGGTGATCCAGCAGGCTAAAACAGAAATGGCCATGGCAGGTCAAAGCCTTGCGGCCGATTTTCTTCTCCTGGAGGCCACGGTTCTTCATCTCCGGGAGGATTCGGATGCGGCCTGGAAAATCACCGAACAGATCCTGGCCGCGACGCCCCAGGCATCTTCGATCGTACAGAGCAAAACACATTTCCTGCGGGGCTTGATTGCAAGCAAACAGGGCGATACCGACAAGCTGCGTGAGGCGATCGTCTCCATAGGGCAACCGAATTTGCCGCAGCTACGCGCTGATCGTCATGAGTTGTTGGGGCATCTGGCCATGGCAGAACAACACTGGGATGAGGCCATTAACGCATTTGAAGCGGCGACCGAGGCGCGGCGTGAAGACCGTGACTATCGCGGAATGGTAAAAGCCCTGGCCTTGGCAGGCAAAGCCAGTGAAAAAGCAGGACATGCCGATGAGGCATCGATTCGCTATCTAAGGGCCGGGCGAAGCGCCGCGCTGCAGGGCCAGTTCGATCACGCCTTGAACTGGTTGAACCGCGCGGAGCAAATTGCCAGAAGCGCCGGTGAGGAGCAAATTGTGCTGAAAGCCCGTGTCTATTTGCGGGAGCTTCAAGAGTCAAGAGCGGCTTCGCAGAACTTTTCTAATTAATAATCGACGGGCTTCCAAATTAGTGGGCCCACTGCTGTCCGGGTCCCTCTCGGGCCAAGAAGCTCGGTAAATAAGCGCTTACCGCCTTTCAGGCATCTGCCAGGGGCGGCGTTGTAAAAGTGCGGGTCGGTGATGATCGCATCTATTTGGGGGAGCAGGCGGTTACGGTGATGCGGTGTCAGATGTCGGACAAATAGCTCATAATCAGGAGGCTTGAGGCAGGAAAGCTGGAATGCTTGAAGGCTCTGGAGCTTGCGAGCTTTCAGGCTTTCTGCCTCCCAGCTTCCAAGCTTTCGGGCTTACTATTTTATTTTGATATTAAAAGATAGACAGGGGAGGGATAGGGCTGGATTAAAGCTCAACAGGATAATGGTATTTGACGCCGACGCCAAATGCATACTTGGATGTCTGCGCGGAGAGTTCTTTGCGCCATCGGACTTTGGCGCGATACAAATCCGGCCCTAAATCATAAGGTGATTTTTCAATACCGATATAAATTTCAGTGCCCGGCAACGGCGCATAATCGGATTCAAAATACAAGCCGCCGCGGCTGTAATTGTACATTTCAGCTTTGTAATGGGCACCGGAAGGAAAATTTTCGAGCAGGATGCTGGCCTTGTGCTTTACTCGCATCGCGTCGCGCTGTTCCGCAGTTACGCTCATTGCCCCCCCTTATTGGGTTTAGGCGATCATTATGAGATGACGATAAACCAGAACAATGGTGAATGTCTGAACAGATCGGCTTAGCGCTTAAATAAAACAATCTGTACCCGATGTCAAAGAAAAATTTAGAAAATCGTAAATTATTAAATTTAAAATAATTCCAGTAAGTTATACTACTATTCGATCCGTTTTTAGGCCTAATTTTTAAGAAATTTTTTACGGCAACCGTCTTTTTTTAACCGCAGGCTGATTCCGAATGTGCCAGGCTTACTGCTTATAACCGATCTTTCTGAGAAAATCCTTGCGAATCCGAGCCTCCTCTTCGTTTTCAATCGCTTTGGACTTAAATCCGTCGATTACACCAAGGATTCCGCGTCCCAGGTCCGTTTCGGCGACAACGACCTCCACCGGGTTTGCGGTGGCGCAAAAAATCCGACACACCTCGGGCACATTTTTAATGGCATTTAAGATATTGATAGGAAACATGTCTTTCATAAATATGATAAAGCTGTGACCGGCAGAAAGGTTAAAAGCGTTCTTTTTCGCCAATTCCAGCAATGCATCATCCGTGCCGGCGTGCCGCACCAGACACTTATCGGAGGCCTCACAGAATGCGACCGCAAATTTGGCCATGGGGACCGTTGTCACCATCGTCTCATAGATGTCTTCGACGGTCTTGATAAAATGAGATTGACCCAAGATAAAGTTTAATCCGTCCGGATTTTCGATTGCAACAGTTTTGATTTCCATCGGGCCCTCCCTATCTGAAAATGGTTAAAACGATATTCTAAAAAAAATCATTTATTTGAAAAAAAACCTTGACCTGCCGGAGCGGGTTTGTTATTTGCCTGCACTTATAAGCCTGATACCTTGTGGTGTTTTAATATATCCGCGAATCAATGCAGGCTTTTCCTATTTCAGCCCGGACCGCATCCATAAAATGTGCGCGAGTAAATGTAGCCTCCCACTGTTGCGGTTCGGGCTTTTTTGTCAGCCGCCGATAGCCCGCATCTGACTGCAGATCCGTGTCGGATTTTTTGTAGCCAGATTGTGGTCTGAGGGCTTATGCTGAATTGCCGTGAAAAAGATATTTGCCAATTCTTGATCGGAACAGCCTCTTCTGAGCGGCCCTTTTAGGTCTTCCTGATGATCCGCGAGAAGACAGGGCCTGAGATGGCCGCTTGCCGTCAGTCTAAGTCGATTGCATTCATTGCAGAAATGCTGGCTCAGGGCGGGAATAAATCCGACTTCACCTCTGGCACCTTCGAATTTATAACGCTGGGCGGGTCCGTCATGCTCTATGCCTTGAACCGGTATCAAATTTCCAATAGCACCGATACGATCTTTTATTTCAGGGGCCAACAAAAGGGAAGTCGTCTTGAAATCGGACCGGCCAATCGGCATGTATTCGATAAAGCGAACATGAAAGGGATACCGAAATGATAAGCGCGCCATCTCTACAAGCTCATCGTCATTGACCCCGCCCAGGGCCACAATATTCAGCTTTATCGGATAAAATCCCATTTCATGGGCCTTTTCGATAGCCTGCCAGACGCGATCAAAATCATCGGAACCTGTTATTTCATGATATTTTTTGCGGTTTAATGTGTCCAGGCTGACGTTAATTCTTTTAATACCGGCTGATTGAATTTTAATGAGATTATCCTTTAACAGGACGCCGTTTGTCGTCAACGACACATCCTTCAGGCCTTCAGTTGCCACCAGTTCTCTGAAAAAATCATAGACGCCTTTGCGAACCAGCGGCTCGCCGCCGGTTACCCGTACTTTTGATATGCCCAGACGGGTGGCGATTCGCACAACCCGTAAAATCTCTTCGTAGCTTAATATCTCAGCATGAGAAAGCTTGGGGATCAGATCTTGCGGTACGCAATAGCGGCACTGCAGGTTGCACCGGTCGGTAATGGATATGCGCAGGTAATTAAGATGGCGGTTGCATTTGTCGATGAGCTTTGAATTGTTCACGGTTCGAGTTTCCATTTCCGGCAGAATTCAGACAGGGTCGGTTTTACGCCTCTTGCAGTTTTTGAGTATACGCCCGCTCAATTTTAAACTTTTCGCGGTATTCGGGGATCTCGATCATGGGTGGCCGTTCATGGTCTTCAATTTTAAAAAGATCAGGTTGATATTTGTTATTAACGAGATTGTACTGGATCATTTCATCAAAAAGATCCTCTCTGAGATCGATTAACCCCAGCCGTATTTTGCGATTGATAAACGTCTTTAAGATGGTAAAGGCCATCCGCCCCAGCGCCTTGGTATCCTGGTTACGATGGATCCGGCGGTCCAGATCGACCTGAGCGATGACATCCAGCCCCCACTTTTCATAGATATCCATATTCATGCTGGTTTCAATACCGTACCCGATTGGAAATGGTATACGTTCAAATACTTCTCTGAAACCGGCATATTCTCCGGAAAGGGGCTGAATTAACTGGGTCAGTTCCGGGAAAAACAGGGAAAACAGCGGTCGGATGACCAACTCGGTAACCCGGCCGCCGCCTGTGGGTCGTAATTTGTTTTTACCGATCGAAATCGGGCGATCGTAAAATGCTTTAGCGAATTTGATTTGATCGTACATCAGGAGCGGGCCGAGCAAGCCGTAGGCGAAGCGGTGATGAATATTTTTGATATCTGCATCCAGATAAATGATGATATCGCCACGGGTAATATAAAGCGCTTTCCAGAGGTTTTCGCCTTTGCCTTTAAATTGCTCCAGGTGTGGTAATATTTCGGCAGCTTCATATACATCGGCGCCGTATGCGCGCGCTATTTCTGTGGTTTTATCTGTCGATCCCGAATCCACCACCACAATTTCATCCAAGAGGGGATAGCGGGTCATCAGTTCCGACTTCATAATGATAATTTCTTTTGCAATGGTTTTTGCTTCATTGAGTGTCGGCAGGCACAAAGAGATTTTGAGGTTTTTCTTGGCCTTTTCATCAACGAGCCGGCTGAGATCCTTAAAATCTGAATAATGAAAGGTGTTTTTTTCAAGCCAATTGCTGTTCATCACACACCCCACTGTCGATAGCCTTTATGACACCGATGATCTGGGCGATGCCCTGATACATCGGTTCAATTTCCATGGTGGCCCTTTCCTTATAATGATCGACACCGCGAGTAATTCCCAGTGTGACCGCCGGTATTTTGTTAGAAAGGAAAATGGACTGCGCAGATTCAGTAGATTTGCTAAACGGTTTTATACCTAAAGCTTCCAGAACCGCGACTGCACTTTTTACCAATGGATGCGTATACCTCAGGCGTGAAGCTCTTAGATTGCTGATGGTTCTTAGATTGAGATCAATCTCATACTCGTGGCTGAGTCCTTCAGTGATGTCTCTGATTTCACCGAAAATTTTCTTGACCATCTTATAGGAGTCGCTGCGGATTTCAAATCCGATGTCTGCTTCATGTGCGATTTTGCCGTGGTTGGCGCCGCCCGATATCTTGCCGATTACAATCCGGGATCGGGGTCTCTGGGGCATTTTTAGACTCATAATTTGATTGATCACCTCATTAAGGATGATTATGGCATTGGGCGTATATTCCTGCAACGTACCCCTTTCTTCGGAAATGTTGCACGCAATTTCTCCCCGGATCATGCCGTCCGAATAATAATTCAGTCTGCCCAGTTCGATACCTTCGACACAGATACCGCCTCTGATGGGGGTGGGCCAGGTTTTTAATAGATGTCGGACGCCCCGCAGATTGCCTTTGCCGATGGATTGAATGGTACCGGCCAACACGATGTCGGACTCAAACCGGAGATCCAGTTTTTTAAATATCGCCGGCAGCGATGTCACCACCCCTACGCCGAGGGAGTTGTCTAAAATACCGGGGCCGGTGATGGTATGTTTTTTAATAACATAATTTACAGGCATATCTTTTTCATAGAACGTGTCCAGGTGGGACAGAACAAAAATGGGCGGTTTGCTGGCGTCGGTTCCCCGGATGATGCCAATCGGATTGCGATACCCATCGGTGGTAACTTCATCGACCTGGAATTCGGCCAATCGTTCCATGAAAATTTTGCTGCGCTTTTTCTCCTTGAATGTCGGGGCGGGTGTCTGGCCGATCAATACGATGTTGGTTATAATGATCTCGCTGAGCGTTTTGATCTCATCTACAAGTTCAGGTAATTGTTTGAGAAAGGTGTCCATACCGCACCATATCCGGTTTTTTTGACGGCAGTTTTTCCAGGCGTCTCGATCGTTTCTGAAATCAGTACGTTTAAAGGAATTTGGTTTTAAAAATCAGCTCAACCGGCGCAGAGATTCGGTGGAATCGTTAAAAAATAGATATTCCTGAAAAACCCAAAACATTTTAAGTTACACCAAAATTCATAACGAGGTCAATACCTCAGAGAACTTATTTCGCTTCTCTTAAAATTGGCCTCCGGCCCTCAGCGCTTATACCCCGGAGGGACTGATTGAAAAATGGGCACGCATTGAAGCTTCAGCGCTATATTGGGTTGGTATTGAACCGCATTGAAAAATATCATGATTCATGAGATATAAG
>WOR8_10008276_pt1 | contig 10316 bp, 6 predicted proteins | sample DeeMarSeWOR38_10_FD_19890 | JGI IMG/M metagenome (IMG submission 19890)
ACGCACGACAAAGTTTACCGCAATGTCATGCAGGCGCTGGACAAACAACTAAAACAGAAAGCAGGCGCCGCGGCGCCTGTTCTATGGAGAATAATCATGAAAAGTCCAATTACAAAACTATCGACCGCCGTCGTGGTAATAGCATGTATTGCATTGGTTGTCTCTTTTACGGAAAAGATTGTTACTCCCGCTTATTCATTTGAACAAACACTTAAGGCCATGCATGACCTGCGAACGATGTACATGGTTTGCAAAGACTGGAGTGACGAGGAATTCGAGATATGGATCAAACTTGATCCTAATACGGGAATACCCGAGTATTGTCGTGCATATTGGCCCCGAATAAAGGTCCTGGACATTTCCAGGCCCGATACATCTTACCAATACAACGAAAGAGGCAATCTGGTTCAGATCAACTCGGGCAAACTGTATTCTATCCACGTCGCCCCAGCTAATATCTTTGAACAGTTGCTGGAGGCCTCGCGGGAAAATCCGGACAGCATGGTGATATTTCACGAGCATGACGGACAGAGCAACAAGAGCCTTATCGTGGTGATTACCCGAGGCTATGGACAATCTTATAAGGTCTACATCGACCCGGAAACAAAACTTCCTGTCCGGATGAAAGGTCTTGAGAACAAGCACCTCGGAGCAGTCTTCAAAGATATCGAACGGATTGAGTTCAATGTCGATTTACCTGAAGACATATTTGATTTTGAGATTCCTGAAGGTGCAAAGATTATCGACCATGACCGCAACGCCAAACTTCTAAATGACCCTCAGAACGGTATTTCGACAGAAGGTATGACCGAGCAGCAAGCCGCCGAGACTATAGCGACCATGTATTGGGACGCCCTGATTAACATGGATGAAACCACAACCCAAAAAGTTTCTCCGGCTTCGCCGAAAATGGCTGATGGATCGCTGCTTACAGAGCTGGTTGAGGTCGGCAGATTATATATCCAGCCCGGCTGCGGCATCGGAAAACTTATTCCATGCAGAATTAGATATAAAGACGGCAGCCTGAAGGAGTGGAAACTCATTATCAAAACAAGAACCATCGACGGCCTTTCTTCGTGTGTGATCGCAGGCTTTTATAACTCGCCGGTCGAGATAGAATCCGCAAAATAAGTTAAAACACCCTTGGGTACGTACTAGAAAGGCCGAGCATCAAAGCCCGGCCTTCTTTTATAATGCCGGTTCTATTTCTTCGGTAGCGCTCCGTAGTAAGGATAGTTGTCGAAGACATCGCCTTTACCTAAGACACGCGGGTCTTTGGTCTCTTTTAGCTCGGCCATCAAAGCATCAGCGAGCTTCTCTTTGATTCGAGCGTATTCGGGCTTGCCAGCAATGTTGTTCAACTGGTAGGGATCCTTATTCAAATCGTATAGTTCTTCTGCAGGACGCTTGCCAAAGGCTAGGTCGAACAATCTTTCGACCCTCGAATCGTCACGGTATTTAAGCATATACGACTTTGTTGGGCCTCCATCAACATCAGCATAACCATAATGCGTACCGCGCGGACGAGCAACATCTATATCTATGTCATGTGAGTAGCCCTTCGGAGCACCGGCCGGCCAGCGATCCTGTTTGAAATTGCGAATATATAGAAAATCATGAGTCCGTATCGCCCTCATAGGATAGCCGCCCGTACCAGTCTCCTGGCAGACTACGTGACGCTCCTTGCCTGTCAGAACATGGTCGCGCTTCGGGTCCACCCGGCCGGATTTGCCGGAAGTCAGGATATTCAAGAAACTACGAGCCGTCATGTCCGCTGTCGGTTTCAAGCCGGCCGCTTCCAGAAACGTGGGTGCCAAATCGGTAAGATTGATGAAATCTTCGACAACCCGGCCGCCTTTGACCGCTGCGGGCCAGCAAACCGCCAGCGGGACGTTCGTGCCCATATCATAAAGATTGCTCTTGCAGCGAGGGAACGGCATGCCATTATCGCCGGAGATAACTACCAGCGTATTGTCAAGTTCGTTATTGTCTTCGAGCATTTTCAGCAACTCGCCGACTTCGGTATCGAACCGCTGGACTTCCCAATAGTAGTCGCAGATATCGGTGCGGATTTCTTCGCTATCAGGAAAACACGCCGGCACTTTGACATCTTTAAGCTCCATACCACTCTTTATACCAGTCTGCCATATATAGCCCCGATGTGGGTCCGTGCTGCCGAACCAGAAACAGAACGGCTTACCCATAGGGCAGGCATCCATAAATTCCCCAAAGTCTCTGTAACGTGGCCCAGCAGGATTTCGCTTTCGCCCGCCCGGCTCATCCCGACCGGGCCCCCAGCCTTTGCGAGTATAACCGACATGATAGCCAGCCTCTTCCAGCAAATCCGGATACACATCGAACTTTGCAGGAAGCGTGCTCCAGAGATTTCCACCCCCTTCGAGACGCCAGTGCCATTGGCCGGTCAGGATTGCCCCGCGAGAAGGTGTGCAGGAAGGCGATGAAACAAAAGCATTTTCGAAAAGCACTCCCTGCCGTGCTACCCGATCAAATGTCGGTGTCTTAACGACCTTGTCCCCTGCTATACTCGCGTGAGGCCAGGACCAGTCATCGGCCAGACAAAAAAGAATATTCGGGCGTTTTTTCGGAGCCTTGCTCCTAAATTGCTCGGAAGCGTTCGCGCACCCGGCAAAAGCCATCGATGCAGCACCTAATCCCATTGACTTTATGAAATCGCGACGAGAATTGCATAAACCACTCATATTTGTTCTCCTGTCTCTTTATTAATTGACAACGCAATACGAGGCTAAGTATTGAGATTGGTTATTTGAATTTTAAGAATTTTTTGCGTACCTCTTGTAACTTTCGATTCCTCACTCATTCGAACAGGCCAGATCCAGATTATCTTTTCACTCTCAGCGACTACAAGCACATCCCTGCGAATCTCATGTCGGACTCGTTGGGCGGTCAGGAATTTTCCGAGCTTTTTTTCTTCGCTTTGGCCCAAAGGAACAAACCTGTCACCGGGCCGACGATGGCGAACGATCAGCGGCAGCTTTATCTTATCCAGGTTGAACCATTCAATCGAATCAGTTTTAGCGGCCTTGAATTTTTCAAAATCAACTTCGCTCTTTTTGAGAACAGTTGCCTGTATTAGAAAATGTTCAAACGTTGTCTGTCCAGGAATTTCAATAGTAACAACATGGTCTTTAGCTGGTTCATTCGATAACGGCGGGGTAACCCATTCGTCTTCGCTCAGGGCAGGTCCCACCCTACTATTTGTAAAAATTAACTTTCCATATTCGCACCGGACAGCAAATCCACCAGGCAATTCCACTTTTCTACCAGTAATATTATTCTCTGCCAGATGCAGTATGCCCTCGTAATGCCCCTGCGTCAAATCTCTTTCGCCGCAGCCTACATTAGTCAAACTTCGCCTAATCAACTCGACTTTTACCGGCTGCGACTCGCTTCCAAACAGCTTTAAGTCCAGCACGGTTTTATCCTCATCGCAATCAACCAAGTCGGGCCACAACTCATGTGCCCGACTACAAACCGCGATGAAGTATCTACGGGCCGACCCAGCCAATTGTGATAATAATTCGATGACCGAATCTGTGCAATCTTGTTGCAATACCGGTATTAATCGATGCCGGATGTAGTTGCGCCGATACGTACAATCGTCATTCGTATGATCCTGACGCCACTTTAAATTTCGCTGTTGCAGATACTTGAGAATCTCATCGCGTCTGAAACACAGCAATGGCCTGATAAATTTAATCTCGCCAGCGAAGATACGCTCCGGCCAGATGCCCCCGAGTCCACGGAAGCCCGTGCCGCGGCTTAACCTCTGGATGATCGTCTCGGCATTGTCGTTTTTTTGATGTCCCGTCACGATTCGGCTGCAGTCGTTGGCTTTTGCTATATCAATCAGGGCCTCCATCCGCAAATGGCGTGCGGCTGTTTCTATCGACAGCTTCCTGATGCGGGCAAATTTCCGAACGTCTTTTTGCCTCGTTGTCACGGCCAGCTTCAATTTCTTCGCCTGAGTTACAACAAATTCCTCATCCAAATCACCTTCGGTTCCCCTCAACTGGTGATTTATATGAGCGCAGAATATCCTGGTATTGAAAATGCCCTCGACCTTCAGCGCGTAAATCGCATACATAAGAGCTATTGAATCAGCCCCGCCGGATACGGCCAGCAGTATCTTTTCCGCTGGGCCTAAAAGCTCATTTGAATTAATAAAATCAACCAGCTTCTTTTCAAATTCAAGCAACATTTCTTCGGCACAAAAAAAAGGCCTGATATCCAACCAGGCCTGAGATCGCATTGTAACTGCTTTATCCTAAAACTTCTTTCAGCGTTATTCTTCGACTTTCTGCAATTCTCTTATCCGCCTTTCCGCAAATTCTCTCCATTCCCTGTACCTATCATACTGACCTTCGATTTTGATAGCCTGTTGATAAAGCTGGAGCGCCTCATCTTTGCGGTGCAGTCTTTGGTCCAGAATGCGCGCCGCTCTGAACCTCGCTGGATAAGGAGTCTCAGGATCCCACTGGAAGGTTCTTTTGTAATATAAAAGCGCTATCGAGTAATCCTTGAAATATTCATAGATTACGCCGGCATTATACGCCGCATCGTCAATCTTGTCACTGGCAGGATATTCCCTTATCACTTCGTCGTATTTTGCAAGAGCTACACGTAACTGATTTTTATTCTTAAGAACCGGTAATCTGCCGGCCTCTTTATCAATCCCCTCAGCCTCATAATACAGATCGTCCGCCTCAGGAATCGAAGCACTGACTTTTAGATTTTGGGGGGCTCCTTCCGCCTCGATAATGTATTTATATTTAGGCATAGTATCCAATGCAGCCAGTTCCTTCTGCGCCCACTCAAGTTTCATATTGTTCCCGGTCCGCATGTAGTATCCCGCCAGTAATTCAAGGCCCTGACGATAGGCCTGCCGACTGACCGCCATCTTCTCGACAAGATCGACCTCACTCATATCAGTGATATCAAAAGCGGTTGCGGGTCCAAGCGATTGTCTGTTACCTCGTGCTACAATTTGACCCCTGCCGCTCCCGGCATCCTGACAGCCAACCAACACGCTTAGCAGTACTATAACTATCCCCATACATACTCTTCTTGCCATAATGGCCTCCTTTCAATCTGATAAATGAATTCAATCCTAATAGCCAATTACCAATTATCACTCCAATGACTGTCCGTCAAGAACAAACAAAAAAATATTAAATCAAAAACCTGCTGTAAATTTTAACGGCAATAACTGGGAATTTCTACAACTTTTCATTTAATAATTTCCACAAATGCTCAAATCCATCGTTAAAAAGCCGCATTTTACCAAATCCTCACAAAGAATACGGAAATCGAAGGTTTAAATCTATTAAAAACATCTCCTTATTGATGCCGACAAAACCACGTCCGATACCCTCTCTGCTAATACTATGAATTTCAGCTAATGGTAAACAATCGCCGGGACATCGCAGTATAGGACTTTACAGACAAAAATGATCATTTTGTGTATAAAAAAGTCCATAAGAGTCAGCGAAAAGCTTTGACTTCGGCAGCCGATTAATGTATAATAATATTTTATAAAGTCCGGCGGTATGACCGTGAGGAGGTCATCTTAATATCGTCGATCTAACTTATTTTTATGTCAATCTGTGTCTCTTTCCGGATTGGCTGGAAGAGTCCATTGCGAAATAAATTTGGAAACAGGAATATGAAACCGAACCGGTTGATCTTAACTATTTTTATCATGACTTTCTCTTTACTACTTCAGGCCGGCTGCGAAGAGGAAACCATGGCGCCCCAACAAGAACTAAGCGCCGACTGGTTCCAACAGTTCGATCAGATACAGCATTCGCGTACCCCGGCAACTAATCGTACTCGTTTCGAAAGGAAAGCGCCAAAAATTAAATTCGAAAAATTAGAGCACGATTTCGGCAATGTCGGTCCCGGGACTGATAATCTCTGCGAATTTAGATTTACAAATGCAGGAAACAGCACCCTAAAAATCGGGGAGATTACCAATACCTGTGGATGTACACCATTTTCGCTCGCCAAAAAGGAATATGCCCCGGGCGAAAGTGGAATATTGAAGGTGAACTATTTTTCCGAACAACAACGTGGTCAGACAACAAAACAACTGGTCATACACAGCAATGACAGAGCAAATCCTGAGATTGCACTGGCCATTAAGGCAAATATTATGATGCAAGTCGATCACGAACCGAAAACATTGAACCTTTTGCTTAAACAGGAAAATGCTAATTGCCCTGAGCTTACCCTTACCAGCTTGGACGACCAGCCATTTTCAATAACATCTTTCATGTCAACTGCTAATTGTATAACTACCGATTTCGATCCTTCTGAGAAAGCAACGAAATTTGTTCTTCAGCCTAAGGTTGATATGGAGATACTGGAGAAGACTTTAAATGGCCGTATCGAAATTAGTTTAACCCATCCGGAATGTAAAAAGATCTCGGTCGGCATAAGTACCCTTCCGAAATTCAAAATTTTTCCAAGATCCATTATAGTTCGTGGAAAGTCAACTCAAGAACCAATCGTTAAGAAACTACGAATACTTAACAACTACAATGAGGACTTCGAGCTTGAATCATTATGGTCAAAGAACGGTGCTGTGAAGGTTGTCAGCAATGCAATAGTCCAAAACGGTTATGAACTCGAGCTTCAGATAACACCGCCGGCCAGCAATGACTCAAAAAGGATCCTCAAAGAGAAGTTCTTTGTCAAAACAAAAGAAGGCCAGCAACTGGAAATTCCATGTAACGTATACTATTCAAGAACTATTCCTGCATCTTTAAAAGCTGTAACAGAAGATGAGGATTGCAAAACATGTGGCCATAATCTATTGGATTTCACTAAGGGTACTGTTACAACATTCCCTGCCAAGGAATAGAAAAACCATTTATAAGCATGCATTCACTGCCATAAATGAAATTCCCCGACCGATTTATATTATTTTATACACAACTGGATCTTTTCCGAGCTAACATTTAACACGCCGGGCCCGGCTGTTCAATCCAGCTACGGGGTAATGGCAAAAAGGAAATGTTCGTTACCAAGGCTTTTGACTTGTAATTGAATCGATTTGTTTTCATCTGTAAAAGCATCTATAGAAGTGTCCACTACCCATATACCATCCGGCTTGATTTTTCCTTCGTTTTCACTCGAACTTGAACTCCCTTCCCGACTTTCAACGGTCAGTAACTGGTAGGGTGCTGAGTATGATGATTCTTGTAATCGGATAATCCTCAATGCAAAAGTCTGCAATTCTCCATCGTCAAGACGATTGTAAAATAGAACAGGCTCATTAACGGATTTTTCAATCTCAACAGGCTCTTTGAGCAGCTCAGGATTTATAAAACCCATCCGGCGAAAAACTTCCTCGGTGACGGGAACTTCGGCCAAATCCTCATCTCCGAGTTTCCCGGCCAGGCTCTTAATCTCTTGAGCCCTTATATTGTGACCTTTTTCCGTACGCTGCATGGCCCGGGCACGCAGGAGTGATTCCCGCCCCTTGTCTATTTGGCCACGATCCGCCCAATAGTTAGCAAGCATAAGAATTCCATCCAGCGTATTTATAGGGCTCTGTTCGATAACAGACTGCAAACGTTCAAGTTGCCCCGGCGTTCGGAGATACTTCTCGAAAATAAGAAGCGTTTTCGTTTCCACATCGCATTCTAATAAAGCATCCATCGCTTTTTGCATCTGGTCATCGGTAAAGTTAGATTCATAATCGGCAATCAACGTAGCCTCGGCTGTTATCTTTTCAGGTTCACTCCAAAAGATAGTCCCCGCCTTGGAGTCACGCTGGCGTTGACGGAATATATAAATATGCTCATTATCCTTTTGCATCTGAAGATAATCCTTGCCGAGATCTTCTTGTCTCCATCCCAGGTTTTTCAATTCATCCCGACATACCATCAGTGCCTTATCGGTTTGGCGCTCGCTCACGAACCGCCAGACTGTGCGATTATTCTTCAATAATCCCTTCCCTGAAATCAGTAGTCGCACCTTGTCCGCTTTCAAAAAGGAAAGCTCGGGCGGCTCATGGTAAATTCCATAGAGCACCTCAGGCGATTCAGGCATTTGGCCATACTTATCCAGCAAATTCTCAAACTGTTTGCTGATTGATTTGATCATCTCGTTGCAAATGCTGTTTGCTGCAAGCTTGTATTTGGCTTGTGAACTTTCAATCCCAAACATTTTACTCTCATGCTCGAGCTGACTTTCGATATCAAATCCAATCAACGGAAATGTGTTGGCCCGATCCGAATGAGATGTCCCAGCTAAAACATAACTGCCCGCAGTCCATTTTATTATCGCCTTGAAATAACGACTACGAAGGAAAAATTTCTCATCGACTTGCGGCATATTTACAATAACAAAAACATCCGGCAGAAGCCCTCCCGGCTCCGGCCATGTCCCGAACGGATAATATGCAACTTCGCTCACATAAGGTAACTGGACCAGAGATTTTTGAAACTCTCGTAACGCACGGTCGAGCAGATTGTGGCGACTTTGACAAATAATCATGATATTTCGCATACTTACTCTGGCACCACTCTCGGCTGAGGTGGAACTCATAGTTTGTATTTTATTGCCTGCATTTATCGTTCCAAGATGTGCCTGAAACCTGCGAGATGAATATTCTCGCTCCGTCGGCTTGCTTTTTCCCGATTCATTTAGAATGAACACAGATGTGGATTTCCCGATACTCATCGGCAATTCGAAAAACACCAACACAATACCAATTAATGCAATCGCAACCGCAGAACCCAGGCTTATCGAGACTTTTTGAGAACTGTAACCTTGCCCATCGGCCCTAAACTTCCAAAAAGACAACAAAAAACCAAAAAAGAAATATACAAGAGTAAGCAACGGGTTGAGAAAAACAAACGTTGATAACCAGAGAACTTTTGTTCCCCATTTTCGACCGAATATCGGATAGAATTCCCGCTGGAGTAGGCAATGAATCATTAATGCTGACCATACAATCAGATAAAGTCCACTCAAAGCATACCAAGGCATCGAAATCTACCTTTCAATTTAAGATTTATGAATTATGATTTAAGAATGCGGCATCGCCAAGGACAACACGCCAATCATAAATCGTAAACAGTAAATCTAAATCAACATCAGCAATCCTTCGGGAGGATTCTCCAATTTTCCCGCCCACTTTTCCGTGACCGACACTTGCCGCCCATGTTTTCATCTCAGCACAAAAACACCCGGCAAAGCACTATTGTTTATCGGGTATCAATAAAAGTTTACAATTCGCCGAAGCACCTAAAACCCGATATATCAGTATATCAGTATCGAAATTTTAGCACTTTCGAATTACTCAAAAAGCGGCGAAATAACGGAAAAAATAAATTTTTTTGCCCCAGATAACCACTGGAACAATAGAAATCTATTCCATAACACCCTTACTGAAAAGAAGTTATGTTCCAATCTCCAAAAAACGCTATCTTTTTCAAAGAATAAACACAAGTTTTTTTACGACAACACTTGACAGGAAATAAATACCTGTTATACTTGTAATAGTTGATATAGTACATATAGTGAGATTGACTAATGCAGATTCATATAGACAACGCTTCTAACAGAGCTGTTTATCAGCAGATTATAGACCAAGTCAAGCGTGACATCGCCCTGGGCAGGCTCATAGCGAAGGCATCATCGTCACCAAACCCGGCTCCGGAGCATTTATCGCGAACCTTGACAGCAGCTTAAGCAAGGCCGTGCGAAAAAGACTCCTGTCGGATGAGCTTGAGCGAATCGCGGTTGAAGCATTCCACATGCAAATTGACAGACAAACGCTGCTGGAATTGTTCAATAACGCGGTTGAAAAATTAAACGTGCCTTCGAAGAAACCTCAGTCAGGGATACCCAAGGGAGGACAATCGAATGAATGATAACGTTATCAAAGTTGAAAATCTCGTCAAATATTTTGATGGTCGTTGCGTTCTGGACGGCATCAACTTCACTGTGCCGCGAGGCTGCATCTATGGCCTGCTGGGACGAAACGGCGCCGGCAAGACAACGATTATCCGGATTCTTTTAGGTCTGGAGCCGGTGACGCGAGGCGGGACTTTCCTGCTGGATACCGAATCTACTAACCTCGCGCCAAAAGACCGCGGACGCATCGGCTGCGTCGCTGAAGGTCATAACCTTATCCAGAACTACAAGGTCGAACGTCTGATCAAGCTCTGCAAAGACCTTTCCCTGCAATGGAACGATGAGTCTTTCGGCCATCTGATAGAAACATTTCGTCTGCCGATGGACCGAAAGGTGCGGGACCTTTC
>WOR8_10007632_pt1 | contig 10313 bp, 9 predicted proteins | sample DeeMarSeWOR38_10_FD_19890 | JGI IMG/M metagenome (IMG submission 19890)
TTTAAATACAATGGTAAAGAGTTACAGGATGATTTGGATTTGAATTGGTATGACTATGGGGCAAGGATGTATGATGGGGCTGTTGGCAGGTGGTGGGTGATTGATCCATTGGCGGATGAATATTATAGTTTCAGCCCATATAATTATGGATTAAATAATCCAATCAGGTTCATAGATCCTGATGGCAATGGTATAATTGATAGGATAAGGACATTTACACAAAGAGTAGGTAACCTATTTGGTGGTGATGGTTTTAAAACAGATGCACAAGTACTAAAGGAAAAATATAATAAAGCAGTGGCTTATTATTCTGAAGTAAATGCCGCCATTAAAGAAGGCAATACGATGTTTGGTACAAATAACCCTACGATAGATGTTCATAATGCTGCCGAAAATACGGCTGGAGGAAATCCAAATAAAGAAACGTTAACTGAACATAAACCCGATATTTTTGAGAAAGCAGAATCTGCAATGAAACCTGAAGAATCAGATAATTTGGCAACAAAGGCTGTAAAAGTTGGAGCTGATTTGGTATATGATGTCGTCAATGATCCATATACTGCTTTTACTGGAGAATCATTAGGAGGTGAAAATGTAGGAACCTCAGGACGAGAAGATGCCACTGCAGGTACAATGACTAGTTTGATGCGTGGTTTGAAATTTGTCAAAGGATTGAAAACAATGAATATGGGTCAATATATGAAAGGGAGAAGGGGGGTTACGGCCGCTAGCCAGGGGAGTAATTTGAAACGATTGAATAAAAGCATTAATTCAGCTAAACGAGGTGCAAAGAATGCTCAAAATACAGGAAAAGTAATTGATATTGTAAAATCGACTACAGAAGACTGATTTTGTATAAGATGAAAAGGGTCGTAAAAAATGTAATTATCCCGATAATAAAGTTTTTTGATATTATATTACGGTCCTTTTCATCTTCCAGATAATAATTGTAGGGTTTTTTAAATCCATTTATAAACCATCTAACAAATGCTCCAATCATCTCAGCTAAATGAATTCCTGCCATACTTAAAAGAAATTTATTGATTTAACGATAGTATTGAACTTACATGAAAGACTATCAAAATGATCATCATTGGACAAAAATATTAACCTATAAGTGCGGCCATTAGAGATGAAGTAAAAGTTAAGGGCTTTTTCATCACCATAGGAATATATATTCCAAAATGAGTCATTATCATTAATGATAAGTTTACCTTGATCAAGAAACTTAAAATTATTGTATTGATTTATATAATCTTCCTTGTCATTGTTTAAAGAAACTTTATAAAATTCTTCGAGCCTATAATTAAGAATATTTGTTTCAACTGTAACACCACATGCCTCTAAGTAAGTTGAATCATTAGATTCTTTCACTGCTCCGAGGTTTAGAATGCCATAATTTTCATTTATAACATAATCTTCAGGTAAATTAATAGAAAAGCCAAGTTCAGTATTTGAGTAATTTTTTTCTAGCTCATATTCTGGACAATCCCTATTCCAAGTGGCGTCAGAGCACCCTAGAAGAAATATGAGAGGGAATAGTTTAAATACTTTTAAGCTTAACATTTTTGATTAATGCATCTAATGTATAAAATATATGCTGACGATCTTCCTCAGAGAAAGAAGAAATGTCATTAAGTCTTTTCAGCATATTCGGATCTTTAAGGATGTTATGATCTTGTGATTCCCCTAGTAAAAATCCGACTGTAGTATCAAGAGTGTCAGCCAGTTTTTTAACAACATCAATTGTGGGCTTTACTTCATCCCTTTCATACTTTCCAATAATAGAATGGTTGGTTCCAAGCAATTTGGCCACTTCAGATTGAGAAAGCCCTTTAGCCTCCCTGCATTCCCTTAATTTTTTACCAAAACTTACCATGTTTAAGTCATTTATGGTGTTAAAAACTAATTATTAAACGGGTTATACAAATATACCGTTCATAAATAAAACAAAAAAGCCATATATATTTGCACTAATTAGTCATATCTTATAGTTTTGGGTAATAAATGAACGCAAAAAAAATTTTTATCCTTATGGAGATCCCCGAACTCAAAGCCAGACTGAGCATCCTGGAGGTGGCCGCTAACCTGGGCATAGAGGTAGACCGACACGGTAAGGCATTATGCCCGTTCCATGATGATAAGATCCCCAGCCTTCAGCTGAGCCGTGAGAAGAACATAGCCACCTGCTTCAGCGCCAACTGTGATGCCGGCACGATGGATATTATCAGCCTGACGGAAAAGTACCTGAAACTAAGCACCCATGAGGCCATCATGCAACTGAAAAAGTGGGCCGGTGAACCGGCGGCTACTATTATCGGATCCGCTCATACCTCCGGTAACGGAAAGCCAGGGACCAGGCCGGTCCAGAAAGAATCCGGTACGCTTGAGAGGATCGCCATTCTGACCAAAGCCTTCCGCTATTATGAGAACGGGATGCGGACCAGCGCCAGGGCCAGGGAATATTTAACCAGCCGGGGCCTGACCCAGAGCAGCCCGAACAAGCAGGGCATCGAGACAGGTTATAACAGTGGTAATTTTCACAACAGGGCAAATAAGAACCTGATCGATACGGCATTAAAATACGGGCTGATCTATGAGCGGGGAAATAAAGACGGATATACGGCCTTTGCCAAAGACAGCCTGGCGTTCCCGCTGAAAAACAACCAGGGAAAGATCACAGGACTGTACTTCCGTGCATTAACCGATAAGGCCATTAACAGGCACTTTTACCTGAAAGACCGCCAGGGGCTATATCCCCGATATCCCAGACCTGAGACCAGGAAGCTAATCTTAACCGAAGCCATCATCGATGCGGCCACCTTGCTGCAGATCCCCGGGATTACAGGTCAATATGAGGTGTTAGCCTGTTACGGAACCAATGGACTGACAGCGGAACATGTGCAGGCTATCGGAGAGTTAAAGCAGTTGAGTGAGATCATTTTCTTTTTTGACGGAGACCAGGCCGGAGAAGAAGGGATACAAAGGATCGCAGAAATATTGACCGGGCAACTTTCGAAGGCAGGGATCAGCTATGTGGAAACGCCGCAGGATGAAGATGTGAACAGTCTGTATGTGGCCCATACAGAAAAGGCCGAAGAGATGTTCGCTCATCTGATCAATACCCGTAAACCGATCAATCCGGAAAGCAATTTTTTTTCTTCAGCTGAAAAAGAAAAACTCCTGCAGCCGGTACAGAAAGAGCCCGTGACATCAAAGCCTGTTACCCGGAGTGGAAGAACGCCCCTTAAGGCTGATAAATTCGATGCATCCAATCCCTACAAGATCGAATACTATACCGATACAGCCCATTATCAAGTAAAAGGCGGATTAAGGCATGAGTTGGACAGCCTTCGCATCAGCCTGGTGATCGAGGCAACCGGACAACGGGAAGGTTATCAGAAATACCGCAACAAAGTGGATTTATATGAGAATAAGCAGGTAGAACGAATGGCCAGGGAAGCGGCGGAAAAATTAAACCTTCGGGAAGACCTGGTGGAACTGGATCTGCACCGGCTCACCGACCATCTGGAAGAATACAGGGACAGCAAAATGATCGAACAGGGGCCGGTCAGTCAGAAGGTTATCCCGGACAGCACGACCTCGGGCCGGTGCAAAGCCTTCCTGAGCAAACCGGACCTGATCGGAAGGCTTAATGAGTTGATCGGCCGGTCAGGTGTTGTAGGGGAAGAGAATAACCGGATCTTTCTGTTCTGCATAGCCGCATCATCCAGGATGCCCGATACGCTGCATGCGCTGATACAGGGCAGTTCGGCCAGTGGCAAGACCCACCTTTTGACCCGTATCAGCAGCCTTATTCCGCAGGAAGATGTAAAACGGTTCACCAGGGTAACGGAAAGCAGCTTTTACAATTACGGGATGTATGAGCTTCAGAACAAGCTGATCTGCCTGGAAGATCTGGACGGGATGAAAGAGGAAGCGCAACTGGCGTTCCGGGAGTTGCAGTCCAGGGAGATGCTTTCATCCAGTACGACGGGCCAGGATGAAAAAGGCAATATCAGGGCCTATGAGAAGGTGGTATACGGTCCGATAGCAAGCCTTGCCTGTACCACCAAGGGGGAGATCTATGAGGATAACATGAGCCGGTGTTTTCTGATCGCCGTGGATGAGACCATCAGTCAGACCCAGCGGATCATTGCTTATCAGAACAGAAAAGCCGCCGGGCTGATCGATGGCCGGGAGCAGGAGCAGACGTGTGAATTTATCCGCAACTGCATCCGGATGCTCAAGCCCTATGAGGTGATCAATCCGTATGCGGATAAGGTTCAGCTTCCGGAACAGGCGCATAAGATCCGGCGGCTCAACGATCTATACCAGAGTTTTGTCAGGCAGATCACCCTTATGAACCAGTACCGAAGGAAAACCGATGATCAGCGACGGCTGATCACCGAGAAGGAAGATTTGCAGGTAGCGGCCGGTATCATGTTTGACAGCATTATCCTGAAAGTAGACGAGCTGGACGGCAGCCTGCGGCTGTTCTATGAGAGGCTGAAGGATTATATCCGTGGAAAAGGAGAACATTACTCTTCCTACAGCTTCGGGCTGCGTGAGATCCGCCAGGCATTGCATGTGAGCAAGACCGGGTTGCACCGCTATATCCATGACCTGCTGGAACTGGAATATATCCAGCAGACAGGAGGATATGCGAACCGGGGATACCAATACAAGGTGACCTGGTGGGACAATATAGGAGCGTTACGGGCAAAGGTAAAACGCCACCTGCAGGGCCAGCTCGACCAGCTTGAAATTTTATAAATTGTTCTGGCGTTCCAAATGCCTGGAACACCAGGTGGAATGCCAGAAAAAGTTAAAAAGGGGCCATATGATTTATAAACCAATAAAAACGGGGTCAACGATCCCTGGCGTTCCGCGTTGCGTGATAATGCGAGGGGTACCCCCTGGTAAGATAGTTTTAAAACAGAAATCCAATGAAACATTTACCTGTCCATAATAAGCAGTACAGGGCCTTGATAAGAGAGTTCAGCCTGTACCTGGAACGACTGGGATATAACAGTAATATATGTTCGGCCCTGCCTTCCTGCCTTCAGGAGTTTTTTTACTGGCTGGAAAAAATGCGCGTTACGCAGGTTACACAGATCACCCCGCAGCTTATCCGCAGCCATTATGATTATCTGAGCCAGAGGCCCAACCAGAACAGGTCCGGGGGATTAAGTTCCAGTCACATTACCCATCATCTGTATGCCTTAAAGACCTTTTTTAATTACCAGCAGGAAACCGGCCGTATTGAAATTAATCCGTTCAGCGTGTTATACTTCCCCCGGATGGAATATCCGCCCCGAAGGGTGCTGAGTGTGGATGAGATCACCGCTTTGTATAAGGCATGTGAGAACATGCGGGACCAGGTGATCCTGGGTCTTTTTTATGGTTGTGGGCTGAGAAGGTCCGAGGCGATCAGGCTGAATATCATGGATATCAACTTTAAAGGACAACTGCTTTACGTACGTTGCGGAAAAGGCAAGCGAAGAAGGGTTATACCCATGACCGATAAGGTTACAGCCTACCTGCGTCATTATTACCTGTATGAACGGAACCTGAATATACGCCGGATCACAGGTGATAATCACCAGGCTTTTGTGTTAAACAATCATGGAGGAAGAATGCTGGGCTGCGGGTACTGGAAAAGGTTCAGGTATCTGACCGGACAGGCGGGATTATCCGGGCGTGTGAGCCTGCATAATCTTCGCCACAGCATTGCCACGCATTTACTTGAAAACGGGTTGAGCATCGAGCAGGTCAGGGATTTTTTAGGACACCGGCACCTGGAAAGCACCCAGATATACACCCGGGTATCCAGTCTGGCGCTGTCCAGGATCCATGAATCCAAAGCCAGCCTGCCGGTCACATGAAAGAGTTCAGGCGATATCTTTTGAAAGCCCATAGTCCCGAGACAGTAAAGATCTACCTGCGGGATATCCGTATATATCTGAATTACATGGATCAGGAGAAGGCCACAAGAGCTACCTACCAGGATATCATGCTGTATATCGATTACCTGCGTAAACAATATCCTAATCCACGGACCATAAACCGGATGCTTTACGGGGTGAAAGCCTGGTATCAATGGCTGTTGCAAAGCGGAAGAAGGCAAGATCATCCCTGCCGGTATTTAAAGCTCAGGGATGCAAAACAGCAGGATGTACAGCTTCAGGATTTATTTACTTCATCAGAGCTGGGACAGTTAATAAACCGGAAAGAACGTTACCATATCATGCAGATCCGCAATCAGGTCATCATAAGCCTTCTGATCTACCAGGCTTTACGGCTTACGGAAATCGAGCGGCTAAGGATGCAGGATGTTGACCTGGATGCCGGCACGGTCTACACTGGGGGGATGGTCAAGTCCCTGCCCAGGACACTGAAGCTGAGATCCGCTCAGGTTATGCTTTTTTACCGGTATATCCATGAGATCCGGCCCCGGATAATCCGGCAGGATACCGACCGGTTGATATTGAATATCCGTGGCAGGGCAGTTAAGGGAGAAGATATTAACTATCTGATCGGGACCTTTAAAAATTATTTTCCCGACAGAAAACTGAACGCAAGGACCATCCGTCAGAGTGTGATCACGAATCTGCTTAAAGAAGGTAAGGATCTGAGGGTTGTCCAGGTATTTGCAGGACATAAAAACCCGGGTTCCACGGAAAGGTACAGGCAAAGCGGACTGGAAGAGTTAAAAGCAGCCGTACTCCGGCATCATCCATTGAAATAAGAAGAAGGGACCCACCCCCAACCCGCGGCACGGCCTGGCCAGTGTGCAGGCGCTCAAAACCAACCCTAACACTGTCCCCTGGGGTGTTGCTGTCTTGTTTTTCTGTCACATTTTTTGCCTGCCGGTCTGTCTACACAACAGGCACCCCGATAAGTCGCTCCGGGCTTGTCTCAGCCAAAACTTATCGGAAAGCCTGGCCAACCCTTCCAGCCCGGCAGCAAAAAACCGCAGCACCCAAAAGGCCCGCTTCGTGCTGCTTATGCCAGAAAAAACAAGCCGTAAGCTACTTAAACATAATGTGATCTTATGGGAACATCCCTTCCCGGCGCTTGTGCGAGCTCCCCACCGCACGGATCTGTTCCATAAGCACATTATGTTAAGTATCCAACACCCCAGCCGTTCCAGGGCAATCCAGCCGCACAAAATCCAATACTATTGCCCTTGATCCGAGGCCGTGCCCAGCCGACGCTACCCACCCTGATAGATCCGTGTTCCGGATGAAGATCGTTTATGAAAGAAAAGTATTCGATATAAAACCATAAAAAACAAAGCAAAGATAGGCTGTTGCCACTGTCCGTCCCTGCGGCCAGTCAAGGTCAAACCCTGCGGGTTTTGCAAAAAAAATCTCCACCCTACGGGTAGTATTTTTATTGCAAAAACCTTGACAGACCGTCCACCACAGCCTGAGATTACAGCTTTCTTTTTTCGGTTTTCTTTTGAGAAAAAAATACTGTTGTTTTTTTCTTTCAATTGATAAAAACCTTCAAATGAAAAGAAAAAAATTGCTACCTTTAGTAAGCTTACCGGAGGGTAAAAAGTTCTTTGAAAAAGTGCGCCTGGTGCTGTTTTTGGAGTTGAAATTGTTACACAGGTTCTAAGCCGTATTTATATAATGGAAAAGAGCTACAGAATGACCTAGATCTGAACTGGTATGATTACGGGGCGAGGATGTATGATGCTGCTATTGGCAGGTGGCATGTGGTTGATTCGTATAGTGAAATGTTCTTTGATCAAACTCCATATAATTATGCCCTAAACAATCCAATCAATACTATTGATCCTGATGGAATGTTTGCTATGTCAATTAATGGGAATAAACTAAACAAAAAGGAAAAACAAGAAGCACTAAAGGTTTTTGGATTGGATAATCTTATCAATGAAAATGAAAATAATGATAAATCTCAAAACAATGATTCAAAGCAAGAGCAAAGTGATGAACCGGAAATTGAAAAATCTAATATAAAAGAAAAAGGATCTTCAAGAAATATAATCAAAAACCTACGCAATTTAAATTCCTATTACCAACAAAATTCTTCTCGTGTAGTTTTTGTTGATGAAATGATTGATATAGAGAAGTTGCATAGAAAAGGATCAACAGTTGGTATGGAAACCTTTTCAGATTACTATGATGTTGATGGACTTAGAGTTAATGTAAATTTCATTCTTATGCCTGATATGCTGAATGGAGCCCGATATCGTATGTCGAAATCAGGACCAAAACCAATAAATGATTTTCATAAGAAGATCGATGGGTCATACGCAGGTGGACCAATTAATTATAAAATTGAATGGAGTAAAATCGTGATTTCAATAAAACTAAGTGGTAGCAAAATCACACAAGAAAATATTAATCAGGCAATCCGTTTAAGAGACGAGATTTTTAATTATATAAAAGGTAAAGAAAATATTGGCAGAAGACTTGAATTTTAGCGATAATGAAAAAAACGATTAATTATATGTTTACTATACTTTTCATAAAAACCCTTTTTATCTGTCTGCTTTCTAACTGTTCCCCAAAAACTGAGGCAGTAGTCGAAATTGATGAACATATTGAGTTATTAGCGTGTAAAATATTTATTAATGAAATATTTATAAAATCATTTGAAAATGATAATACAGATAATTTGGTATTAAACAATGATCGGCAAATTATTAATAATTTTATTGATGATATTGAACTTCGTAGCTCAAGTATTCTTTATGATGGGATGTCATATGATGTTACTATACCGTACAGGGATAGTGTTTCAATACAATACGCTATTCATGAGAATGTAATTTCTGAGAATGAAATATCGGAGTTATATGATCTACATATGGATTATCAAAAAAAGAAAAATCTACCAAAAGATACAATTGAGATATGTGACATTAATATGTTTAATAAAGTTTCTGACATCAACAATTTGACAGATAACTTTGAAAACATTTATATTTTTAAATTAAATAGATCATTAACTTCTAGGAATAATATTTACATACAGATTCAAATTAAGAATAGATATGATATTCTAGAAGTATACTTAGTATTTAATAGATCTAATAGAAAATTTTTAAGATTCTTTCTCTCAAATTGGTAATATATAAACAATTGTTTAAATGAGGTTCGATTTGAAAATTCAGACTTCCACTGGCGCAAGTCTTCCAGCAAGGACAATGTGCGACGGCAAGACTTGTACCAACATTTGAATCCGATTTATTTTGAACTGCCAAACTGGATTACATACACAACAATTCGGTTGAAGCTGGCATTATTACTTTACCTTAGAACTATCTCCTCTGGCGCAAGTCTTCCTCTTGTAGGCGCTAAGGTCCCCTTAGTGCCTTTTAAAAAGACGTCAGCCAAACTGAAAATGGATACAATATAAAATAACCAGTGAAGGCCGGGTAGCAGTCAAACGGGATGGCGGTGGTACGATTACAGGTTATGTGTATCAGTATTTCCATAAGGATCACCTGGGCAACGTGCGGATGACCTATACCGCTGATCCGGAACCGTTGGTATTCAATGCCAGTATGGAGACAGAGAATGCCTCGATCGAGGAACAGTATTTTGATAATATTTTCCGGCATACCGATGCGGCGTTGAATAAAACACCGGGTGGTAATGAGATCCTGAAATTAACCGCTGCAAATAACGTAGGTTCCAATATCATTCTGAGTGTGATGCCGGGGGATGAGATCGATCTGGATGTCTGGTGTGCCTATCAGGCTGGAAGTGACTACAATACCACCTATGGACTGGCAGCCATGATTAATGCGGTAGCCGGTGCCTTTGGGGGTGCGGCAGGTGCAGGAGGTGAAGCAGAAGCCATTTACGATGCCATCAATGAAGGACTCACGGCTTTAGGACTGGGTGGCACCCAGTGTTCCTACCAGCCGGCCGCCTATCTCAATTACCTGGTTTTCGATAAGAATCTGAATTACCTGTTCGGCGGGTATACCGAAACCGTAGATAATAACCAGAGCGTCATGCAGCTGTTTAGCCTTCCCGGTATTGATATAACCGAACCCGGATATATTTATGTATATTTATCCAACGAAAGCAGTAATACATCGAAGTTGATCCTTTTTGATGAAATGAATGTATCCTTGACCCGACCAATTATTCAAGCAAACGACTACTACCCCTTTGGCATGGCGATGGCAGAGAATAGCTATGAGAATGTGTTGGAGACGGAGAATAAATTTAAATACAATGGTAAAGAGTTACAGGATGATTTGGATTTGAATTGGTATGACTATGGGGCAAGGATGTATGATGGGGCTGTTGGCAGGTGGT
>WOR8_10007634_pt1 | contig 10313 bp, 6 predicted proteins | sample DeeMarSeWOR38_10_FD_19890 | JGI IMG/M metagenome (IMG submission 19890)
CATCAAGAAGTGCGAGGGGCCCTGTGAAGGCCTCGTGTCGGAAGGGCAGTACAATGGCATGATCGAGCAAGTCGCGGCGCTTCTGCGCGGGAGGACCGAGTCGCTGATCCGATCGCTGAGCGCCGAGATGGATGATGCGGCCGCCTCGCTGCGGTTCGAACATGCCGCGGCGCTGCGTGACCGGATCAAAGGTCTCCAGACGTACAGCCAGAGGCAACAGGCTTCCGACCTGGACGAAACCGACAGGGATATCATCGGCTATGCCGCCGAGGCAAATGACGCCTGCGGCGTTATCTTCAGGCTCAGGGAGGGAAAGGTCATTGGACGCCAGCACTACTATATGGGAGGAGTGCAGGAGCGGCCGGAGGCCGAGGTCCTTGAGGCACTCCTGCAGCGGACGTATCTCGACTCCGATGACATTCCCCGTGAAATCCTCCTCCCGGGACCGCCCGAGGATCCCTCAGCCTTGAGCGCCTGGCTGAGCGGACGCAGGGGAGAGCCCGTCGAGCTCCGATGGCCCTCGGAGGGGGAGGAGGCGAAACTGGTACGGCTGTCGCAGACCAATGCGCGATTTCTTCTTGATGAGCTCAAGGTGCAGAAGCTGAAGCGTGCGGAGTCTCTTCCTCATGCACTCGGCTCTCTGCAGCGGGATCTCTCGCTGGCCCATCTCCCACGGCGCATCGAGTGCTTTGACATCTCGAATATCCAGGGAGCCGAAACGGTCGCCTCGATGGTGGTCTTTGTGAACGGGAAGCCGAGGAAAAGCGAGTACCGGAAATTCAAGATCCGCTCGGCCGACGGCCCGGACGATTTTGCCAGCATGCGCGAAGTCATCCGGCGGCGCTACCAGCGGCTGCTTGACGAGCAAGCCACACTTCCCGATCTGATCATGGTTGACGGAGGGAAAGGGCAGCTGTCCGCTTCCCTCGAGGTCCTTCGCGACCTCGGGCTGGGACACCAGCCCGTGATCGGCCTGGCGAAGCGATTGGAGGAGGTTTTTGTGCCGGGACGGGCCGATCCCGAACTCCTGCCCAAGGCATCCACGAGTCTGCGACTTCTGCAGCAGGTACGCGACGAAGCCCACCGCTTCGCCGTCACCTACCACCGGGCACTCCGCTCGCAGCGGACCCTTCAGACAGAGCTGGATCTCATCAAGGGGATCGGAAAGAAACGAGCCCAGGAGCTTCTTGAAGCCTTTGGCTCAGTCCAGGGGGTGAAGTTCGCCACGGTAGAGCAGCTCGCCGAGATCGTCGGAGAGAAAGCCGCCGCACGGATCCGCGAGTTCTTCGAGAGTCCGGAGACGGTCGGCGACCAGGAGTGACGACGACCCCGCCTGCCTCAGAATCTCCACCGAAGTCCAAGTGCAATGACGAACGTCCGTGGGAGGCCGGGCTCGAGGTAGATCGGATCTCCACGTGCGTCCAGATCGGGGTTCACCCAGCCCGAGGCCACGTACGTCCTGTCCCCCGCGTTGCGAAGGCTGAATCCCAGCCGTGCTCCCAGAGGGGAATTCCCCCACGAGATGTCGTCGAGCCCGGCCGCCAGATGCCACACCGTGAATGGGGGCACGGCGAACCTGTTGTAGTCGTCAGCGTAGTAGCGGTCAATTCCCTCCATCGACAGCTCGAGATACAGGCCCATCATCGCCGGCGGTGCATACCGCAGGCGAGCAGTGTAGTGGAGATCAGGAATGCCGGCCGAGGCATTCCCGCTGAGATCGGCCATGCTTCCGGGTCGTCCGTAGTGAACCGAATCCACCGTGTAATCGACATAGGTACTTCGTGACACCGTCAGGGAGGCGAGTGCGGAGAAGGCACCGGCGAATTCTGCCGACAGGCCTGCCTCCGCGCCGACTCTGTGCGTCTTTCCGGCGGTGAAGTAGAAGCGCCCACCACGGTAGGGGATGAAGTCGTTTGCGACATCGATGCAGTAAAGGGCAAGATCATAGGAGAATGAGCGGATCCAGCCGTTGCCGTCGAACGAGAGGATCTGCTTGGTGCCGAGCTCGATGGTCGTCGAGGAGCTCGCCTCCAGAAGCGGATTGATGGCATACAGGGTGTCCGCGCCGCCCACGGCCGGCGGGTTGGTCTCGTTGCCGGCAGGGACTTCCAGTCCTCCCCCGAGGTTTGCATACAGACTGTGGGCGGCGGAGAAGCGGTAGGTGATGCCGGCCTTTGGGGTGAGTCGCGAGAAGTCTTTCCGGTCCCGGAGCAGGGGAGTCGAAGGATCTGCCTCGTAGTAGGATTCGTAAGTGTAGGTAATTCTGTCGTATCGCGCGCCAAGGACGACGCTCCAGCGATCGTTCAACATCAGCTCGTCCATTAGAAAAACCCCGCCTGTGAAGGCTCCCTCGCGTTTGTCGGTCTCGAGCTGGCCCCGCTCGCCACTCTCCAGAGCGTGGAATAGGACCGCTCCATCCTGCAGCGCTAAGTCCAGGCCTGCCTGGAGGATATTCGCGGCATGGTCACCGAGCTGAATGGTATTTCGGTACAGGAGCCCTCCACCGATGTGGTAGCGGGTGAAATCCCGAAATGTATTCCGTTCGGATCGCTGCAGAAACTTCGGCACGGCGAATGCCATGACCGATACAGAATGTTTGGGCCCGATGTCGTGGCTCAGCGTGAAGCCCAGGCGGAAGAGGCGGCTCAGGCGGCGTTCGTTGCGTTCGATATAGGTCGGGTCATAGGCCAGCGTGTCGTCCTGCGCCCGGCGAGGATCTTGGCTGAATTGCAGGGGCGTCAGGGCACCCGGTATCTGAAAGGCATTGCTTGCGGCCGTAAGGTAGAGGCCGAACCTGGTCGCATCGGAGAGCGCGGACTCAAGCCCCGTGTGCAAAAGCGTCCGCTCGGCCGCAGACTGAGCCCTCCAGCCATCCGAGCTGAAGTGCCCGAGCGAAAGAAAGAACCGCCCGGGGCCAACGAAGGTGCCTGTCTGTAGAAGAAGCTTCCTGAATCCAAAACTCCCGGCCGAGGAGTGGAGATCAACGTAGGGCCGCTCAAACCACGTGTTTGATAAAATATTGACAACACCCCCGGCGGCATTCCCCCAGACAGCGGTGGCATTCGAACGGACTACCTCCACGCGCCCCGCGGTCGACACGTCAATCAGGTCAAATGAGGTTCGACCGTCAGGCTCCGTCATCGGGATCCCATCAAGCAGAACGCGTACACCGCGAGATGTGCCCGAGTTTGAGCGCTCCCCCGCGGCCCGTGCTCCAAATCCCCGAATCGTGAGCCGAACATCCTGCGTGCCTGAGCGGGGCTGGGCCAGGACTCCCGGAACCCCGGTGAGCGCTTCCTCCACCCCCACGCCTCTGAGGCGGCGCAGCTCCTTTCGCTCCAACACGCTCATGGCCAGTGGCGCTTCGAAGATTGACCCTGCGCGTCGCGCGGCGGTGACGACGACCTCGCCGATGGCGTAGACCGTATCCGGTCGCGCTCTGGCCGCAACAGACGACGAGTCTTGAGCGAAAACTGCTTTGGCAGCGACTGTCAACACGAGAGATAACAGGACGCGAGGCAGCATGAAGAAGCGGACCCCTTTGTTCGGCGGTGCATCGTGTGGCCCAAGATAGGAAGATCGGACGGGTTTTGGAAGCCCCCGTGGGCGTCTGAGAAGGGTGACTCAACCCTGTGGACACCACTAGAGTATCAGCCCCAGTGACTCAGGAACGGATGAAGTCCCGCTGCAGCGAAGTCCTGCCAGATATCTCGGGGTGCGCCATGAGACAATTCTTCCGGATTCCTCTCCGGTGGCAAGCCCTCCGATGCTAACTTTCATCGTCATGGGATCAAGGGCGACCATGAGGGTGGGAAGGCTGGTCCGAGAGGTAGCGCCTGGGGGCTAGCATCTGCGAGGACTACACCAAGCTCAGGATGGTGGGTCCTTTGGTCCACCGGGATATGACACGGGGATTCCTCGTCAGAATTGATTGGTAGGAAGGCATCACTACAGTTGCGCAGGCACGAATATTCCGCTATATTGGTCGCGGCTTTTTTTGCACAAACGCGGAGGTGTGCAGGATGAAAGCAAAGCTCCAGCCTTTGGTCTTGGCGATTGCGGTGGTGGTTGCCTTCCTGCTCGGCCGGGGAATGCAGGCGGATGCACAGGAGAGCAAGGCTCCGCGTGTCGCGTGGGAGTACACGGACGGAGCAAACATGACCACGCAGCAACTGAATCAGATGGGGGCTGAGGGGTGGGAAGTTGCCGCGGTCGTCCGGTACGAGAAGGACCTCTATTTTCTCTTCAAGCGATCCCGTTGAACGGGTCCCTCGCCCGCTGATGAGCTTTCTATTTGGGGTGAGAACTCGGGTACGTTGCTGAGCTTTTCCGGGGCAAACGCTTGCCGGCCCGAGGTGGTCCGAATCAGAACCCTCCCATCTCTCGGAATCCTACTCTGAAGACGCACTTCTCTGATGCGGATACGATAAGTGGAAGGGTGGGGTCCCCGCAGACGCTTCTCAACCGGTGCAGTCGCAAACTTCAACAGCGGCTCTGGGCGGAGCGTGAATTCAGGTCGATCCTGCGACATCTGGCCGAGTTCGGGGTATGTGCACGTGCGAGCCGGCCGTACCGTTCTGGGGTCTGTTCAAATCACAGCTAGGAGGCTACAGGGGAGATGGCTGGAGTTGCAACCTGGCTACTGCTCTTCACCTCCCGATGCAGTCAGCAGAAGAATTCCCCAGGGGGAGATCGGCGGGATATGACACTCGAGATGGCTCGCTGTGAGACGAACGGCTACCTCGACCCGTCGGGCGAGCTGTGAATATTCCCCAGACTTCTGAGCAGAGGCGTGGGACCCTGCTGCGTACGGGGGCGGAGCCAGCAGTGTGGCCCGGACCTGTCCTTCCATTAGGAGGTATCCTCTGTCGAGGCGGATGACCGCGGAATCTCCCCCGCCAGTCCAATCGATGACATGGACGACAACCGCCGCAGTGGGCCTTCCCGGTTTCGCACGAACGACGGCCAGTATATCGCCCCCAGCGCTGTGGACTGTCACCGGTGGCGGTGTGCCGATTGCGACGTCGTGCAAGCCGGCCACAGCCGCCTCCTCGTAGCCGTCCAGAAAATCGCCGCTCGCCCTTACAAAGCCATAGAGATCGGCAAGATCTTCAGGCCTCCCAAAGTAGCGGACAGAGCCCTCCGTGGTTGATTTCAGATAGACATCCCAGGGAACCAGTACGTGCGAGCCCAGCGCGTAGGCGGTCGCGATGACCCGGCGAGTGAGGTCAACATTCTCAGAGACAAAAGTCAGAATCTGTGCCTTTCCCAGGCGGCGGGATACCGATAGGCGATCGAAGATCGTCTCCGGTGTGGCTTCGGCCTCCGGCAGCTCAGCCATGCCAAAGTCAAACATGGCGTATGGAAACACATCCCACACCGCCCTGTAGTTGTTGCAGGAGAGCGGGACCCTTCGGCCAGCGTACTCGTCGATCTGATGCCTGAAGTCTTCGTAGAAACGGGCAACGGACGCCCGCTGAAACGCTCGCATGGTGAGGGAATCTGAGAGATCAAGCCCCTTTACGGCAGCCTCCTCATGGCACCAGGAACAAAAACATCCTCCCCACTCCACTGCCCGGTAGTTCATGTCCGGGTCGTCAATGTGGAGGTAGAGTGCGCCGCCGTCGAGACACCGGCAGGCATGTTCAAGGATAATGGCTCTGTACTCCGGGCTGTTGACACATCCCCACCAGGCATCCCACCCTTCCATCCATGGCGCGGTAACGAACGCTCCCTCCCGATTGCGGATTCGACCCAGTCGACGTGTCTCCCCTCCTGGCGTGTCGGGTAGCTTGGAATTCAGTGCCGTCCCGACGGAGTATCCACGTTTCCCGCACTCTCGGATCCACGAGGAGTCGGTCGCGTAGACCCAGTCGAGACGTGTGGCGTGAAACGACGCCGCGTCGCGGAACGTCTCGTGGGGATCTTGTGCGTTCAGCGGCCGCCTCCAGCGACTGGAGAAGCAGACATCACTGTACTGGGGCCCACCGAGTGGCCGCACCGAAACACGCGCGAGGCTGGCAAAGGTGGCCGAGCTGTCTTCAGTTTGAGCCAGGGTGGTGCATGCTGCGAGAAGTGGCAGCAGGTGCCGCACGCAACGAGAGGCAAAGGAGAGAGCCGTCATCTGGATCCCGAAATGACTGACGTTGTGAGACGTCTGAGGCTGCACGGATCTCCCGCCGAGAGCAGGGGAGGGCTGACATGCGCCGGAACGATATATCATCGCTGATTGACAAAGATGCAACCTGAGAGATAACGTAGCAGCCCGGTCTCGAATCGTGACTGACCGGCACGGCCTGCGGGCCCGTGAACAGCCTCAAGAATCAGGTGTCTGGGGGCTTGCTTAAGGCGCGGGATTGGCGTATTTTTCGATATCCGAGCGCCCCTTCAGGGTAACAGAAGGGGCGGACGGGCGCTTAGCTCAGCTGGTCCAGAGCGTACGCCTCACACGCGTAAGGTCGCAGGTTCGAATCCCGCAGCGCCCACACCAGGCTCCACTTCCAGTCCACCCTTTAAATCCTGCCCGGCGAGGCAGGCAAGGGACATGGAAATAGCACACCTCCCCGTTCGATTCAGCGTTTGCCAAGCTTACCTCCGTCCCAGGAAGGGGCGGAGGTTTTTTTCTGCCCATGCCGGAGGGAACCCATCATGAGACAACTCAAGGCGCAGATCATGGACGGGGCGGGGTTCGAGCGAACCCTGAAACGCCTGGCCCATGAGATTCTTGAAAAGAACAAGGGTGCCGGCAACATCGTTATCGTTGGTATTCGTACGCGCGGAGAGTTTCTTGCAAAGCGGGTCGCACGAACCATCGAGACGCTTGAGGGGGTCACCCTTCCGATCGGTTTCCTGGACATCACGCTCTACCGCGACGATCTGCTTGGGAAGCTCGAACAGCCAAGGCTCCAGGGGACAGAGATCATGTTCGACATTACCGGGAAGGATGTGGTTCTGGTGGACGACGTTCTCTACACCGGCAGGACGATCCGTGCCGCGCTGGATGAACTGATCGATCTCGGGCGCCCCAACACGATCCAGCTCGCCGTGCTGGTGGACCGCGGACACCGTCAGCTTCCCATCCGTGCCGACTATGTCGGGAAAAACGTTCCCACCTCTTCCGGTGAATCGATCCGTGTCCATGTGACAGAGGTCGACGGCGAGGATTCGGTTCTGCTCATGCATCCCGAGGAATAACACACAAAGCCAGAAAGCCAGGACCATGCCGCTCCACAGTCGACATCTTCTGGGCCTTGACGGGACAAAACGCGAGGACATTCAGCTCATCCTGGATACCGCGGTGTCGTTCCGCGAAGTCCTGGACCGACCGATCAAAAAGGTTCCCACTCTGCAGGGCAAAACTATCGTGAACATGTTCTTCGAGAGCTCGACCCGGACGCGCCTCTCCTTCGAGCTTGCCGAACGGAGACTCTCGGCGGACGTCCTGGGGTTCCAATCGGTCGGGAGCAGCGTGGCAAAGGGGGAAACCCTCAAGGACACCGCACGCAATATCGAGGCAATGAAAGTTGACATGGTGGTCATGCGCCATGCCGCCTCCGGAGCTCCCCACTATCTCTCGCGCGTGATCGACGCCAACGTGCTCAATGCCGGTGACGGAAGCCACGAACATCCCACGCAGGCACTGCTGGACATGTACACGATCCGCGAACGCCTCGGGCGTCTGGAGGGGCTTCATGTCTGTCTGCTCGGTGATGTCGCACACAGCCGCGTGGCCCGGTCGAACATCTATGGTCTACTGACCATGGGAGCCCAGGTGTCGGTCTGCGGGCCTGCGACGATGATTCCGCGCGATATTGAGCGTCTCGGTGTGAATGTCTACCATCACCTCGATGATGTGCTCCCACAGATCGATGTGCTGAACGTTCTGCGCATCCAGCTTGAACGTGATGCAGGACGGTTCTTTCCGACCGTGCGGGAGTACCATAACTCCTACGGTGTCACGCGACAGCGACTCGAAAAAGCGGGGCGTATTGTCACCATTCTCCATCCCGGCCCCATCAATCGGGACGTTGAAATCTCGGCGGATGTTGCCGATAGCGAGCACTCGGTGATTCTCCAGCAGGTGCTCAACGGCGTTGCAGTCCGCATGGCGGTTCTCTATCTTCTAGCGACAGCGAGCTAGCACACACGAGGCTTCCCACGAACCTCAGAGGACGGGCGTATGCAGATTCTCCTGAAAGGCGGTCGGCTGATTGACCCACCAACGGGTCGCGACGAAGTTGTGGATATGCTCCTGGTCGACGGGCGCATTGAACGGTTGGGGAAGGATCTTCCGGTCTCCCAGGCGCAGATCGTCGATTGCCAGACCCGTGTGGTGGCGCCAGGATTTCTGGATATGCACGTCCACCTTCGCGAGCCGGGGTTCGAGCATAAGGAGACGGTTCTTACAGGTGTCCAGGCCGCCGCGGCGGGCGGCTTCACGGGGGTCTGTTGTATGCCCAACACCAATCCCCCGATCGATGATGAATCGGTGATCCGGTTCATCCAGAGCCGGGCCCGCGTTGCCCTCAACGGAGCGATCGATGTCTATCCGATCGCCGCGGTTACTATGGGCCGGAAGGGAGAACACCTTGGTAACCTCGCGGAACTTGCCGAGGCGGGGGCGGTCGGCTTCTCCGACGACGGCGATCCGGTCGCCGACGCGGAGATCATGCGCCGGGCCCTCGAGTATGCCGCAATGTTCGATCGGCCGATCATCCAGCATGCTCAGGATGTGTCCATGACCCGGGGGTCGGTGATGCATGAAGGGATCGTCGCAACCTCGCTGGGCCTCCAGGGGTGGCCCTCGATCGCCGAGGAGATCGTTGTGGCCAGGGATATCATGCTTACAGAATATACCCATGGCCGCTACCATGTTGCCCACGCGAGCACTGCGGGGACGATCGAGCTCATCCGCCGGGCCAAGTCACGCTCGCTCCCGGTGACCTGCGAGGTGACGCCGCACCACTTCTCACTCACCGACGAAATCGTCCGCTCGTTCGATACTAATGCGAAGATGAACCCTCCGCTGCGACCGCGGGAGGATGTCGAGGCGATCCGCGAGGGTCTTAGGGACGGGACCATTGATGCGATCGCTACCGATCACGCTCCCCACTCCTTTGACGAGAAGGAAGTGGAGTTTCAGGCCGCGCCCTTCGGCATTGTGGGGCTCGAGACGGCTCTCGGCCTGACCCTCACCGAGCTCTTCCACACGAACCTCCTCTCCCTTGCGCGCATCATCGAGCTACTGGCAGTGAACCCCCGCCGCGTCCTGCGGCTGCCGGATGTCGCCATCGCCGAAGGTGCCACGGCAAATCTGACAATCTTCGACCCCGCCCAGGAATGGGTGGTCGATCCCACGCGATTTCGCTCAAAATCCCGTAACACCCCCTTCGCAGGCCGTCGCCTTAAAGGTCGCCCCATTGGCGTCATCAACAATGGCCAGGCCTTCTGGAACGACTGAGTCGTCCTGAATTCTGGACACGCGACTAGCGGGCAGGACACCCCACCTGCCCATCCCTTCTTGAGATACCAGGAAACCGCCGTTTTTCGAGCGCTCTTGCAGATTTCTCCGTGGCACGTCCTTTGAGATCTCCCCTGGCAGAGTGCAAGAGGAGATGAGACAATGAAACGGTTCGCGATGATGATGGTTGCCCTGGTCGGGATGGTCGGGTGCCACACGCACATGAATGAGCCTGATTTCATCCCCCCTGCGGCACCGACGGGATTGAGAACGCAGCCCGGTGACGGGTTCATCGAAATTCTCTGGTCCAGCAACTATGAGGCCGATTTGGCCGGCTACCGGGTCTATGTGGGCTACTCCTATGATGGACGCTACGAGCTGATCGGAACCACTGCCGGGACTCGTTTTGTCGACTACGCGGCGAGGAATGGAGAACTCTACTACTACGCCGTGTCCGCATACGACTTCTCGGGCAACGAAAGCGATCTCAGCCCCGAGGAGGCCTTCAGCATTGCACGCCCGGAAGGCTACGACGTGCTGCTGCGCGACTATCACGTGGTGCCGGAAGCTGCGGGCTTCGATTTCTCGAGATATGCGGTCGTTTCCTTCGACGATCTCTACTGCGACATGTACTTTGAGAACTGGAACGGCCAGCTCTGGATGAACGTGCGCAACGACACGGATATCCAGGACATGGGACCCACGAACTCGCTGCTGGAGTTGGATGTCGCCCCCGCAGACGGATGGTCGCCAACGCACGATGCTCGCCTTCGGGTCGGCCACACCTACGTCGTATGGACATGGGATGACCACTATGCCAAGTTCCGCGTCACCTCTCTGGCCTCAGGCCGTG
>WOR8_10007638_pt1 | contig 10312 bp, 6 predicted proteins | sample DeeMarSeWOR38_10_FD_19890 | JGI IMG/M metagenome (IMG submission 19890)
TTGATGATGTGACGGTGGCGGAGGATGCGCCCAATACGGTGATTGATCTGACCGATGTGTTCAGCGATGTGGAGAACGATCCGATCACCAAGACCGTGCAGACGAACAGCAATACCACGCTGGTGAGTGCAACGATCAGCGGCAACACACTCACCCTGGACTACCAGCCGGATCAGTTTGGGACGGCGAATATCACGATCCGCGGCACAGCGGCAGGCGAGTTTGTCGATGACGTGTTTCAGGTGACGGTGACTGCGGTTAATGATCCGCCTGTAGCACTCAATGATGCGATTGCTACGGATGAGGATAAATCCGTCACCATTCCCATTTTGGCAAATGATCAGGATCCGGATAACAATATCTTATCAAATTCGGTATCTATCATCGATTCTTCTTTAAACGGAAGTATTACGGTTAATACCATTGAAGGAGATATTACCTATCAGCCAGACTCAGATTTCTTTGGAGCAGATTCTTTTACCTATACGGTTGCCGATGACAGTGGCGCAATTTCGAATAAAGCCATGGTAAGAATAACCGTAGATGCGGTAAATGATCCACCGGTTATAAGCCCCTTTCCGCAGTTCAGCTTTTATGAAGATGACTCCCTGAGTAATAACATTTTTGATTTTCTTGAATATGTATCCGATCCTGACACACCGGATAGTCTGCTGTCATTCAGTTATCGTAATGGCAAGCATGTGCAGGCGAAAATTATAGCTTGGGAAGTAATATTGAAATCGGACTTGAACTGGAATGGTAGGGATACACTGAACCTCAGGGTGTCAGATGGTGAAATGATGGATTCGACAGACATATTTGTCCTGGTCCACCCGATGAACGATGCGCCTGAATTCGTTAATCTTCCTGATACTTTGAAGATTGTCAATACATCCAGTACACAGCTGGTAATGAAAGATTATCTGCAGGATGTAGATCTACCGGATGATCAACATACCTGGGTATTTGGTGTGAGTGATGATACGGTTAAATATGAATTTGATGATGCTACGACCACCTTGACAATACAAAATGAGTCATTCATTGGCATTGTGGAATTATATATAACCGTTACCGATGACAGTATGGCCAGTGCAATGGATACGATCATGCTTGATATTAAGAATGATCCCACAGGTCTGAGCGAAATGTACAGTAATATCCCTGATAAACACATTCTTTATCAGAATTATCCGAATCCATTCAATCCGCTGACTAAAATCAAATTTGGATTGCCAAAAGCAGAAGATGTCGTAGTCGATATTTATAATGTCCTTGGACAAAAGGTGATGCAATTGTATGCTGGTCCTAAATCTGCAGGGTATCATATCATCGAGTTCAATGCCGGCAGTCTGCCCAGTGGTATTTATTTCTACCGTATGGAGACAAAATCGTTTCAAAAGGTTTCCAAAATGGTGCTGCTGAAATAATCTCAACTAATTAAAGGAGTGTTTTTGGAAAATACATAGCGAGGTGCACTTTTCTGAATCAAAAAGAAAGAGTAGCTGTTCTTTGACATAGTATCCCAGTAAGATCCAGAATATGTCTGGTTGGTACTCCTGAAGGCAATTAGTGACAGCTGCGCGTTGTGTGCAGTAAGGCCGATAAAAATAAGCTAAAGCAAGGATATGAAATATTGTGCACTGACATTTGATATTGAAAATTGGTTCCAGGTCGAGAATTTACGCTCCGCCATCGGAAAGCATAACTGGAATGATTTTAAGAGCACAGTAGAAGACAATACCAAAATAATTCTGGATCTGCTGAGAGAATATGATATTAGGGCCACATTTTTTATTTTGGGTTCAGTGGCTGAAAATCATCCCGGTTTGGTAAAGGCGATCATTGAAGAGGGTCATGAAATCGGCAGCCACGGGTATGGACACGATATGACTTATGATCTAACCGATGATCAGTTGCGTCGTGACATATCCAGGTCGAAAAGAATTCTTGAAGATATAGGCGGCACGGAAGTGGTTGGATACCGGGCGCCGAATTTTTCAGTTACCGACCGGGTGGTTGATTTTTTAATGAATTTGGGTTTTCTCTACGATTCAAGTCTTAATCCGTTTAATCTGCACAAACGCTATGGAAAACTCGCACGATCGATGGAATTTCTATATCGAGGGAACCTCATGCGTATTGACGAAAATTTTTATGAAGTACCAGCTTCGACATTGACAGTATTTTCACAACAGGTTCCGATTGCAGGTGGTGCTTATTTTCGTATACTGCCTATTTCAGTATTTAAAGCAATGGTAGCAAGAAAATTAAGCATCGATTACTTCTATCATATGTACCTGCATCCATGGGAGTTTGAACCTCAGCAGCCGAGAGTTAAAGGGATATCGTTAAATCACAAATTCAGACATTATACCGGCCTGGCAAATACGAAGCACAAATTTGAGTCTTTTGTTTCATTCCTTAAAAATAAAAACTGTACATTCCTGACCCTGCAGGAATTTATCCGGCGCTTCGCAAATAATACTTGAAATATAAAATTAATAATTTTTTTGTGGAAGAAACAAATATTGAGTAATGCTGGTTAAATATTTTTTATTACTTCATTTATAGGGGATAAAAAATATATAACTTGTGGTAGCAGGGAAATTATATATATATTTCCTGCGTTTCCATTGGCGTAAATCCAAAATAATTATTTTAACAGGCATACCTTTTTATGTATATATCTATAAAACGCATAACCGTTTTTTGCATCGCATTCGTTACGATTTCGTATTCAACGTTGATCGCCCAGGAATCATCCGGCAATGCCGGAACAGCCAGTGCACTTTTGCTGCGTTTCAATCCTTCCGTCCGTGTGGCCGGTTTGTCTGGGGCTTATACTGGGTTGGCTGATGATGAAAACGCGCTGTTGTTTAATCCGGCCGGGCTGACCAATATGAACTTCTCCGGTGTTTCTTTAAATCATAACGAATGGCTGGAGGATATCAGAATTGAAAACCTGACTGCCAGTTATGCCATTACCAGAGATATCGGCGTGGGTATCGGTTTCACCCATATGTGGATGGGGGATTTGCAGGGGAAAGATGAATTCGGCAATGATACGGAACGATTCTCCGTTTCCAGTAGCATATTGCAAATTGGCGGTGGATATAAGATTATGTCTGGTGTCAGAGGCGGAATAGCTTTTAAATATTTGATTGATGATCTGGCAGGATATAAGGCTTCCGGATTCGCTTTCGATGCCGGTTTTCTTTTCAATACTTTTCTCAATAATCTAACAGCGGGCCTCAGTGTCCAAAATTTGGGCGGTAAGATATCATATGACCAAGAGAAACAATCGCTGCCGCTGAATTTCAGGGGGGGGCTGGCTTACGATATAACCTCAATCGATATGCTTATGACCGCGGATGTAGCCAAATCAGCCGATACTGATCTGGATATCCTGTTTGGTGTCGAATACATATTGTTAGATCAGTTTGCTTTGAGGGCCGGGAATCGTTTTAACGCCAATGAAGCTTTTACACCCTCATTTGGTATCGGTTTCAGTCTTGAAAACAGTTATCATCTGCAGTATACATTTGTTACACTTAACGAACTCGGAGCCACCCACCGCATTGGTTTTTCGTATACCTTTAAGGCACCTGGTAACCGGGTAATCAGCCCTGGACGGATGTCAACCGCATCCCTGGTTCTATACCCGCCGTATAACATTCGTACTGCTATCGATGGTGATGAGATTATAGTTACCTGGGATCCGCTGCCAGGTGCAAACTACAATGTATATGCCCGGCACTCAAAAAGCGATCAATGGGCAAAATTGACAAAATCACCTTTGAACAAAAACGAACTACGCATCCCAAAACCAAGCATACCGGGTAAAATGAGTTTTAAGGTAACCAGCCTGCAGCTGGATAGAGAAAGCGGTTTTTCAAAGGAAGTCAATATAGATGTTGAATAAACATCACATATATTTCAGCTTCTTCATTTTTTTTAGCCTGCTTTTGCAGAATATGCTGCATGGGCAGACCACCCAGTGGCGGGTGATCTGGGACCGGAATCCCGATATTGATTCGGTAGCATATTATGTAATTCATCGCAAAGTGAATGCTACACCTACAGGAAGTGATTCAATCGGTTCCCAAAATCAAACTGCAAGTGCAGCGATCGATTCTGTGGTCTACCAAGACAAAAGTCTGACCAAAGGCCGAAGATATGTTTACAGCGTTGTCGCTGTGGATGTGATGGGTCGCAGGAGTGATTTTTCAAGTACCGCTGATGCAGCCATACCGGAAATAACTTTCAGCACATTGAGATTCCCTGCTGGTTCGACCAGTACGCTTGACCTGAAATCACCGCAGTATGTGAACGATCCGGATAATAATTATGATCAGCTGGATTGGATAGTAACCGGCGGAAACCAGATTAATATTTCGGTGAATCCAGCTACAAATATTGCCACCGTAACAACACCGCCGGATACAACGGTTGCCGAGCAGTTCGAATTTACAGTGAGCGATCCAGACGGCTTTTTTGATAAGCGTCAGATCATGGTTAGTTTAGCCAGTTCCAGCCAAAACAATCCGCCTGAATTTACCAGTCTGCCGGATACAGCTGCGTTCACTGGCCGTACATACAAATATACAGCCAGGGCTACGGACCCGGATGGGGATATACTGCGATTTTTTCTGCAAAGTGGACCGGCCTTTCTGGAAGTACAAAAACTAAGCGATACTTCAGCTTTGCTCGCCGGTATCCCGGACTCAAGTGATGTCGGACCGCACGATATTGTGCTTGCTGTTACTGATGAAATTTCGGTTGTTCTCCAATCGTATAAACTCATTGTAAAAAGTAGCGGAGCAATATCGTTGACAGATGAGATAAAGCCTTATCCAATGCCCTTTAGAGCTTCTGAACACAGCGAGATACGCTTTACCAATTTGCCCGATGGAGGTACAATATTAATTTTCAACCTCATCGGTGAACTCATATTCGTAGCTAAAAACATATCACCTGATTTCGGGTGGAGAATCGTAAATGACGTCGGAAAAAAGATCAACGCGGGGCTTTATATATATAATGTCAATGACCAGAGTGGCGATAGAGTAGGGTCGGGCAAACTGGTAGTGGTTAGATAGCACATCTAACTAAAAATATACGATGCACTAAACATCAGATTTTTTTTTCAATTAAATTAAACAATACACTCCTAACTTTAACTCACTGAAATTATATCTATTGAATATGAGTAAGTGCTTTGATTTATAAAGAAAGTCAGCATCAATGATAAGTCTTCAGAAATTCAACGATACGTACTATATCTTCTTTTTTTTATGCATTTATAATTTGGCTTTTAGCCAGACAGATCAATGGCGGGTGATCTGGGACCGGAATCCGGATATAGATTCCGTCGCTTATTATACGGTTTATCGTAAGGTCAACGCAATACCGGGCGTTAATGACTCGATCGGGTATCAAAATCAGACAGCCGGTGCAAGTATAGATTCGGTCGTGTTTGTGGATAAAGCAATTACCAAAGGAAGACGTTATGTTTACAGTGTTGTAGCGGTGGATTCACAGGGTCAACGTAGTGGTTTTTCGGCAACAGCGGATGCTGCCATTCCGGAAATTGTATTTAACACCTTAACCTTACTGAGCGGTTCGACCAATACTGTTGATCTCAAATCATCACAATATGTGAATGACCCTGATCATAACTATAGTCAGTTAAAATGGGCGGTAAGCGGTGGGAATCAGATAAGTATATCAATAAACGCCACTACCAATGTCGCTGCCATAATCACCCCGGAAGATACCACAGTGACAGAGCAATTCGAATTTACAGTTACCGATCCGGATGGGTTCTTTGACCAACGTCAGGTGACGATCACTTTGACAAGTCCACCGGTAAATCATCCGCCGCAATTTACCAGTTTTCCGGATACTTCTGCATCAGCCGGGGAGGAATACCAATATACTGCCATAGCCTCTGATCCCGATGGAGATGTGCTGCGGTTTTTCCTGCAGCAAGGGCCGGCATTTCTGAATGTTCAAAAACTGACTAATACATCCGCCTTGTTAACCGGAACACCGGCAATCAGCGACACAGGTCTGCATGATATCGTACTGGCGGTTACTGATGAAATAGCAACGGTTACACAATCCTTTTTACTTAAAGTAATAGGGATTGCTCCACCTCTCAATAATCCGCCTGCTTTTACCAGCACACCGGATACTTCTGCATCAGCCGGGGAGGAATACCAATATACCGCCATAGCTTCTGATCCCGATGGAGATGTGCTACGGTTTTTCCTGCAGCAAGGGCCGGCATTTCTGAATGTTCAAAAACTGACTAATACATCCGCATCATTAACCGGAACACCGGCAATCAGCGACACAGGTATACATGATATTGTTCTGGCAGTTACTGATGAAATTGCAACGGTTAGACAATCCTTCGTACTAAAAGTAATAGGGATTGCACCTCCTCTCAATAATCCGCCTGCTTTTACCAGCACACCGGATACTTCTGCAACAGTAATGGGTGAATATAAATACACGGTTCAAGCTGTGGATGCAGATGGTGATGTGCTGCGGTTTCTCCTGCAAACTGGGCCCCAATTTTTAGAGCTCCAAAAACTGACCAATACATCGGCATTGTTGTCCGGAACACCGGATACCAGTGATGTCGGAACGCATCCTATAGTTCTTGCCGTTACGGATGAATTCGTGACAATTACCCAATCCTTTATTCTGACGGTGAAGAGTAACGTCGTCCCGCCACTGGCGGCCGGGGGGATTAAACCATATCCGATGCCCTTCCAAGCAACACAACATAGTGAAATTCGTTTTACCAATTTACCTGATGGCGGTTCGGTATCGATCCTCAATTTACTTGGGGAACCGGTTTTCCAGGCAGGGAATGTGACATCAGATTTTGCCTGGAAGGTAGTAAATGACGAGGGCAAAAATATCAATGCGGGACTTTATATATATTATATTAATAACAAGGGCGGTGAAAAAGTGGGATCTGGTAAACTGGTAGTGGTCAAATAAAATTATTTTTTTTTAATGCGTATATCAGTTGGAATTGTCGATATTGGAAATTTCAACTATAATTTAGACAATAATGCATACAGGAGCAATTTGAAAGCCAAACTCTTCTGAAGCGTTGAAATCTGTCATTTTCTATAAGCAGTTAAAACTTTCAAGATTTTAAATATCCGATATGATCAAAAATGTTATTATAGAAATAGTATAAAACGAATTCCGAAATCTGACATGTCTTATTGTCACCGATAAGCCAAGAATATCAGCTCGAAATGTGGAATAACGTTGGGAGTTAGACAAGTATCAGCAGTTAACTTTTTGATAAATTGGAGAGACACCCTAAAATTATTTCAGATTCAGCACAATATGAATTTTAGAACGAGACTCGTTCAATAAGGTTAGATCCATATGGCTTATGGATTGGCAGATATGCCGAATACGAATGGCAACATTTGAGATTATCCTTACAAGAATAAAATATTGATCCACACAATTTAAACGTATTGGAGTTTGGCTCAAATGTTGGTGCATCAGTTATAGTATATGAATCTCTCGGAGCAAGAGTTGTCGCAGTCGATATATATGATGATTATATTAATCTTGCAAGGCTGAATGCTGCACAATATGGCTTAAATAATATTTCTTTTATTCACGAACCAGATATGCGTAAACTCCTCTTTGCAGATAAATATTTTGACTTGACTAATTGCAACAGTGTTTTGGAATATGTTGAATTTAATAAAATAAATATAATTCAAAGTGAAATAAACCGGGTACTCAAATCTGGAGGCAAAATTGTAATTACTGGTTCTAGGTCAAGGCTCTGGCCAAGGGAAGTCCCTTCAAAAAAAAGGCTCGTCAACTATAGACCTAGATGTTTTGATCGTTTTACCGGTTTACCAAATGGATTACAACGAGGTATCTCGCCATGGTTAGTCAGGTATGGTTTTGGCCGTAATTATAATAATATAGATATATTAGATAAATTTGAATCTTATCTGCGATCTACATTAACCATTTTCCCATCGAAGGCTACATCCTTTCGAGCATTAGTTTCCTTGGCTCGGATTGTTTGGATATCACCAGGTTTTTTCACCCCTAATATATCATGTATGCTTCAAAAAGAATAGGGAGGTTGTCAATATCGTAATTTTTAAGTACTTTTCATGCGTATTGTGGTTAAAAATATGAGTAATCAAGAAACATTTTATGAAAGGAATTATTAATGTTTAAAAATAGAATTTACTTAATTCTAGGATTGCTGGAAATTTTACTTTTTTCGTACAACATACGTGCAACTACCTACATCGTAAATAGTGCCAATGAGATCAATAATAGAATTACACAACTTAATGCCGGTGATTCCTTATTAATAACGAATGGCGAGTATGACATCGGTGCCATTTGGTTGCAAAACCGTCATGGCTCTGAACAGGATTGGATTGTCATAAAGGGGCTTGAAGGAATTCCAAAACTTATTGGAAGCAAATATGAGAATGTGATCAACATCGATAATTGCAGTTATATGAAATTTGAGCAACTCGAAATTACCATCGATGGCACATACCAGGGAATAGATGGTTTCACTTTCAGATCAAGTTCTCATCATATCGAATTTGTAAAATGCCGTATAATAAATATTACCAATGTTGGTATTAATTCTCAGGTACCTGAAATACATCATATTGCGGTGCGTGAATGCGAAATCGCTTATTGCAGTGAAGTGGGCATTTACTGGGGATATCCGGATCCGTTGAAGGTAGCTCGCGATTGTATTATTGAGAATTCTTATATACATCACTGCCCGACAGATTCCACACAAGAAACCGGATATGGTATTCAGATAAAAGGCGGGAGTTATCGGAATATTGTCCGTGATAATGTACTTCACACGGTAGGCGGTACCACAAGAGCCGGAATAGGTCTCTATTATACAAACCTTTCCGGTGGGATGTCCGTTGAGGACAATAACATCATCAGCGGAAATATCGTATGGAATGTACCGGCAGAGGGAATTTACGCAGCGGCTGGTGTAACGATTGAAAATAATATTGTCTATGATGCGGTTTGGGGAATAGAAATTTATCCGTACACAGGATCAACCACCGAGAATGTTATTCTACAAAATAATACGGTCTATAATTGCAGGGATGAAGGTATCTTTATTTCAGGCTGGGGAGCCGCAGGAAATGATTGTATTGTTATCAATAATGTCGCTGTCATGGATGATGTGAATAAAATGGCTCTTATCGCAAAAAGCAGGGGTAATGCCATATTTGCCAATAATTATTATTTTGGGGGTATGACTGGCTTCGATCAGGCAGCAAAACCTTGTAATCCGGCAGATATGGAATTTATAAAAGCAGGTGGGAATTTAAGCATTCCCGGTTTGGATCTTTATCCAAAGAATAATTCCACACTGATAAACTCCGGAACACGAGCATTTGGATATCCGGAATATGATTTTAATCGCGAAAAAAGAAAAATTTCAGACTCTATTGATGTCGGCGCATATGAATTTTCAACTTCAGAAAATCCCGGTTGGCAATTGTCAAAGGGATTCAAGATTTTGGATATTGAGACGAAATTAAACCATGGAAATCTAAATCAGCCCGTAAAAAGTCATCTTTTTAAGAATTATCCAAACCCGTTTAATTCTGAAACGTGGTTATTATTTCAAATACCTGAGAGATCTCATGTAAATTTAACCGTATCAAACCTTCTGGGTCAGCGGGTTGCAACGTTGATCAACGCAGAACTGCCGGCCGGTGAATTTGAAATGAATTTTGATGCATCAGAATTACCAACCGGCATATACTTTGCACATTTGAAATCAGAAAGCAAAAACGGCAATTCGGTTGATATATCGCGTCGATTGGTTTATTTAAAATGAACTGGCTTTTTACTAATTTGTTTAATTTAATAGTATAATTGCGGTAAAATTTAATAATTAATATGCAACGAATAATTATTCTGAAGATAATATCAGTGCGTTTTTATATAATGGATTTGTTCCTTACATAATTTATGGAACTGGATCGAGGAATATTTCAGACATGAACTCGATGCGCATAATAGACAGGAGGTGGTAATGAGGGCAAAACCGGCGTTAAAAAGACCATTGCTACCTGGGGGGCTTTTGTTTGATAACTTTAGGGTGCGGCAATAAGCTCCATAACTGGCTATCCTGCAATTGAGATGAGACGACAAAATAGACTTGTAATAAAAATGCTATTATAGAAAATCCCGGCTGAAACCGGGTTTTTTTATAGCCTAGTAAATACATAATATATTAAGG